>Ga0315912_10002237_pt1 | contig 21144 bp, 14 predicted proteins | sample VfabasoilMG_FD_204469 | JGI IMG/M metagenome (GOLD analysis project Ga0315912, IMG submission 204469) | Garden soil microbial communities collected in Santa Monica, California, United States - V. faba soil | ecosystem: Environmental > Terrestrial > Soil > Garden | place: USA: California...
ACCCGGCCGGAGACGCGAGCGCCGGCGCCGCGCGCGGCGGGACGATCCGCGGCTACCGGATCGTGACCCTCGGCGCGCCGCCCGGCGCCGGATCGTACGACACCGAGGCGCACGACACCGCGCCGCTCGGAGCCGCGCCGCCCGGCGCCGAGGCGCAGCTGCACTTCGACACGCGTCCGCGCCTGCTGCTGGCCGACAGCCGCATCGCCGACGCGCGCGGCCAGCTCGCGCTGCGGGCGGGGCCGATCGTCTATGCCTTCGAGGGGCGCGACCAGCCCGGCGAGCTGTCCGCCGCGGCGATCGAGCCCGACAGCGAGGCCACGCCCTGCCAGCTCGCGGACCTCGACGGCGTGCCGGCCCTGCGCCTGCGCGGCGTCGAGAGCGTGAGCCCGGCGACGCGCGCGCTCTACGAGCCGGGCTTCCGCGCCACGCGCGCCCTGCAACTGATCGCCATCCCCTACCATGCCTGGTCTCAGCGCGGAGATGCCTCGATGCGCGTGTGGATGCCCGCCGTGCAGCGCGTGCCGACCTTCGCCGACGACGTCGCCTTCCTCGAGAGCCATGCCGATGCGGTCGTGCTGCAGGCCGAGGGCGCCGGCCCGGTGGTCGTGTCGCCGCGGCTTTCGGGGCGGGTCATGACCTCGGCCTTCGCCGGCAGCGAGCCCGGCTTCGGGCTCGTGCACCGCGAGCACATCCTCGAGCGTCCGATCGGCGCGCCCTTCGCCAACTACGGCGGCGAGGACCGGCTCTGGCTGGCGCCCGAGGGCGGCCCGCACGGCCTGTTCTTCGCGCCCGGCGCGGAGCAGGTGGGGGAGCACTGGGCCGTGCCGCGCGGCCTCGACGGGCCGCCGCGCGAGGTGGCGTCGGCCGGCGCCAGCCGCATCGACTTCGCGACCTGGAACGCTGGTGCGGTGAGCCTGAGGAACGCGTCGGGCGCGCTCGTCACGCTGGCCGTCGACCGCAGCGTGCAGGCCCTGTCGCGCGACGAGATCGCCGGGTGGCTCGGCGTGCCGCTCGACGAGGCGCTGCGCGTCGTCGGCTTTCGCTCCACGAACCGGCTGAGCTGGGCTCCGGCAAGCGACGAGCTGCCGGCCGGCGCCGCAGGCGTGTCGGACGCGCTCGTCGGCTTGTGGGTGCTGGGCCAGTTCACGCCGTCCGACGAGACGCGCGTGCTCTTCCCCTTCCGCGGCGACGCGGCCGGCCTCGGCGCGTCACCCCTGGATGCCGCGGCGGCCGCGATCAAGCGCGACTACTTCGGCCTCGTGCCCGACGAGCGTCTCCTGCTCGAGCTGCCCGGCGGCTCCAAGGCCAGCGGCCTGGCGCGCTTCACCGCCGACGGACGGCTGCGCTCCAAGATCGGTCTCTCGCGCGCCGGCGCCACCGGCTGGATCGGCGCCTGGGACGAGACGCGCGGCGTGCTCACGCTGGTGCAGCACAGCCTGCCGCCCCTCGGCGCGCCGGTCCCGGACTGCGACTGGAAGCTGCCCAACCCGCTCGCCGCGCAGGGCGACGTGGCCACCAGCTACAACCACGGCGACGAGCCGCGCTTCTTCGAGCTGGAGACGCTCTCGGCCGCGCTGCCGCACGAGCCCCGCGCGCAGGTCGAGCACGAGCACACGACCCTGCACCTGGGCGGCGAGCGTGCCGCGCTGGCGGAGCTCGCGCGCAGGGTGCTGCACGCGGAGCTGTGAGCGGAGGACGACTGGCCTGGCCGCCTTGTGGCCTGTGCCGGGTCGGTGCTACGGTGCCGCGTCCCGATGGCAACCACCGGGGCGACGTCGCAAGAGGCACGCGAAAGGTGCTGCGGCCGGCAGGGGTGCCGGGCCCGACGACGGCGGTCTCGGACCTGGTTTGGTGGAGCCCCCCGATGAAGTCGATGAGTTCCGTCCCGCTCGCGCTCGCCCTCGCGGGCACCCTGCTGCTCGGTTGCAACGCCATGTCCGGCGGCAGTCACGCGACCGGCCCGAAGCAGACCGAGGAGCCCAAGACCGTGCAGGGCACGCTGGGCTCGCCGGCGGCCACCGCCACGCTGAGCAACCAGCAGCTGCCCCCGGCCGACTTCCCGTTCGGCGGGAAGATCACGCGCGGCGCGCTCACCAGCACGCCCTGGTGGTCGCCGCGGGTGGTGCCGCCCGCCAAGGCCCCCAACGTGCTGCTCATCATCACCGACGACGCGGGCTTCGCCGTGCCGAGCACCTTCGGCGGCGTCATCCCCACGCCGACCATGGACCGCGTGGCCGCCGACGGCCTGCGCTACAACCGCGTGTTCTCGACGGCGCTCTGCTCGCCGACGCGCGCGGCGCTCATCACCGGACGCAACCACCACTCGGTGGGCTTCGGCGTCATCTCCGAGCAGTCCACCGGCTTCCCCGGCTACGACAGCATCATCGACCGGGACAAGGCCACCATCGGCCGCATGCTGCTGGAGAACGGCTACAACACCTCGTGGTTCGGCAAGGACCACAACACGCCGGCCTTCCAGGCCAGCCAGTCGGGGCCCTTCGACCAGTGGCCCACCGGCATGGGCTTCGAGTACTTCTACGGCTTCGTCGGCGGGGACGCCAACCAGTGGCAGCCCAACCTCTTCCGCAACACGACGCAGATCTACCCCTTCGAAGGGCAGAAGGGCGAGTGGAACCTGGTCACGGCCATGGCGGACGACGCCATCGACTGGGTCACGCGGATGCACCAGACCGACCCCAGCAAGCCGTTCCTCATCAAGTACGCGCCGGGCGCCACCCACGCCCCGCACCACCCCACCAAGGAGTGGGTGGACAAGATCCACGACATGCACCTGTTCGACGACGGGTGGAACAAGCTGCGCGAGACGATCTTCGCCAACCAGAAGAAGCTGGGCGTCATCCCGCAGGACGCCGTGCTCTCGCCCTGGCCGTCGAAGGTGCTGCCCGAGTGGGACAAGCTCTCGGCCGACGAGAAGAAGCTCTACATCCGGCAGGTGGAGGTCTACGCCGCCTACGCCGCCTACAGCGACCACGAGATCGGGCGCGTGATCCAGGCCGTCGAGGACATCGGCGAGCTGGACGACACGCTGGTCATCTACATCAACGGTGACAACGGCACGAGCGCCGAGGGCGGCCCGATGGGCACGCCCAACGAGGTGGCCTTCTTCAACGGCATCCCCGTGCCGGTCGACGTGCAGATGAAGTGGTACGACGTGTGGGGCACCGAGGCGACCTACAATCACATGTCGGCGGGCTGGTCATGGGCCTTCGACACGCCCTTCTCCTGGTTCAAGCAGAACGCCTCGCAGCTCGGCGGCATCAACCAGAACATGGCCGTCATGTGGCCGGGGCGCATCACCGACAAGGGCGGGCTGCGCGAGCAGTTCATCCACGTCATCGACGTGGTGCCCACCATCCTCGAGGCGGCCGGCATCGACCCGCCCGAGTACGTGGACGGCATCAAGCAGGCGCCCATCGAGGGCACCAGCTTCGCCTACACCTTCGACGCGAAGAACGCAGAGGTGCCCTCGCGCCACACCACGCAGTACTTCGAGATGATGGGCCAGTGGGCGCTCTACCACGAGGGCTGGTTCCTCAGCACCGAGGTCAACCGCGCCCCCTGGGATGCCTACGGGGTGGCCAACCCGAACCCGCTCGACAACCAGGTGCTGCAGCTCTACGACCTGACCAAGGACTTCAGCCAGACCCACGACGTCGCGGCCCAGCACCCCGACAAGGTGAAGGAACTGAAGCAGAAGTTCATCGAGGAGTGCGAGAAGTACCAGGTGTTCCCCCTCGACGCCTCGGTGGCGGCGCGCATCATCGCGCCGCGGCCGAACATCACCGCCGGGCGCACCGAGTTCGTCTACACCCGGCCCATGACCGGCCTGCCCCAGGGTGATTCGCCCCTGCTGCTCGACACCTCGTACACGATCACCGCCGAGATCGAGGTGCCGCCGGGCGGCGCCGAGGGCATGCTGCTCACCTCGGGCGGGCGCTTCGCGGGCTATGGCTTCTACCTGCTGCAGGGCAAGCCGGTGTTCCTCTGGAACCTGGTCGACCTCGAACGCATCCGCTGGGAGGGCCAGGACGCCCTCGCTCCGGGCAAGCACACCGTCGAGTTCGACTTCGACTACGAGGGCAGCGGCATCGGCACGCTGGTCTACAACAGCTTCAGCGGTGTGGGCCGCGGCGGCACCGGCACCCTCAAGGTGGACGGCAAGGTCGTGGACAGCAAGAAGATGGAGAAGTCCCTGCCCATGATCCTGCAGTGGGACGAGAGCTTCGACATCGGCTCCGACACCCTGACCGGCGTCAACGACGCGGACTACAAGCCGCCGTTCGCGTTCACCGGCAAGCTCACGAAGCTGACCCTAGAGATCGACCGCCCGCATCTGTCGCCCGAGGAGATCCAGCAGCTCGAGGATGCGATGCGCAAGGCGGCGGACTGAGACGGGCAGCTGCCCCCGGCCGCGCGCCGAGCAGGGTGAGCCCGCGCACACGACCCTGCATCAGGGTGGCGAGCGTGGTGCTCGGGCGGAGATCGCGCGCAGGGTGCTGCGTGCGGAGCTGCGAGCGGAACTGAGAGCGGGGGCTGAACGGGGGGCGGCGGTGGCGCGGTGCCGTGCGGCCCGGTCGTGCTCCGGTGTCCTGCCCGCCGCGCCTCGCCCCCTTCAGCGCCGCGCCCGGCTCACCAGCTCGTCGTGGATCTGCACCAGGATCTCGCGGATGCCGTACTCGAAGTCCCAGCCGGGGTAGTGCTGCTGGAAGCGGCTCACGTCGGAGATCCACCAGATGTGGTCGCCGATGCGGTTGTCGTCCTTGTAGGACACCGTCATCTTGCGGCCGGTGAGCTCCTCGCACAGCGCGATGGCCTCGAGCATCGAGCAGTTGCTGTGGCGGCTGCCGCCGATGTTGTAGACCTCGGCCACGCGCGGCGCCGCGAAGACGTGCTCGAAGCAGCGCACGAGGTCGTGGTTGTGGATGTTGTCGCGCACCTGCTTGCCCTTGTAGCCGTAGATCGTGTACGGCGTGCGCGTCACGGCGCACTTCATGAGGTAGCTGAGGAAGCCGTGCAGCTCGGCGCCGGCGTGGCCGGGCCCGGTGAGGCAGCCGCCGCGGAAGACGGCCGTCTTCAGGCCGAAGTAGCGCCCGTACTCTTGCACGAGCACGTCGGCGGCCACCTTGCTGGCGCCGAAGAGCGAGTGCTTGGTGCGGTCGATGCTCATGCTCTCGTCGATGCCGCGCGCCGCAAAGGGGTGGCCCTTGTCCAGCTCCCAGCGCGTCTCCAGCTCGACCAGCGGCAGGGCGTTGGGCGTGTCGCCGTACACCTTGTTGGTGGAGGTGTGGATGAAGACCGCGTCCGGGCAATGCTTGCGCGTCGCCTCGAGCACCACGAGCGTGCCGGTGGCGTTGATCGAGAAGTCGGTCATCGGCTCGCGCACGGCCCAGTCGTGGCTGGGCTGCGCGGCGGTGTGGATGACGAGCGCGATGTCGGTGCCGTAGGTCGCGAAGAGGCGCCCCATGGCCGCCTCGTCGCGGATGTCCACGCCGTGGTGGGTGTAGACGTCGATCTCCTGCTCGAGCTGCCGGCTGCTCCAGGCCGTCGAGGCGGACGGCCCGAAGAAGTAGGCGCGCATGTCGTTGTCGACGCCGACCACCTTGTGCCCGCGCGCCGAGAAGTGGCGCACGCACTCGGCTCCGATGAGCCCGGCGGCGCCGGTGACGAGGACGATCGACATGCGAGGGCGGCGGGGTGGGGGCGGGGGTAGCCGGTCGGTGGAGGTCGGCGGTGAGCGGGCGGTGGCTCGAACACCACGCGCCCGGATCGCCGGCGAACGGTCGCGCATCATGCCAGAACCGCCGGTCCCGTCCGACACGGAAGCGCAGCGGAACGTGTCGTCCGCCGGGGCGGCCGGGCGGCGCGTGGAATGCGTCCTGGACGCGTGCGCCCTGGCTTCGACAGGCTGGGTTGCGCGCAACGGGCGCTCGCCTCGCGGGCTGCCGCCGCGCGCATCCCGGCTGCTCGCAGGGGGGACGGATCATGAACGGCAGGCTCGCACTGCTCGTGGCGCTCTGCGCGCACGGCTGCACCCTCTACTCGTACACGAACGTGCCGCTGCCGGCGGAGGCCTCCGACGCGGCGCCAGCCCGGGCCGTCGCCGGACCGACCGCCACGCCGGCGGCCGAGGCCGCGTTCGAAGTGCCCAGGCCGCGCGGCCAGCAGGACGTCGTCTTCGTGCTGGCGCTCTCCGGCGGTGGCAGCCGGGCGGCGTACTTCGCCTCGGAGGTGATGTTGCGGCTCGCGGACGTCTACGACGACGTGGACCTGCTGCACGAGGTGGACGTCATCTCGTCGGTGTCCGGCGGCTCGATCGCGGCCGCCTACTACTGCATCACCGGCGACTCCGAAGGGGACCCGCAGCCGGAACCCGCGCCTTCCGGACGTGTCTGGGAGCCGGACGGCGTGCGCCGGCTCATGCGCCGCGACTACCAGGGCAGGTGGATCCGCAACTGGTTCTGGCCGACGAACATCCTCAAGTACTGGTTCACGGCCTACGACCGCGCCGACATCATGGCGCAGACGCTGGCGGACAACCTGTACGACCGCCCGTTCACCGGCACCGACCTGCGCTTCGCGGACCTCAATCCGGAGCGACCCTATCTCATCATCAACGCCACGGACGCCACGCAGCACACGCCGCAGCGTGCGGGGCCCGACGGCGTGCAGGAGGCCGAGAGGCACTTCGGCGAGGTGTTCACCTTCACGGCGCCCGAGTTCGCGCGCAAGCTGGGGTCGGACCTCTCCGACTACTCCATCGCACGGGCCGTCATGGCCTCGGCCTGCTTCCCGTCGGTGTTCTCGTACATGACGCTGCGCGACTTCCGCCACCCCGACCGCTACGTGCACGTCTTCGACGGCGGGAACGCCGACAACCTCGGCCTGCTCAGCGTCTCCAGGCTCATCCAGCAGCTGGAAGCCGACCCCGGGCACCGTCCGGCGCAGTACATCGTCATCTCGGTGGATGCCTTCACCAACCCGCAGGGCGTGCCGCGCGACGTGCCCGACCCGCGCTCGGGCTGGGACTACCTGGTCGACACGAACTTCCTGGCGTCGGTGGACAGCCTGCTGCAGGTGAACCGCCGGCACACGCTCGAGCAATTCGAGTCGGGCATCCTGGATCGCAGCCCTGCGTACGAGGTGCGCCAGGACTCGCTCGAGGCGGAGGAGCCGCTGTTCACCTCCGTGCGCGTGGAACCGGAGAAGTGCGCCAAGCTGGGCAACCTCCTCTTCTGGCACCTCCAGTTCGCGGACGTCGGCGACCCGGAGCTGGTGCGCCGGCTGAACCGCATCCCGACGAGCCTCGCGCTCGCGAGCGAGGACGCCGCCGACATCCAGGAGGCCGTCGAGCGGCTCATGACGCGGGAGACGCCGGAGCTGCGGGACATCCGCAAGAAGCTGGGGCTCCAGAGATGGTCGGCGGAGACCGGCTCCGCAGGCGACGACCCGCCCACGCCCTGAAGCGGGGCGCCCGCACCCCGTCCTCTCACCTTGCGCCCGCTACCGCTCACGCCGCCGCACCCGCACCCCGTCCCTCACGCCTCACGCCTCACTTCAGGATCGCCCGCAGCGCCTCGCGCTGCGCCTCGATCCAGCGCGCGACGTCGTCCACGAGCTGTCCGACGCTTCGCTGCGGCGTCCAGCCCGTCGCGGCGGTCAGCGCGCGGCAGTCGCTCAGGTAGAGCGGCACGTCCTGCGGGCGGTCCGCGGCCACCGAGCCGATGGCGATGCGCTGGCCCGTGCGCTCGACGCACAGCGCGCTCAGCTCGGCCAGCGAGACGGACACCGCGCGCCCGCCGCCGACGTTGAACACGCTTCCGTCGAGCTGATCGAGGCGCGCGAGCTGCAGCTCGACCAGGTCGCACAGGTCGTCCACGTGGAGCACGTCGCGCACCTGCTGGCCCCGCCCGCCGTGGCCGATGTAGTCGAGGCGGCCGCCGAAGAGGTGGCGAGCGACCCACAGCACGACGAAGCCCTGGTCGACCTTGCCCATCTGCCACGGGCCGGCGAGCACGCCGCAGCGGTTCACGATCGCGCGCAGGCCGTGCGCGGCGCGGTACTCCTCGACGAGCAGCTCGCTGGCCAGCTTGGTCGCGCCGTAGAGCGAGCGCGCGCCGGCCAGCGGGAAGCTCTCGGCGATGCCGTGCTCGGACGCGCCGGCCAGCGCCTGCCGCGGCTCGAGTTCGAAGCGGCTCTCGGTGCGCCGCAGCGCCAGCGCGCAGAGCGGCGCGATGGGGTAGACGCGGCTCGTCGACAGGAAGAGCACGGCGGCGCCGTGGCGCGCGGCCAGCTCGAGCGCATGGAAGGTGCCGAGCAGGTTGCTCTGCACGACGTAGTCGGCGCCGCCCTGCAGGCCGGCCAGCACCGAGGGCTCGGCGGCGCAGTCGACGAGCAGCGAGATCGCGCCCACGGCGGCCAGGTCGCCGGGGTTGCGCACGTCGCCGTGCACGAACTCGACGCCGCCCGCGGCCAGGCGCGGCAGCGACAGCTCGCTCCCGCGCCGGTGCAGGTTGTCGAAGGCCACCACGCGCGCGCCGCCGCGGGCCGCCTTCAGGCGCAACGCGAGCGCACTGCCCACGAAGCCCGCGCCGCCGGTCACCAGGATCGTCTCAGGCATGGATGTTGGTCACCAGCTCCTCGCGCGTGCGCTCGCCGTCCCGCAGGCTCTCCAGCCGCCGCCCGTGCTCGGCGATGACGTCGTCGTGGATGAACTTGCGCTCGACGTAGATCTTGACCAGCGTGGCCAGGTAGCGCCGGCCCAGCTCGCGCAGGCGGAACTTGGCCAGGCCCTTGGTGCGCGTGTACCACCTGACCGGCATCGCCGCGATGCGGAAGTCGCGGATGAGCAGCCCCAGCGACATCTCGATGGTGATGTTGAAGTGGCTCGCATAGAGCGGCATGAGCGACTGCACGGCGCGCCGGCTGTAGGCCTTGAAGGCGTTCGTGAGGTCGTTGTGCTCGGTGCGGAAGAGCAGCTGGATCAGCTTGTTGCCGAGGCGGTTGGCGAGCAGCTTGCCGCGCGGGTAGCCCTCGGCGTCGCCGCCGGGGCTGAAGCGGCTGCCGAAGACCGCGTCGAAACCCTCGGCCAGCTTGCGGTAGTAGCCGACCACGTCGCGCGGGTCGTCCGAGAGGTCGGCCATGACGATGACCAGCGCGTCGCCCTGGAAGTGGTCGAGGCAGCTGCGCACCGCGCGCCCGAAGCCGCCGGGCGGCTTCCGGTTGATGAGCCGGATCGGGTGCCCCTCGCCCATCTTGCGCCGCACCACGGCCTCGGTGCCGTCGGTGCTGTTGTCGTTGGCGATCACGAACTCGTGCGGGATGCCCTCGAGGCGCAGCACGGCCGCCACCTCGTCGATCACCTCGCCGATGCTCTCCTCCTCGTCGCGGCAGGGGATGCACACCGAGAGCAGCGCTGGGCTGTCGCCGGGTGCGGCCATGGGCGAGGAGCGGCGCCTCTCGGGGACGTGGGGGAGCGAGGTCGGGGAGCAGCGCGGGCAGCAGGAGCCGCGTGTCCTGCAGCGCGGCCGGGAAGGCGGCGAGTGTATCAGACCCCGAGTGGCTTCCCGTCGCCGGCAGGCCTCAGTGCTGCAGCGCCTCCGGCAGCGGCAGCGGCGCGTCCGGCACGAGCGCACCGACGCGCCAGAGTTGCGCCGAGAGGCGCGGGGCGTAGGCCCAGCCCGTCTCGGAGAGCACGCGCAGCGCCTCGACGGCCTGGGGCTCGCCGAGGGGCGCGGACGAGGTGCCGCTGTAGAGCGCGAGCACGTCCTGCGTGACGAGCGGCAGCGGGCTGATGAGGAAGGGCGCCGCCACGAGCGAGGACGAGGCCGTGAAGCGCCGCGTCGCGCCGCCGCGGAAGCGCACCTCGATCTCCAGCGGCGGGCCGCGGAAGAAGGCCGAGCGCAGCCGTCCGGCGAGCGAGAGCGACACGTCGAGAGAGCACAGCAGCGCCGCGCCGCCGTAGGCACTGTCCGCCGCGGTTCCGCCGCCGAGGCTCGCGCCCGCCGCACCCGCGTCCGCAGCCGCTGCCCCGCCCGCGGGCAGCAGGTCGCCGCACGGGAACCACTCGCCCAGGGCGATCTGCTGGCGCCGCACGGCGCCGCGCGGCGGCTCGGGGTAGGGCGAGCAGTCGTCACGCCGCTCGAGCAGCAGGTAGCCCTTCTCGCGCAGCACGGGCCGGAAACCGTGCAGCAGCACGCGCAGCGCCTGGCTGTCCTGCAGCGTGGGCAGGCTGCCGTTGGTGGGCTGCAGCTTGTAGAGCACGCAGGCCGGCCCGCTCGCCGCGGCGAGCGCGTCGGCGTTGAGCTGCTGCAGCTCCGGCGCGTAGGCCGAGTAGCTCTGGAACACGGGCCGGTGCCGCACCTGCAGGTCGTTCAGGTAGAGGATGCCCTGCTCGTGGGCGAAGAGGTCCACCGGCCGCTGCCCGACGTAGGCCGCGATGGCCGGCAGGGCGTGTTCGCGTCGCAGCTCGACGAGGCGCGCCTCGCGCGCCGCCTGCAGCCCCGGGCCGTCGAGCAGGGCGCGCGCCGCGGTGCGGAACTGCAGGGCGAGCAGGCCGGGCGCCGCCTCGCGCGTGAAGCCGAGCAGCATGCCGGCGTGCACGGTGCCGGCCAGCGCCAGCACGGCCGCGAGCCCGGAGAGCAGCCGCCGAAGCTGAGCACCCGGCACACCCGGCGCACCCGGCGCACCCGGCGCACCCGGCGCACCCGGCGCACCCGGCGCACCCGGCGCACCCGGCGCACCCGGCGCACCCGGCGCACCCGGCGCACCCGGCGCACCCGGCGCACCCGGCGCGCCCGGCGCGCGCAGCGTCGCCAGGTAGAGCCCGAGCAGCGCGAGCACCGGCAGCGTCATGAGCGTGTGCCCCGTGTCCTGGCGCACGAAGCCGGCCTTGAAGCACAGGAAGACGCCGGCGCCGCACACGAGCAGGCGCGGCCATGCCGATCGGCCGCAGCGGCGCAGGGCGAGCGGCAGCGCGCAGCACAGCAGGCCGGCGGAGAGCAACGCCAGCACCAGCAGCTCCGGCTCGCCGGCCTTGGACATGCTCGTGTTGTAGCCCTCGGCGATGCGGCGGCTGTTCAGGATGTAGGCGGGCAGGTCGGACAGCGATTGGCGGCACAGCTGCGTCCAGGCGCAGGCGACGAGCGCCGCGTGCAGGATGAGCAGCCCGAGCGCGGCGCGCAGACCCCGGCGCTGCCAGCGGTCCAGCGCCAGGAGTGCGGCGCACGGCAGGCCCAGCACGAGCCAGGTGAACTTGACGAAGCTCAGCGTGGCGATGGCCACCAGCGGCAGCACGGCCGGCAGGCGCCGCGCGCCGGCCTCGTCGCCCGCGCCTCCCGCGCCTCCCGCGCCTCCCGCGCCGCCAGCACCGCCCGCGCCTCTGGCCCGGCCCTCGAGCGCGCCCAGCGTCAGCCCGAGGATCATGATCATGCCGAGGGCGTCCTCGATCACCGGCGAGAGCACGACCAGCAGCAGCAGCAGCAGCGCGCGCGACCAGCGCGAGCGCAGCCCGGCCCCGAACTGCAGCAGCGCGCACACGAGCAGGGCGGCGCTCAGGAACTCGGCACGCACGCGCGCCTCGTGCAGCTCGGGCACGTAGCCCGCGGCCGGCGCGAGCCACCAGCCGAGCGGCCCGTAGGTGAAGATCGACTCCACGCCGAAGCGCGCCCCGGCCATCCAGTCGTGCGCGCTCAGCGCGCGCCAGCTCGGGTCCAGCTCCGGGCCGGCGGCGTCGCCCGGCACCTGCACGAGCATCAGCCACAGGACGAAGAGGCCGGCGCCGCGCACCAGCCAGCCCAGGACGCGCACGATCCGGCCCCGGACGCTGCCGCTCGCCGGCTGCGCCGGGCTGGCCGCTGACGCGCCGGCGCTCAGCCCGCGTTCTCCCGGAACACCGCGATGCTGGCGGTGAAGCCGTGCAGGAACGGCTGCCCGCCCACCGGGCCGATCTCGCCGGCGCAGAAGAAGCCGGCCGACGGGATGTCTCCGAGGTGCTCGTGCACGCCCCGCAGGTCGTGGTGCGGCTTGCCGAACAGCCGGCTGCCGCGCCCGTTGCACGAGAAGATGAGCGAGCCGAGGGCCGGCGAGCGCTGGCTGTCGGCGGCCAGCATCTCGTTCAGCTCGGCGCTGGCCGTCTCGGCGTCGCGCACCATGAACTGGATCGTCTGGCCGGGCCGCACGAGGTCCGAGATGAAGAGCGCCTGGCGCTCGGGGTCCACGCCGAGCACGTTGCGCACGAGCAGGTCGCCCGACGCGAACTGGCTCTTGCGCTCGTCGATGACGCGCCCGACGTGCAGCGCGCGGCGCATGAGTTCGCGGTCGCGCGCGTCGGCGCCGTCGGCCGTGGTCTGCAGAGCGAGCAGGGCCGGCTTGCCGCCCAGCGTGAAGATCGCGTTGCGGTCGGCCTTGGTGATGACGTAGTGGCTGCCGATCGGCCGGCAGCCCTGGCTCACGACCGGATCGACGCGCACGCGGCCCGAGATGGCCACGCCGATGATGCCCTCGTCGTGCAGCGCGCTCTCGGTGATGAGGTTGGCGTCGCCCGGGCCGCTCGCGCCGCTCGCCATGCCGCCCACGACGGGCCGGCCGGGGAAGCGCTCGCGGAAGCCGCCGAGCAGGTCGTCGGGCGGCGTCGTGTACGGGTCGGCCAGCAGCAGGAAGCTCGCGTCGGCCGGCACGCCTTCCGGCCAGCCCTCGAGCTGGGGCACGTCGGCGTCACCCGGCGAGAGGTGGAAGCTCTTCAGCGCGGCGCCCGGCCAGCTCGCGCCCCACAGGCTGAGCCCCGCGCCGGCCTCCATCTCGGCGTGCTCGCCGATGACGCCGGCCGCCGGGCAGCCGAGCAGCACCTGGGGTTGCAGCCGCTCGACGAGCTTCTCGCGCAGCAGCGGGGCCTCGGCCGAGTGGTGCGGCGTGAAGAAGGCGACGAGCAGGTCGGGGCGCGCGCCGAGCCGGTCGGCGAAGCGGTCGATGACGCCGTCGATGGAAGAGACGAGGTCCGGACTGGCTGTGGTGACCACGGCGCACTTCACGGCAGACCCTCCGGAGCGCGGCCACTCTAGCGTCGCAGGCGCGCGAATCCACGCCAGCGGGCGGCCGTCCCGACAGGCGCGTCCCGGGCCGCATGGCGGTGCTATAGTCCGGCGCTCGTGCGCGGCCGTCCAGTGCCCGGTCGGCTTCCGGGCGGGGTGGGTCGCGTCCCGAACCGAGCCCTCGGCGGCCCCGGCGAGGCGAAGCGCCTTCTCCAGGGGTCGCCACGACCCGCCATCCCACGGAGGACCCTTCATGTTCCGCAAGACCGTCAGCCTGCTGGCTTGTGCCCTGCTGCTCGTGAGCGCCTCGTGCAGCTCCAAGGCCGAGGGCTCGTCGCCCGCCGCCGTGAACGCCATGTGCCCGATCAACCTGGAGCCGGTCGAGCCCGATGGCGGCCGCACCGAGTGGAACGGCCAGACGATCGGTTTCTGCTGCAAGAGCTGCATCGGCAAGTTCGACGCGCTCGACGACGCCGGCAAGAAGGCCGCACTCGAGAAGGCCGCCGCCACCGGAGCGGCAGGCAAGTAGCGCGCGCTGGCGCCGGGGCCGTCGGCTCGGCCGGACGGCCTCGGCCCGCTGCCTCCCCCATGCGAAGGCCCCGCGCCGGTCGGCCTGCCGGGTGCAAGCCGACCCGGCGATCGATAGGCTCCAAGGCGCGCGTCCCCGCGCCTTGCTCCGGAGAACCGACATGCTCAGCCTGACCCTGCTCGTCCTCAGCACCCTGCTGCCGACTGCTCCCGACGACGAGGCGGCGGTGCGCGCCCAGATGCCCACCTACCCGCTCACCACCTGCGTGGTCGGCGGCGACCCGCTCGATGACAGCGCCGTGAACCTCGTGCACGAGGGCCGCCTCGTGCGCCTGTGCTGCAACGACTGCAAGCAGACCTTCGCGGCCGAACCGGCCAAGTACCTGATGCAGATCGATGCGGCCGTCGTCCGCGAGCAGCTCCCGACGTATCCGCTCGAGCGCTGCGTGCTCAAGGGCGAACCGCTCGACGCCAAGGCGGTGAACGTGGTCGTCGGCACGCGCCTCGTGCGCGTCTGCTGCAAGAACTGCGAGCGCGTCGTGCGCGGCGATCCGACCAAGGCCCTGGCCGCGCTGGACGAGGCCTACGTGCGCGCGCTGCTGCCCAAGTACGCGCTCAAGACCTGCCTGGTGAAGGGCGAGCCGCTGGGACCGGATGCGCAGAACCTCATCTACGGCAACGAGCTCGTGCGTCTGTGCTGCAAGTCGTGCAAGACGGAGTTCGCGCAGACGCCCAAGCTGTTCGTGGACAAGCTGCACGCCGCCGCTGTGAAGCCCGCCGCGCGCCAGCCGGCCGAGGGCGCGCGTCAGCCGGCCGAGCGCAAGCCCGCCGACGGCGGCGCCGAGGGCGGCAGCGGCGGCTGAGCGGCGGCAAGTGCGAGGCGTCGCCGAGGCTCGCTGCGCTGGGCTGCTGGCTGCGGGTGGGGCGCGAGCCGAGCCATCGCGAACGCGCGCGGATGAGCCGGACCGCCGTCGTGCCCTTCGTCGCCCCGCGCGACAAGGGCCCGGTGCTCACTCCGGGCGGGCCCACGGGCGATGGGTCGCCGAGGCCCGCTGCGCTTCGCATGAATGGGTGCGGGATGAGACGGCGGGCGGCGGGTTTCGGGCGTTGGGGGTGCGGCTCGGGCTTGCGCTGAGGCGGCGGGGGTTGCTGGGTCGGCGGTCCTGATAACCTCTGCGGCCCTTCGATTGGAGCTTGGTCCTGCCATGAACACGGTGGTGGTCTGCAGTGCGGCTCGTACTCCCATCGGCAAGTTCCTCGGGGCGCTCTCGGGCGTCAGCGCGGTCGAGCTGGGCGTCGTGGCGGTGCGCGCCGCGCTCGAACGGGCGCGCTGCGCGCCGGACGCGGTGGACCAGCTGTTCCTCGGCATGGCGCGCCAGGCGGGCGAGGGGCCGAACGTGGCGCGGCAGGTCACTCTCCGCGCCGGCCTGCCGCAGGGCGTGACGGCCATGACCGTGAACCAGGCCTGCGCCTCTGGCCTGCGCGCGCTGCTGCTGGGCAGCCAGCAGCTGCTCACGGGCGAGGCCGAGGTGGTGGTGGTCGGCGGCGTCGAGACCATGTCGCGCAACCCGTTCCTGCTGCCGGGCATGCGCATGGGCTACCGCCTGGGCGACGCGCCGCTGCTGGACGGCAACTACCAGGACGGCTTCCACTGTCCGCTCGCCGGCACGCCCATGGGCGCCACGGCCGAGACGCTCGCCAGCCAGTACGACATCACGCGCGCCGAGCAGGACGCGTTCGCGGTGGAGTCGCAGCGCAAGGCCGAGGTGGCCATCAAGGAGGGCCGCTTCGTGCGCGAGATCGCGGCGGTGACGGTCAAGGGCAAGAAGGGCGACGTGCTGGTGGAGGCCGACGAGCACCCGCGCGCCGGCACGACGCTGGCCGACATGGCCAAGCTGCCTCCCGTCTTCAAGCAGGACGGCAGCGTGCACGCCGGCAACAGCTCGGGCATCACCGACGGCGCCGCCGCGCTGGTGCTCACGACCGAGGCGCGCGCCGAGAAGCGCGGCCTGCCGATCCTGGCGCGGCTCGAGGCCAGCGCCCTGGCCGGCGTCGACCCGAACGTGATGGGCATCGGCCCGGTGCCGGCCACGCGCAAGCTGCTCGAGCGCGCACGCCTCGAACTCGAGGACTTCGACCTCGTCGAACTGAACGAGGCCTTCGCCGCGCAGGTCATCGCCTGCGATCGCGAACTGCACCTCGACCCTGCGCGCCTCAACGTGAACGGCGGCTCGATCGCGCTCGGCCATCCGATCGGCTGCACCGGTGCGCGCATCGTCGTCACGCTGCTGCACGAGATGGAGCGGCGCTCCGCACAGCGCGGCCTGGCGACGCTGTGCGTGAGCGGCGGCATGGGCATCGCGGCCAGCTTCGTGCGCTAGGCAGCGCGGGCGCGCGGGGTGCGGGGTGCGCCGGGTGCGCCGGGTGCGCCGCACCGGCTCGCGGGCCGATGCGGCGTGCGCGGCCGGCCTCAGGCGGCAACGATGGTGCGCACCCGTTCGTCGTCCGGGAGCTGCGCCAGCAGCCGCTCGCGCGTGACCGCCATGCCGTAGACCGCCAGCCGACGTGCCCCGGCCGCCAGCGGCGGCAGGCGTTGCCCGGGTCGCCAGGCGTCGGCCGCCGCCAGCACGAGGCCCGCGGCGGGCAGCGCCTCGCGCCACTGCTCGAGCGTCCTGCCGGTGGACAGCAGGTGCAGCGCCGTCGGCTGGCGTCCGGCCGGGCCGTACAGGCGCGCGAGCGCGGCGAGCTTGGCTGCGCGCAGGCTGCCGAGGTCGTGCCAGGCGCCGCCGCGGGTGCTCTGCCCGGCATGCTGGCGCCAGCGGTAGAGCACGCGCGGCAGCTTGGCGACGGGCAGCTCGTGTTCGAACCAGCGCAGCCAGAAGTCGATGTCCACGGGCCAGGCGCCGCCGCAGCGATAGCCGCCGACCGCCAGCAGCGCCTGCCGCCGGTAGAGGCCGGTCTGGTGCAGCGCGGGGATCTCCACGAAGCGCGCGGCCGCCATCGCGTCGTGGTCGAGCAGGCCGTTCTGCCAGTCGAGGTAGCGCCGCATGCCCGGCGTGCGCGCGCCGCACTGGCCGGCGCGGCTGGTGACGGCGGCGAGCGGCGGCACGAGCGCCGTGGCCAGGCGCACGAGCCGGTCGGGCGGGCAGCGGTCGTCGGCCTCCATGTGGCCGACCAGTCCGGCCTCGCAGTGCTCGAGCCCGAGCTGCAGGGCGGCCGCGGCGCCACGTCCGGGCCCGCGCAGCAGCAGCAGGCGCGGCTCGCGCGCGGCGGCGGCGGCCAGCCAGGCGGCGCTGCCGTCGTCGCGGCCGTCGGCGTCGGTGTCCACCACGGCCAGTACGCGCAGGCGCACGTCCTGCTGTGCGAGCACGTCGGCCAGCGCTGCGGGCAGCGTGCGACGCGCGTTGCGCACCGGCAGGAGCACGTCGATCGGCGGCAGGGGCATCGCGGGCGGCTCGCGGGAATGCTGCACGGGGCGGCGTGTGTGCGGCATGTGTGCGGTCGCGGCGATCTTGCGCCGCGCGTCACCCGCCGGTCCAGTGCGTGCGGGTCGCCCGTCCCGCGCACACCGGCCGTCGGTGGAGCGCGCCGGCCGTCGGGGCGCAGTCCAAGCCGCGCGCCTCTGTCGCGCCGGAGCGGCTGCTACACTCCGCCGCCATGCCCGAACTCATCCTCGTCACCCCGGAGGAGTGCCGGCCGCTGCGTCTGGCCGTGCTGCACCCCGGGGCTGCGGCGACGGCGGCGCTCTACCCGAACGACGACGACGAGCGCAGCACGCACTACTGCATGAAGAAGGGCAAGCAGGTGCTGGCCTGCATCTCGCTGCTGCACGAGCCGCTGGGCGAGATCGGCAGCGAGATGTGGCGCGTGCGCGGGCTGGCGGTGCGCCCCGAACAGCAGCGCAGCGGCCTCGGCTCGACGCTGCTCGAGACGGCCAAGGCCATCGCCGGCAAGCGCGGCGGCGGCGCCTGGGCGCTGGTGGACGCCGCGGCGGCGCCCTTCTTCGAGGCCCACGGCTTCCGGCAGCAGGCGGGGCTGCCCGGAGCGGCGCTCGACGCGCCCGGCGCATCGGCCGTGCGCAGCGGCCCGCCGCGTCGAGACGACGAACGCCTCATGACCTGGCGCGCGCGGCGCTGAGCGGTCGCCGGAACCTTCCGGAGTGCTTCCCCGCGCGCTGTTGCCGCGTCGCGTCGGCACGTGGACGGCCGACCGCGCTCGCGTGCAGGCGCCGGGCGCCCGGGTCGTGCGCGGGTTGCTTCGCCGTTTTTCGATCCCCATAATGCGCTGCCCTTTCGACCGCGGCTGGCGGTCGGAACGGCTGCTCCGGGGGCCCCTTCAGCGGGGATCACGAGTGCGGCCACGGGCTCCCCCGGGCGGTCCCGGCCGGTGCCCTCGTGTCCCGGGTTCCGTCCCGGCCACCGATTGCGAACAGAGCAGGCACACCCCGAGGAGTACAGCGGTCCATGGTCATCAAGAAGGTGGGCGTCGTGGGATGCGGACTCATGGGGCACGGCATCGCCCAGGTGGCCGCGCAGGCGGGCTACACCGTCGTCGTGCGCGAGGCCGAGCGCGGCTTCCTCGACAAGGGCCTGCAGCGCATCCGCAAGAGCCTCGACAAGCTCGTCGAGAAGGAGAAGCTCACGCGCGCCGACGCCGATGCGAGCTACGGGCGCCTCACGGGCACGCTCGAGCTGGCCGACCTGGCCGACTGCGACCTCGTCATCGAGGCCATCGTCGAGGACCTCGCGGTGAAGAAGTCGCTGTACAAGGAGCTGGGGCAGCGCTGCAAGCCCGCGACGATCTTCGCGACGAACACCTCGTCCTTCCCGGTGGCCGAGATGGGCGAGGCCTCGGGCCGCCCGAAGAACATGGTGGGCCTGCACTTCTTCAACCCGGTGCAGCTCATGAAGCTGGTCGAGGTCGTGCGCACGCCCAAGACGGCCGAGAACGTGTACGCCGAGGCGCGCGCCTTCGGCGAGTCGGTCGGCAAGGTGCCGGTGGCGGCCAGCGACACGCCCGGCTTCGTGGTGAACCGACTGCTCGTGCCCTACATGGCCGAGGCCATGCGCATGGTCGAGCGCGGCGACTCGACGCCGGCCGACGTGGACGCCGGCATGACGCTCGGTTGCGGCTATCCCATGGGGCCGTTCACGCTCACCGACTACGTCGGCCTGGACACCACGCTCTCCATCCTCGAGGGCTGGCAGAAGCGCTTCCCCAAGGACCCGATGTTCGTGCCGCCGCAGATCCTCAAGGACAAGGTGGCGGCCGGCAAGCTGGGTCGCAAGACGGGCGAGGGCTTCTTCAAGTGGGACGGCGACAAGCGCGCATGAGGCTCGCGCTCCGCCAGCTCGCGACGCTCCTGTTGCCCTGGGCCGTGGCCGCGTGCGCCTCGCCCTCCTCGCAGGACTCCGTCGTGGCGCCTGCGGAGGCCGCCGGGGTGCACGCGCAGGATCTGCCGTCGGCGGCGACCGAGGGCGGGCTGGTCGACCTGGCCGAGCTGTCGGCCGAGGTGCGCGACCGCGTGGACGCGCTGCTGGCCGCGAGCCGGCGCGACCTCGCGGCCCTGCAGGCGGCGCACGATGCAGCGCGCGACAACGCGCGCGCCCTCGTCGCGCGGCTGCAAGGGCTGGAGCGCGAAGTGCAGGCGCGCGCCCTGCAGGTCTCCGGCCTGGAGACCGCCGGCGGGTCGCTGAAGCCGCTGCTGGCCTCGCTCACGGCGCTCGAAGGCCACTCGCAGCAGCTGCTCGGCGACCTCGCCGCCGCGCAAGCCAGCCTGGACGACTTCGAGCGGCGCGCCGACGAGGTGCTGGCGGAGACGCCGGCCGCCACGGCCGACGAGACGCTGCAGCGCGCGACGCTGGCGACGCTCGACAGCGAGGCCGTCGCCCTGCGCGCCGGCCTGGGGCTCGAGCGCTTCGAGGAGCGCGCCGACCTGCTCGTGGCCGAGGTCGCGCTGCTCGGCGGACGCGTGGAGGAGAGCAGCCGTCAGGTGGAGCGCCAGCTGGCGCTCGTGGCGCGGCACGACGACGGGAGCGGCGGGGAGGGCGCAGGCGGGGAGGCGCGGGCGGCCGACTCGCGCGCCGCGACCGCCGCGGCCGAGCCGCAGCAGGCGGCCGGCAGCGTCGACGCGGCCCTGGCCGCCGACCTCGAGCACGATGCGGGCGAGATCGCGGAGGTCGTCACGAACCGCGGCACGCTGTTGCTCGAGTTCTTCCCCGACGTGGCGCCGAACCACGTGGCCAACTTCAAGCGCCTCGTGCGCGACGGCTTCTACGACGGGCTCGGCTTCCATCGCGTGATCCCCGGTTTCCTGGCCCAGGCCGGCTGCCCGCTGGGCAACGGCAGCGGCGGCCCGGGCTGGGAGGTCGCGGCGGAGTTCAACGAGCGCCCGCACCGCCGCGGCACGCTCTCCATGGCGCGCTTCGGGCACCCCGATTCGGCCGGCAGCCAGTTCTTCATCTGCCTCACCGACCGTCCGGAGCTCGACGGCAAGTTCACGGTCTTCGGCCGGGTCATCCGCGGTGAGACCGCGCTGGCGGCCATCGAGTCGCTGGGCACCGTGCAGGGCACGCCCGAGGAGCGCATCGTCATCGAACGCATCGTCCTGCGGCCGTGGAAACCGGGCGACAACGAACAGAGCATGATCGCGGGCAATCCGGTCCGCCAAGGCAGAGACTAGGGCGGCCCCGGCCGCCATCACACATCCCATGCAGGGAGCGCGCACAGCGCCATGGTCACCATCAGCAACGACAGCCGGGCCACGATCAAGACCTCGATGGGCGACATCGTGCTCTCGTTCCTCACGGCCAAGGCGCCGAGGACGGTCGAGAACTTCGTCGCGCTGGCGCACAAGGGCTTCTACGACGGGCTCACCTTCCACCGTGTCATCAAGGACTTCATGGTGCAGGGAGGCTGCCCGCACGGGAACGGCAGCGGCAACCCGGGCTACACGATCAAGCCCGAGTTCAGCGACACGCCGCACGTGCGCGGCATCGTCTCGATGGCGCGCAACAACGACCCGCGCAGCGCGGGCAGCCAGTTCTTCATCCTGCAGCGCGACGCGCGCTACCTCGACGGGCGCTACGCGGCCTTCGCCAAGGTGGTCAAGGGACTCGACGTGCTCGACCGCATCGCCGAGGTGCCGGTGAACGAGGAGACGCGCTACCGCGAGCTGAGCGTCCCGCGCACGCCGATCACGATCAACACGATCGAGGTCGAAGGCGTGGTCTTCGACGCCAACGACAGCGGCCTGCCCTCGGGCGCCGAACCGATGGGCGGCGGTGGCGGCCAGAGCGGCGGCGGCGGCGGCGGCGGTCAGCCGAACCAGGCCGCGGGCGCGCCGGGCGGCGCAGGCCAGGCGTCGGGCGGCGGCGGTGGGAGTGGAGGCGGCGGTAGCGGCGGCGGCGGCCGAGGACAGGGCGGTCACGGCGGGCAGGCTGCCCACGGCGGTCAGGGCGGCAGCGGCAATCAGCGCCCTCACGACGGCCAGGGCGCCAAGGGCCAGCAGGGCGGGCCGGGCGGCTCCGGCGGCGCCTCCGGGCAGACGAACACCGGCGGCGGTGCG
>Ga0315912_10002238_pt1 | contig 21134 bp, 18 predicted proteins | sample VfabasoilMG_FD_204469 | JGI IMG/M metagenome (GOLD analysis project Ga0315912, IMG submission 204469) | Garden soil microbial communities collected in Santa Monica, California, United States - V. faba soil | ecosystem: Environmental > Terrestrial > Soil > Garden | place: USA: California...
GCGGAAACCTGGCGACCGACGTATAAGAACCCGTCTGAAGGGCCTGGACAAACTCATAGATTGCGAAAAGGGTTGCCATTGTTAGGCCGACCGCTACAGATCCCTTTATTGAGCCGGCGAGGTTTCGGGCTTGCTCCGGTCGTAGAAGCTGGGGAATGACAAAAATCAGAGCGGCATATTCGAGCCATTTTAGGAGGTAAAGAAAACTGAGAACAGATTGATTCAGGTCCAGTCTTGTGAGATTCAGCATTCCGACACAGAAGTATGTAATAAGAAGCCAGATCAACGCACTTGGAAAGAAGCGGGCTTTCTTCCCCCTGCTTGGAATCTCCCAGAGCCAAACAATCAGAAGGGCTGCGATCACGGGATCATCAATCGAGAAAAACAAGCCTTTAGTGGAAACGGTCTGCGCGTTGAGCATATCTTCGGAAAGCCGAATGATAGGGAAACAAGGCGTTGTAAGAATGAGGAGCTCAATTGCTTTTTCGGGTGCGGTCTTCACGAGCCAGAAGGCTGGGAGGATGGCGATCCAAACAAGTATCCAGGACTCTGTCCAATACGCCGCAATCCCCGCCACCAGGATCAGAAACGCCGGGGTAAGCGAGGCTGGCCGCCATGCCATAGGTTTTCTGCGTATCGGCGGATTGCCCGCCTGCCCGGCGGACGCATTACCCGGAATCAGCGTTCCGGATAAACTGCCAACTAGTTCGTAGGTCTGATTGTTGTAGCGCACGGAGGAGTACCTGACCAGCGGTAAAGTGTGAGACCGGAGACCACGACAACGACAATCAACAGGAAAGCCGTCGAAACAGATGCGATGCCAATGGCTCCGCTGGCGAGCAGGAACTGGGGTCGCCTGACGGGCACAAGGCCGCGTCGGCCAGCCCATTCTACTGCGGCAAGGGAACTGATCGTCATCGCCAGAGGCAACCCGGCTACACCGATCCATGAGCCGAGCACTGCGATGCCAGCAAGATTGGCGCAAGCAGCAAGTAATGTAATGGACAAAAGGTGAGATGGGCTATTTCCGAGGACGATGCATGTTTGCGCCATTTGAAACAGGAAGTAGCTGAGCGCTGACATCATCAACATGGCCACTAGCGGCGGAGATGCGTAGCCAGGTCCAACGAGGGCGGATAACAGAAAGCCGGAGGCTGCTACGAGCAGGCCCCCGCCAAGTCCGGCAACCAGGAGGCCATTGTCTATCCATTTCTCGACCAGGACAATTCCCGCCTCGGGATCGCGTGCTGTAATTCGTGAGAGCTCAGGTACCAATGCGTCTGCAACCGCGTCAATCAGCAGAACGCCAGCCGAATAGAATCTCCGCAGCAGGAAATACACAGCTAAGGCCGATGGAGGGAAAAGGATGGCTACGATCATCTGGTCGAGCTGTGTTGCCGCAAAGCGCAGGTACCCGGCAAGATAGAAATGTTTGGAGGCAGGCCAGAGACTGCGGATCGTGGAAACGCTGATCAGGCGCACGGAAATGGCTCCCACCGTTGCCACGATTGCCAATGCCACTGACATGGCCGCACCCAACGCCGAATAGGTAAGGAATGTCTCGAAAGAATGGTCTGCCCAGAGTGCGGCTAGGCAGGGAAGTACCTTAGCCATGAACGCAGAGCCGATCTGCAACGCTGCCAAACGCGCAAATCGCTGCTGGGCTTGCAGTATGAGTGCTACCGAATTTACTGGCGTGCTCAGGACCGAGGTGCTTACGGCCCACTCCAGCGAGCTTTGGAAGGAGTTGTTGCCAAACCAGTAGTTCGATAGATGATGCGCACCGAGCAGAAAGGGCAGGGCGATGAGGACCGGAACCGTCACCGAACAGATTAGGTACGCGCAGGTAAGTTCAGAGTTCTCCCGTGTCTCTCCCTTGGCTGGAAGTTGTTTCATCAGCACGGTGCCAAACCCCAGTCCTTTGCCTAGTTCCATCAGCGAGGACACGATGGCCCCGGCTGCGACGATGGCGACCTGCTCTTTCGTGAACCATCGGGCGGCGGCTGTTGTATAGGCGAGGGCCCCGGCTGCAGCAAAGACCTTTGCGATCATGGAATACGAGACTCTGATTCCAGTGGTCACGCCGCCAGCACCTGATCGAAGATGCCGTTTACGCGGCGAGCACTCATTTCCCAACTAAAACCAGCGGCAAACTCGCGGGAACCGAGGGAGAGCCGATTTCTCAATTCCAGATCTGGTGCCATTCGCAGCAGTGTGGCCGCGAGTCCGGCATGGTCGCCATAGTCAACGAGATAACCGTTTCGGTTTTCGAAGACCTGCATCGGAAACCCGCCCACGCGGCTGGCGACGACAGGAAGTCCACACGACATTGCTTCGAGCGTCGCGTTAGAAAAATTTTCATACTCGGAAAGCAGACAAAATACGTCCGAGGCGGATAGACACCGGGCGACACTTTCTTTCTGCTGTTGGCCTGCGAAGATGACCGAGTTGCTGACGCCTAGCCGCTTGGCTTTCCCTTCCAGACTGGCCCGGAGGGAACCTTCGCCCACTACCAGAAGTTTGATGTTGGGCTGGCGATCGATAAGCCGGGGCAGTGTCTCGACTAGAAAATCGTGACCTTTGCCTGCAATCAGGCGTCCAACCGTAACGATGACGAAATCGTTTGGCGTAAGGCCCCATTCGGCGCGCCGCTCAGTGCGCTGGGAATCATTTGTTGCAGGTTGGTAGAGATCTTCCCTGACACCAGGGGGAACCTCGTGGATACCAAGACCTAACCGGTCCCGGAATACTTTCACGGTATCCCCATGGGAGAAAATGGCTGTATTCGGGCGGCTAAAGAAACGACTGAGGCAGCGTGACAGAAACCAAGCGGGTGGGCCGGGGAATCGCATCACAACTGGCAGGCCCTGGGCGGCGAGGTGATCGGCCATCATGGGAATGTTCAGGACCTGGATGAGGTCTATAGCCCTTGATCGCTTCAGCGATGCGATTTCTGCCAGTGCTTTTGATTGAAATAGATGGCGGTCCAGTTCCCCAAACAGACCTGGGATGTACTTCACTTTCCCGGCGAGTTGGTACATGAACCTGCGGATATAAGGCGTTTCGAGCGAGATCATCTCGATATTGCCGACGTGGTCTTTGGGCTTCACTCCCGGTGGATGGCCACTGAGGAAAATTACCTTGTGGCCCAACGCTTGCATGGATTCCGCAAGATTGTAGTCGTAGTTTTCGCCACCGCCCCATGCGGTATCCATCATTCTATTAATGAACAGAAGATTCATAACTCGATACTTCCCTTCCATCCCTGGTGAGGCGTGAACTGGAACGAAGGGCCTGGACTTGTGAGCTGTAACTCGCGCCAGGTTGGGACTTCGCTTCTGGTTGTGATCGCGGTCTGGTCAAAATCAGCTAGCGGGAATCGATGCTGTCTATCCAGGGCGTGGCAGATGGTTGGAATGCGGCGGTAGTCGTATCCCATAAGCCTTGCCATTACCGCGTCTACAGCCGTTCCGTTTTCCCCGGCAAGGAGAACCCCTGCCAGCTTTGGTGTGGCAGCCAGTGGGCCGTTGTCTTCCCCAGCGATGACTCCGTCGACGATAGAGAAAATTTTTCGTTGCGGACTCTGACACATACTGCCATCCCTGGCGGCATAACGCACAATTCGGTTTAGATCCACCGTAGTCCGGCTGATCGTGTCATTTCCGTGCCAGCATCCTGCCCAGTACTGGTTGCCGTATTCTTGCATGTGAATGGCGGAAAGCACGCGATGAGCGATGGCAATACCCTTCTGGGCGATGACTCCTGCCCCGGAGTCCTTGTAATCTTGCAGCCAGCTATCTAGAGCCTTAACCCTGCTTGGTTGTCTGTATTCGTCACCGCCTACCGCGCTAGCCCCGCGTAGATGGTGGGGAAGGCAGTCTTTGTGACCATTGATGCCGACAAAGTTCTTGAGGGCTCCGGTGATCCCTGCCTTTTGATGCGTCTTCATCTTCGGCAGGTTGATGACAACGTCGGCATCGAGTAATGTGTTTGCGATGATGTAGCGATGCCGACCGCCGCCGTGGTGTTCCTGCATGTTCGCCGGGTCATAACAAGTTACCCGGTAACCATCTCCGGATTGGTCGCGTCCCCAATGAAGGCTCTGCTCCTTAAGATCCACCGGCGTGTATCCCATTGGGTCTCCCGGGTTGGACTCCTGGACAACAACACGTCCGAACAGAGAACGTCCCTCAACGACGGCGCGTACCAGGCGGAGATCGCGAAGTGGAATCACCCTGCCTGCCTGTTTGTAATATTCGATAACGCTGTCCAGCCCGGAGATGCGACAGACTTCAGTGAAGTTGCACGACTGGAGCGGTGCGTCAGCAATCACCACCTCGCCGGTTCCTCCAGTGGCCCGCAAGGCATAATCACATACCGCCCGAATGATGGACCCATGCGTGATCAGTGCCCGAGGATCCATTTCCAATGGGTGATAATGCCTGACCAGATTTGGTTTCAGAAGCACGCGGCTGCCGGGGCTAATGAATTCTCCTAATGGGTTCCACAAGCTGGAACCGAAGTTTTGCGCATCCAGACCCAGTTGTCGGAAAAGTTCACGGACCGCATGATAAATTCGATTCGGGAGCGGTGAATAATCAGCACCCTCGTATTCTGGATAACGTGTGTCGGGGCTGAATGGAGCCGAAGGGTATTCAGCGCTTCCGCAACTGGTAATGGCAACCAGCGCTGGGTTCATCGGGTAGCTCCTATTCCCGATCCAACCAGTTGCTCAACGGGAAGATTGGAGATCGTAAAGCGGTGCTTTCCAGAGGAGGTCTTGGGAATTTCATCTGGTACTTCAATAGAAAGGGATGCGTGTCCACCAATCACTTCGCGAATCCCTCGTTCCAGATCGGCTACAACTTGATCGCTATATCCTGGTCCGGGAACGACACGTAGTGTGAAGCGATCAAGGCTCTCTTGCACGAACTGGAATTGTTTGACTTCGCTTCTACCGTAGAAAAGGTGAGTAAAGTACTCGCCGTGGATGATGCGCCCGTCTGGAAGCAGAAAATTGTCCGACGTCCTTCCCACGATCTCTCGAAGACGATTGTAGTTGTTGCCGCAAGCACACTTGGCACGTGTCATAATGCCCAGATCGCCGATGCGATAGCGAAGGAATGGCATGGCGAAGTTATTGAGGACGGTGACCGCAATTTCACCGGTTGTCTCCTCTACTGGCTTGCCGGTTACAGGGTCAATGGTCTCGACAATGTAACCAGGCATCTGAACGTGCATTCCGGAATGGCATTCGCACTCTGCGGCCATTGCAGAAACTTCGCGGCTGCCGTAGCGGTCAAATACTGGTACTCCGAAAACACCTTCCACCTCTGCACGCATATGTGGAAAGAGCTTTTCGGCGGCTGTGATGATAGATTTGCGGGGATATTTCGGGCGAATCCCTTTCTCGCGAAGATAACGGGCCAGCAGGTAAATGGAGGACGCGTAAGCCTGTATCAAGTCCGGCTGGAACTTCTCCATGGCTTGGTGATAGGCTTCCATGCGTTCATGGCCCATGTCAAAGGTGTCGTAATAACGCATGTTGAGAAGCCAAAGCCGCGTCTTGCCGGACCAACCTTCAATCTGCCTCCGGTCTTGTGGCGCTCCCCAGAGCTTGGCCACCCGAGCCCCTGGAAATGCCCCGGCCAGCTCGTTGGATCGCCGGGTTACTGCGCTCATCGCAACCCGATAACGATAGTCCTGGTGAAAACGAATCGGAATACCAGTAGAGCCACCGCTATAATTTTCGTACCGCCCTGTTGCACCCGGTATAAGGAGGTCGAGTTCTCGGTTCTGGATAACATCCTTGGTGAGAAAGGGCAGGGAAGCCAGATCGCTCAATCGAAAGGTTTGAGGATCAACGCCATGGCTGTCGAACACCTCTTTGTAGTACGGCGCGGTTGCAGCCGCCGATAGTAGCTCTCTCAGCTTCCTTTCTTGGTAGGCTGAAGTCTCGTCGCAGGATGCTGTTTCCAGCGCGCGCATTTCCCGGTAGCGGGCGGAGATGTCACGGCGATACTGCGACATGTGGTCCACCACCCACAGCTTGGCGGGATTACGGGTTAGGAAATCCTCGAATCGGCCCATCGGTTCTCCTTCCACTTTGCTGGGCCGCGAGCGGCGGCATCCTGAAATAACGAACGGCAATGCACAAACTGCGATCCGGATCTTGTTGCGTATTCGACAAGCCGTTTTAGACAGTCGCGAAGAGCCTCATCCATCTCCCAATAGTGAACGGCGACAATGAGATCTGCGCCTAATTCCGAGCAGCACTCCAGTCTTTCCAGTAAGGATTTCCAGGAGGCGCCTCTCGATAGACTGAAGGATGGCAGGAGGTTGACCCCGGCGATCTGTTCCGCATGCGGATTTGGAGATCCGTAGCTAGCCTGATACCAGAACCTGCGCATGTAAGCGCTGATGCTATCCATGCGAATATCGGCGAGCCTGCGCAACGGTACGGTTGCGTTGACGTTGGGAAAATGCGGTCGCAACGCCTCGAGTCCGGCACGAGAAACAGCGTTGCTCGGCGGCACAAATATTTCAACCTTAGTGCCGAGGGCCGATTCGAGATGCCTCTTAGCTAAAGCTGTTTCGTTCGCCAAGCGCGGATACGGTTTCCAGACATACTCAGGTAGGAGTCGTCTGGAAGAGACTCGTTTGTACTCGTGCGTATAGCCATGGCAAAGGACACTGATGTTGCCGCTGGAAATCTGACCTCGCAACCACGTGACCAGATCCGGGTTGTCACGCAAGGCTCTGGATTCGCTCGACTGGTAATAACGGTCGGCATCGCCGAGATGAAAAGGCTCCAGTGCGTTCGGCGTTACGGCCAGGGAAATTGGTATTTGTCCGATCAACCCATTCCAGGCTCGTTCCAGTTGCTCAGGGGAGGTGAAGTAGCTTGTATCGTCGTCACGTATTGCCAGGCGCATGGGGTGCCTCATGCTGCAATCCTGCTGGTGGATCGCGTTAACTTGTTGTAAAGTGCCGCTATCGTTTTCGCTTGTTGCCCGACGGAGAAGAATTCTTCGCAGCGAGCTCTTCCCGCCAAACCCATCGCGGCGGTGCGATCAGGGTGTCCGGCCAACTGCTCCAGTGCCCGGCCTAGCTCTGTTACCGACTCAGGTTGAACAAGGTAACCGGTTTTACCTTCACAAACTGCCTCCACAATGCCACCGTCCCGGCTGCCGATCACTGCCTTGCCGTAGGACATTGCTTCAATGACAGAGCGCGGAAACGGGTCCGGCTCCACAGACGGAACTACGACGAAATCCATCGCACCAAATACAGGTCCAATCTGTTCCTGAAAGGGAACAAAATGAACCCGGTCCTCTGCCGCGTGTCGTAGGGCCAAGGTTTCGAGATTCTGCCGTTCCGGGCCATCGCCGACAATGAGCAGATGCAGATTCGAGAAGCGATTTTTGAGATCAGCAATGGCCGTTATCAACAGATCCACACCTTTCCATTTGGCGAGCCGTCCGGCGAATCCAGCAACCATACTTCCGGCGGGGATTCCGTTAACCGTGCGAAAATTTCGCCCGGCGAGGGTAGCGGCCTCGATATCGGGAAGTTCGACGGCGTTGTAGATCACGCTCACGTTCTCGGATTCGGTGAATTGACGTCTAACCGCATTGGAAACCGTAACCACATGTGAGGCCATGGCGGAGCCCATCCTGAGACAGGCGCGCGCGAAGGTGGAGTCAGGATAGATATCGCGTACGTGCCAGATCACGGGTACCGTGCCGCGGGCCGCCCGGGAGGCAAGCCACAACATTTTCAGATTGTTTGCGTGGATTACAGAAGGGCGCTCCTGCGCAATCATCTGTTTCACCATCGTTACTGCCTTTGCACTGGCTGTCAGCAGTTTGGGCAGCCGACCCCATGGTGATTCATACCTGCTTACAGTTCGGAACGAAGCTGGGAGGACAAGATCACGCACATCAACCTCGCTCGGGAGGAGTTCACGCAGTTGCTCGTCGGCAGAGCATCCTACCACCGGACGGTATTGACTTCGGTCCAGATGGCGAATGAGAAGTGAGAGACTGCGCTGGGCACCACCAAGACCAATGGCATTCGTGTAGTCAAGGTAAAGAACAGTTGATGCGGGTGTCATAGTATTGCGAATCCAAGGTCGGAGGCGCGGGCCTCCGTTACTTCTTTGTAGATCTCCAGCGTCTTTTCAATCATCCTGGCCGGGGTATATTCGAAGGCTGCTCGGATTGCCGCCGAGCGATAGCGCTCGCAAAGTGAATTGTCCCTGTGCGCCTGAAGGAGCTCTTGAGCAATCCGGTCCGGTTGCGTGACAATACCGCTCTCTCCGTTCTGAATAATTCTGTGGTTGTCGCCTGCGTCGGTAACCACGGGGACGCATCCTGCCTGCATCGCCTCCAAGAGGGCGTTGGAGGTTCCCTCGCGATCAGAGCACAAGATAAAAAAATCGGAAGCTGCCAGAACCGTGCGGGAATTCTCCAACCGTCCGGTGAATATAACCGAGTCTCCGAAGTCTGCCGCCTGCTTTTCCAATTGTTTTCGCAGCGGACCGTCCCCGGCAATGAGGAACCTGGCGTTGGGCTCGGCTCGGCGAATGACGTGCGCCGCGTTGAGAAATAGGTCAACCCGCTTCTGCCGGGTGAGGCGGCAGACAGTCGCCACCACAAGGGCACCTTCATCAATGCCGAAGATTTCGCGAGCCCCTAGTCGCTCAGCGACCGTTGCCGGGCTCTGATGGGTGATCCCGTTGGCGACATAATGCAACTTTTCACGGGAAATCCCTGAGTTGCTGGCTGCGGCCAAGCCGGCCTGAGAGTTGCAGATCACTGCACTCCAGAGTGGGGAAACCCAACGTTCCAGTTGTCGGTACCAGAACGGCTTCCAATTATCCACATTGCGAACACTGGCGATGATCGGAGGCCTTTGGCCGGCGATGGAATGGTTCACCAGTGCTCCCAAAAGGTTTACCGAGGGCAGCCAGCAGTGAATAACAGCGGCATCGGAGTTTCGCAAAACCTTCCGGAGCCGAATGGGCACGGCGGGGCTTTTCATGGATGTCGCCCCCAGTGCTGATACTTGGCTGCCCGCCGCGCGCAACCGGTCCGTCCATTCTCCGTGTGTTGTTAGGCACAGCACCGAGTGCTCAAATCCGCTGAAGGATCCTTCGCATAACATCGCAAGCTGCTTTTCTGCGCCGCCCGTGTTCAGACTCGCCACCAGATGCAATATCTTCATCGAATACCTCCGATGGCGGCTTCACTCACGGCCGAGAACAGATCCTCAAATCCGGATGTTGGTCGAAGCCATTTGGATACGGACTCAATCGGAATTTCCCCCAACGTCTTAGACTCACTAGAAAAGCACCGTGTACGAATATTTTTTGCGGGGAATGTTGCGAGTGGGTACTCTGGAATCTCCCAAGCTCCTTGCAGGGTACGCAACGCCGATTCCGGCCAGCCGGCCAATCGTGCCGCGGCTGTGTCAACAGCAACAGGATTGGAGCCGCCGATCAGGCAACCCATTGGTACAGGAGAGGGTGCCATCGGACCTTCACCCTCTCCTGCCACCATTGCATCCACAACAGTAAACACCACCCTTTGAGGGGCTTCATGAAGCAGACCATCGTTTCCTCCAAAGATAGCCGCGCGGTTCAGGTCCAGAATGGTTCGCCACAATGTATCGTTGCCATGCCAGGAACCTTCCCACGATTTGTCACGGGCGATGGAGGAGCCTAGCTTCCACACGACCTTCCGCGCTATATTCCAGCTGGCCTTCCCTGCCAGCGACGCTTGGCTTTCCTCCCTCTCCACGATCCAGGAACCCACTTTCTTCCAGACGCTGGCGCTCGCAAACTCATCGCCGCCTCCAGCCACACTGCCGATAGAATGATGCGGCAGCCAGTCTTTGCAACCGTTAATGCCCACCATGTTTTTCAGTGCGCACGTCAAACCGGCTTTGCGATGCGTTTTGAGCTTGGGTACATTGATCAGTGCATCGGCCGAGAGTACGGAGCCGGAAATCAAGTACTCGTGATGGGACTCACGATGATGTTCCCGCATCGACTCAGGGTCATAGTTCGTGACGCGGAACCGTCGCCAATCTCTTCCGTGGTGCAGGCTGGCGGAGCCGAAGTCAATTGCCCGATAGCCGTCCGGATCGCCATCCAACGCTTTCGGTGTGCATTTGACTCCGCGTACATCCGTCGTAGATACGGTTCGAAAGTCCCGCACGCTCAGTCTGCATCCCTGGGCTGCGTAAAAGCTTGGAAAGTCCTCAAGTCCGGTTTGGCGAAGGATACTACTCCAATCCGCCGACTGGAGTGGCGCATCGCCGACAATGACCTCGCCCTTAGGCCCAATGGCTCGGAAAACATAGTCGCAAAGAGAACGGATCAGTCGTGTGTCCGTGATTAACCAGGACAGTCTCCCTCCACGGTAGTGTCGGTGATGAACCAGATTTGGTTTGACGACCACCTTCATTCCCGGTCGGAGGATCTCGCCAAGAGGGTTCCAATCCGGTTTCCCCAAGCGGCCCATGTCGAGTCCCATTCCTTCAAACAGCCTTTGCACTGCCGTGTGAATTGGATTGTCGCCCGAATTGGTCTTGGTCAAATCGTGTGTGTCCGCATAGGCTGCAACACCGGCGTCATGATACACCGTGACTTCATGCTGGGCGGTCATTCCTTAGGAAGCTCTCCCTTGTGCTTGGTAATATTTGGAGTAATAACCGTAGTACGAGTAGCCTTCGCTCATCTCCTTGTGCACTTCGTTTAGTACAACGCCTAGCACATTGGCGCGCATCCGTCGCAACGTGGCCAAGACACCAGCGACGGCCTTGCGATTGGTTTGGCCGGCCCGGGCCACAATAATCACTCCGTCCACGATCGTTGACATCTGGAGTGGCTCCGAGAATCCGGGCAGAGGAGGTGCATCGAGCACCACCAAGTCGTACTCTCCAGCAGCCTCGGCAAGAATTTCACTCAGCCCTCTGGCCAGCAGATCAGATGCCCGCCGGGTGGACCCTCCTGCAGGAAGAATGTGCAAGTCGGGCAAATGCGCTGGTTGAATCACCAACTCTCGCCAGGCCAGTTCACCGTTCAGGGCATCTACCAAACCACCAGTAGGCGAAAGCCCAAACCTTTTGTGCAGGCTGGGTTTTCTTAAGTCACCGTCGATCAACAGGGTCCGGTGACCTTGTTCGGCATGCGTACTTGCCAGATGTGCCGCCGTCGTTGATTTTCCTTCACCGGGTGCGGCGCTCGTCACAAGGATGGAACGCACTCTCCGGTCGGAGTCAAAAAGGAGAATGGAATTGCGCAAGGATCGAATGGCTTCCGAGAATCCATGTACCGCGCTCTCGGAAGCATCGGAGACCTTGACCAACGCATTCGTTGGGAGTCCGATCCCAGGCGCTAGACGACCCCGCCATCCCTTGACGGAAGGGAGGCTTCCAATTACTTCTGTGTTCAGCGAACGGGCTACCTGCTCGGGGTCCCGCACCGTGGTATCCAGCGTGTCGCTCAGGATGGCTCCGCCGAAAGCGACAAGCATAGCGACCAGCAACGCAACCAACATGTTGAGCTTAATGTTCGGAAAGACAGGGGAAATGCCTGGACGTGCGGGATCGGCCAGGCGTACGGAATTATTCTGAAACCCTGCGTTGATGCCGGCTTCCTTGATGCGGTGAACCAATTCGTCAAATAGTTTCTTGTCCGAGTCCGCTTCTCGTTTCAAGTCCTGATATTCAAACGATCTGGCGTTGAGCTGATCAAACTCTGTCTTGGTTTCACTCACCGCTTTCTGGAGCATCGATTCGCGTGCCATTGCCTGCTGGTATTCCACTTCAACTCTGGCGGCAATGTTCCGGCGCGTGTTGTCCAAGGCTCCTTGCAACTGGACCACTTGCGCTGCGACTTTTCGATATTCCGGATGATTGGCCGCATAGTGAGACCGTACTTGTGCGAAGTTTTCCATCACCTCGTTCAAACGTTCACTTATCTTTCGCAGGTCCTCACCCTGTTGGGATGCCTGGGCGGCTTCCAAAGTTCCGGCTTGCACAGACCGAAATACCGATTCCCGTTTCACCCGTTCTGCCTGTGCATTTGTGTACTCCGTGATCAACTGCAACAAACGCGAAGAGACGATATTTGTTTTTTCTTCCGGATTGATTACGTTGAGCTCACGTTCGAACTTGCTAAGGGCTTGGCTGCTCCGCTCCATCTTCGCCCGCAACTCATCCATCTGCTTTTCCATAAAAGAAGCGAGACTGGCCGATGCGCGGATGCGAATGTCATAGGTATGGCGCAGGTACGAGGCTGCTACCTCATTGGCCACCTTAGCCGCCAGTTCCGGATCCCGAGAACGGTAGTTCACCGACAATAGGTAAGTACTGGTCGGCCGGCTCACTCGAAGGTCTTTCAACACGACCGGAGCCTGGGCTGGTTTTACCCCCGCCCGGTTGGGCAACTGGCTGAAGTCGCTTTCACGTTCCCGCAGTTTGAATTTTTCCGCCACCGGACGCAGTACCGAATCCGATTGGATCAGACGCACCTGTGTAGCCATGAATTGATCGGTGTCGGTAACAGTCCCGCGAACCGCTTCCTGGCCCAGGACGCCTTGTGGTGTTTGCCGGTCTACATCTACAGTTGCGGTGGATTCGTAGATTGGGGTCAAGCGTGAGCTAATTACCAGCGTGGCCACCAGAACCGTCAGAATGAACGCAAGCATTTTCCAACGGTGTCGGCGGAACACCCACAGATAATGAGAAATCGGTACGGATGGCCCATCGGATTCCGAGTCCTGGGGCATCGGGGCCGCGAGTTGGTACAGCGGTTGCGATTCGGTATTTGGAATCACAACGAGACTTCGATTGTCGGTGTGTTGTTGCATGTTATCTAACCGTTCCGTAGATCAATAGACCGCTTCCAGTGGCTGCGCCGAACGAGAGTATTCTTTCCAGTGCGCTCAGACTCAAACGTTTGGAGCGATTGTCAGGAACGTAAAGGATGTCACTCGCCTGCAGTGCTACGTCCGGTGACTTCCGTTCCAATATCCGGCTCAATTCAATTGGAATCTCGTTTTTTGCCCCGGTTGTGGGATCGCGGCGATAGATGTATGCCTGCTTGGCGGCAAACGGTGCCAGTCCTTCTGACAACGCCAGCAGTTTCATCACAGAAGTATCTGCGGCGTCTCCGATTAAATATCCACCCGGCTTTTTTACATTTCCAGAGATGAATATCTTTCCCGCCTCGGGAACACGAATTTCTTCCCCACCCACTAGCGTGAGGTTCCACTCCGGATCTGCCGCGTCAATCAATCCCTTGATCGGAATCCTTTGAACCAGCGACACCAGTTTCCCGTCAGAACCAAGTCTTTTTCTTGTTAGCAGGATTTCCGTTCCCGCTGCTTCAGAAAAGCCTTCAGCCCGGGTGATGGCATCCAGAAGGCTGACCTCTCCCACTGCCTGAAACGTAGTGGGCCGACGTACGGCACCCGCAACGCTGATGGGCCGACTGTGATACTCCACCACACTCACCGTTACCAGCGGGTCCACCAGGATCTCCTCCTCCACCAAAGCGGAGGCAACCTCCTTCTCCAGAGCTTCCGGCATCAGTCCAGCTGCTCGAATCGGCTGTTTCAACATAGGGAGCCGAATCATCCCCTCTGAATTGACTCTCACCGTCCTTTGCATCTCTGGCGCACCATAGACGCCAAGCATCACAAGGTCATTTGCCCCGATCTTCTGCATAGGAAGATTCGGGGTGTTCTGTTCCTGACCCGATTGCCCCAAGGCAAACCCAGCAGTGAGTTTCAAACAAATGAGTAGCAAACAAATAAAGCGCATTTTCCATTCCTCCAGATAGCAAACGCCACAAAGCACACCTCTTCCATTCACTTGCGGAAGTGATCCTTTGAAGCTCTAATTGTTGTGTAGTGGGACCTAGCGGCCCAGTTAGCCCTGGCTTGCTGCGTGCGAAGCCAAGTCAGAAGTTTCCACGATTGTCGAAGGCGCAGTGACTTCAATCAATCGAAGCAACTGGCCAACCCGCGTCTCCAGCAAGTCGACCTTCGTGTCCAGTTTGGTCAGCCGATGTTCCGAGTCCTTAACAGGTACCGGTGCTTGCTCCAGTCTTCCCAATACAGAACCGCGAGCAAAATCCGAAATGCTCCGTGCGCCAAACTGTTCGCACGAAGATTTCAACTTCTCAAATTCATCTTCACTGAGTCGAAAATTAACCAGTCGATTTCTTGGTCGTAGTACGCTCATACTCGCTGCCTATTCCTCTTCTCACGGCCTATTAGCGTTGGCTCCAGTTCTCTGTGCCACACTCACTATCGACCGGTATTTCACAGCACTACACGAAAACAAAAGTTTTCATTGTGCAGTGCTCTGAAATGTAGTGGCACAGTGTGCTGAATCCTCTCAACACACTGTTTTTACGAGTCTTTTCTTTGTTAGGACTACTTCCCGCTTTGCAGGTGACTATGCTTGCGTCCGTAGCAGAAGTAGATCACAAAGCCTATGCCTAGCCAAACAAAAAGGCGTAGCCAATTGTGCCAGCCCAGCGCCAACATCAGCACCAGACAGAAAACGATTCCGAGAATCGGAATCAATGGATACAGCGGAGCTCGGAACGGACGTGCTGCATCCGGGTGCGTTCGTCGCATAATAATCACCGCCGCGCACACAACGACAAAGGCGAACAGTGTCCCAATATTTGTCAGTTCTGCGAGAAAGTGCAAAGGCACCAGACCGGACACGATGGCAACAAAGGCTCCGGTGAGAATGGTGGACTTGTAAGGCGTGCGGAACTTCTCGTGGATCGCACCAAAAAAGCTTTGGGGCAGCAATCCGTCGCGGGCCATGGCGAGCAAGACACGTGGTTGGGAGAGCATCGTCACCAGCAACACGGAAGTAATGCCGGCGATTGCGCCCAACGAAACAATGAATCCGGCATAGGTAATGCCACGTTGGAGGAAGGCGTTCGACACGGGAGCGTGGATATCGATCAGGTTGTAGGGCACCATTCCGGTCAAAACGGCAGCGACGGCGATATAGAGACTGGTGCAGACAATAAGGGATGTCAGAATCGCGATCGGCACATCACGCTGCGGATTTTTGGCTTCTTCCGAATGCGTGGAAACCGCATCAAATCCAATGTAGGCAAAAAACACAATAGAAGCCCCAGCCAGCATGCCGGTGGGATTGGCACCTCCGAATAATCCGCCGTATCCATAAGGCGCAAATGGCGTCCAGTTCTTTACATCAACGTATTGAGATCCAACCGCAATTACGAACAGCACAATGGCCAGCTTGATCACCACCATTGTTGTATTGAAACTGGCACTCTCCCGAATTCCTTTTACCAGGATCACCGTTACGATGAAGGTAATCAGCACTGCGGGAAGATTGATGATGCTGCCGGAAAGTACGGTTCCCTGTCCCTCGACATATTCGATCGGTGTGCCAGCAAACATAGCGGGTATCTTCCATCCAAATATTCCGATGAAGTTTTGGAAATACCCAGACCATCCTTGCGCTACCGCGGCCGATGACACTGCGTACTCCAGAACAAGATCCCAGCCAATAATCCAAGCTGCCAGTTCACCCAGCGTTGCGTATGCATAGGTGTAGGCACTGCCGGCCACCGGAACCATAGATGCAAACTCGGCATAGCAGAGTGCCGCAAAAACGCATGCAAGTCCTGCCATGACAAAGCTCAGCATCAGCGCCGGCCCCGCTTTTTCATGTGCAGCCACGCCTGTCAGCACAAAAATTCCCGTTCCGATAATCGCCCCAACTCCCAGGCTTGTGAGCGCCATAGGGCCTAGTATGCGCTGCAATCGCGACTCGCCGTTCAGCTCCTCTAGAAGCACCGCTAGCGGTTTTGTGCGGAAAAGATTACTCAAGCATCCACCTCTCTCCTAAGCCATAAAAATAACATAATCCGATTCAGCGACCCTCTTCTAACCCAGCAAGCTGAGCCACTGTTCTACTCTCCGGCGCAGACTATCTTGTGTAAGCTCCGATGGTATCAGTCCGCCAATCACCGCAACCGAATCGGCACCGGCGTCCAGCACCGGTAGGGCTGTGTCCAGCGTAATTCCCCCAATCGCGACCAAAGGTAATGAGGTCATCGTGCGGCACTCTGAGATTGGTTCCAGGCCAACCATCGGATCAGGTTTTTCCTTTGTTGAGGTACCGTACACCGGACCCAAAGCCAGGTAATCCACTGGCTCTCGTGTTGCGGCAAGAAATTGGACTGGATTATGGGTGGAAAATCCGATCTGTGCGTTGGGTCCAATCAGGCGTCGCACATCGCCGGGCGACAAATCATCCTGGCCTACATGTACCCCAGCGCCAATGAGCATTGCCACATCCACCCTATCGTTCACTACGAATGCCACGCCGCGAGTGGCGCACATTTCAGCGATTGTCTCAATCTGCTCAAGTGCGGCGCGAGTCAACAGTGACTTGGAACGCCACTGCAGAATTCCCACTCCGGCATCAATCATGGCTCTAGCCGCCAGCAATACCGGAAACTTAAGTCGATCAAAAGTCCCGACATCAAGAATCGGATAAAGCCGTGGCAGCAACGCCTATCTCACTCCGCCCATCAGGCGCTTCACAGGGGGGCAAAGTAACAACATGATAATCCCCGCTATGGCTGCTATCACGGAAACCGAGCCGAACAATTGCACCAGCCCGAGGTTGTGCATTTGGCCTGCGGCCAAGCCTGCGATCAGATCTCCCAAGGAAGAAGACATGAACCACAATCCCATCATCTGCCCGGCGATTTTGCGAGGTGCCAATTTCGTAACGCTACTTAGGCCGACTGGGCTGACACATAACTCAGCAGTTGTCATGATGAAATACGTCAGTGTCAGCCAACCCACGGAGACTTTGTTCGGTGCGTTGAGATCTCCCACGTACGTCGATGCCCAGACCATCACAGCAAAGCAGATGGCGAGTTGCAGAAGACCATAAGCAAACTTGGCGGGAAGGGAAGGCTCCCTGGACCCCAACTTAATCCACAACCATCCGAAGATTGGAGCCAGCATGATGACAAACAGCGGGTTCGCGGATTGGAACCATGCCGCAGGCATGTCAAACCCCATTACGTTAAGGTTGGTCAATCGCTGTGCAAAAAGATTGAGTGAGGATCCAGCCTGTTCTGCACCCGCCCAAAAGATCGCGATCATCACGCACAGCAACAAGATCACCCAGATGCGTTTGGTTTCTTCACCACTAAAGCCGCCAAAGAAAATCTGGAAGAAGAAGTATCCAAACATGACCGTGGCAATAAAAACACCCATCGCGTGAGCAATTTGTTCTGCTCCAAACCCCATGGCGAACACCCCGCCGAGAAGGACCACAACGGCAATGCCCCCTTTGACCAGCGCTCCTGTTGCCGTAGAACGCTCCTGGTCCGTTACGTTTTTCAACTGGCCGGCATCGCCAAGATGCTTCCATCCGGCGCGGTACTGGATGAGTCCAAGCACCATGCCCACGCCAGCAACGGCGAATCCATAATGCCAGTTGAACTCCTTTGCCAAATAACCGCAGAGGAATGGGCCAAAGAATGCACCCGTATTGATCCCGGTGTAGAAAATGGAAAATGCTGCATCCCGTCGCGCTCCGCCTTCGGGATAAAGGTCGCCCACCATGGTGCTGACGTTGGGTTTCAGGAGTCCAGTGCCAGTGATGATGAGAACAAGGCCCATGTAAAACGACCATTCAGGGCCAAGGGCCATGCTGAAATGACCCATAGCGATTATACAACCGCCGTAGAATACAGCTTTGCGCTGGCCGAGAATTCGATCGGCGATCCAGCCACCAGGCAGGGCCACCAGATATACCGCCGCCGTGTACAGTCCGTAGATCGCAGCGGCCGTAGTGTCCGGAAGTCCGAATCCGCCTTTCACGTTGTCGACAAGGAACAACAACAGTAGGGCACGCATGCCGTAATAGCTCAGGCGTTCCCACATCTCAGTAAAGAACAGTGTCCGGAGGCCGATCGGGTGGCCTAAGAAAGTGTTTTCGCTTGTCATCAGGGCTATTGTGTCACAGCGCTAACGAAAAAGGGGCGGGCTCAAGCCCGTCCCTTTGTAACAACTGCTCGCAAGCCTGATTATTTTTCGCGCTTCAGCGTCATGCGATTCGGCTTGTTGTTGCCAAATGCGACATCCAGCAACATCAACTCCCCATCCGTGATTCGTCCCGTATGAGTGACATTAACCACTTCATCGCCCATCTTCATGATCACGACGAAGGTTATGGTATCGCCGTCTAGCTTGCCGTCAGAGATCGGAATCTCACCAGCAAGTGTCCCAGCCACGCCTGTCAATTTCGAACCCTCTGATTGCAGAACATAAGTTTGTACCGGTAGCCCAGGTGCGTCCAGAAATGTACCTTTCCACTTGCCAGAGACATCTGCGCCAAAGGCGAGTCCGGCCGCCACCATGCTCATGCAAATCAGTTGGATTAGTTTCTTCATAATTTCCCTAATCGTAACCTGTGGCTTACTTCTCGCGCTTCAGTGTAATCTGCGGACCGGAGTTGCCGTTGAAGTCCACTTCCAGCTTCAAATCTTCTCCGGCCAGTTTCCCTTTGTAGCTGATCTTGAACTCGTTGTCCTGGAACTTGCGCACTACGACAAAAGACACGTTGTCGCCCTCAATCTTGCCTTCTGAAATCGGAGCTTCGCCGAATTGCGACGTAACGGATCCGCTGAGCTTGTCTCCCTCCACCTTGAACGCAAACGATTGCTCTATCGCTCCATTGGGTCCTTCAAACGTGCCCTTCCACTTGCCAGTCACGTCAGCAGCGAAACTGATTCCTACTGCCAACGCCGCCATGGCCATCCATCGAATGATCTTGTTCATTTTATACTGACTCCTTTACCGACATATTGTCTGACTGCGTCTTTTCCAATGGTATCAACGTCCATGCTCTTTCATGGAGGAAATATAAAACAATCTTGACAACTGCATCAAGTCCGCCGACCCCCACTGACATCCCGGCATCTCGCGTAAAGAAATACGCAATGCCTGCTGTCGATAGAGATCCGAAGACACGGTACGATACCGCTTTCATCATGCTTCTGCCGTGGGAGTCCATGTAAGAATTATAATCACTATAATCCCTATATGCAATAGGGTGATTTAAGATTCCGGCCAGCTAGTCCACACGTTATAATAAGGTGTGCCTAAGCTCACCATCCTCCCGGCCAACATCACTATAGAGTTCGACCCGGCGACTTTGCCCTTCCACGAACACGGCAATCCCGGCTCAATCCTTGACGTCTGCCTGGAACACGGGATTCAACTGGACCACTCCTGCGGCGGCAACTGCGCCTGCACAACTTGCCATGTAATCGTCAAGCAGGGAGATAACAACCTTTCTCCTATGGAAGACAACGAAGCCGACGAACTTGACTCAGCGCCAGGCTTGACACTCCACTCCCGTTTGGGCTGCCAAGCCGTCATCACTGGAGACGTCGTAGTTGAGATCCCCAATTGGAATATTAACTACGTAAGTGAAGGTGGGGGGTCCCTCAATTTAGGCGATGCCATACCACCACCAAAGCACTGATATAATTCCCTGGTGGAATTCAACGACGATTTAACCAACACCTCCCGGCGCGATTTCGCCCGGCTCGCCCTGGCTGGACTCACCGTCGCCGGCTCAGCAGCTTCTGCCAGCGAGACCAAGATCAACGGTGTAAGAATCGCGATCGGTTCCTATACATTCCGAACCATGCCGCTCGACGACATGATCAAGGTGTTGATCGCAACCAATTCCGGATCACTGGAGCTGGATTCACTTTTTCTGGAACCGGCACCAGCAGGCGGCCCGGCACCACGCGGCGGACGCGGCGCAACGGAACAGCGCGAAACCTTGCGCAAATGGCGTCTCACCGTTCCACTCGACGAATTCAAAGCAACACGCAAAAAACTCAACAAAGCCGGTATTGCGGTCACCGCATATTTCGTGCCCGTCAACGATACCTTCACCGATGAAGAAATAGACCGCGCCTTCCTGATGGCAAAGGCACTCGGTACCGACAGGATTCACTCGTCCACTAACGTCACCAGTGCAAAACGCATCATCCCGATCGCCACTAAACACAAGATGTTCGTTGGACTACACCCGTCCGGTAATCCGACCAGCCCCGATTCCATCGGCACCGGCGCATCCTATGAAAAGCTATTCGAGATGTCGCCGTACGTGATGGCAAACTTCGATCTCTCCGGTTACAAGAACTGGGGCCCTGATCCATTAGCCTTCGTCAAACAACACAACAAACGCATCAGCTCCATCCATTTCCACGACCGCAGAACCACCGGAACTCCGCAAGCCTGGGTGCCGTTCGGAGAAGGCGACATGCCCATGAAAGAACTCCTGCTGATGGTCAAGAAGGAAAAGTTCAAGTTCAACATCACCATTGAACGCATGTACACAGTCCCCAACCTGGATCAAACCACAGAAATGAAGAGATGCCTGGACTACTGCCGCAAAGTGCTATCTGCCTAGTAGCTCGTTAAGCAAAGCAGCCAAACGGCGGCCGCCAAGCGCAGCCCGTTCCCGTGCGACCTTCGATGCACGGACCTTGTACGCATCGGGGACCTGATACGGATTTTCCTTTGTCAAACCCTCGCTACTAGGAAATGAATACACTTCCTTCTGGGCAAGTGCAAATCCTTCCTCAACCCAAACGTTGGGATCGATCACCGGCTTCTTCTCTTTGGGCATCTTCCCAAGGGACTTGATCAAGCCATAAACGTAGTCGTTCGTATCTACTGTGCCCAGGCTGGAGTCCCAGAGTGCATGGAGATTGGTGTTACCGCTCAGGTAAACAGCATTGCCACCCGCATCGTCAATGGCACGTCCGTTCGCGTCGTTTTGCCCCTTTCGGAAACGAGCCGTTGTATGCAGCGGTTGGTGCAGGTCGCCCACAATATGCAGTAGCCAGGGAAGAATGTAAACCGGATCTTCCTTAGAACCCTTTGCTGCACCAGCCTTCGCCATTGCAGGGATCATCCAGGAAAGCTCGGACAACGCATTGGGCACGGGCGCAGGCTTGGTTGCGGTGCCGTCCTGCGAAAACGGAATATCAATGTAGTGCCAATCACGATGCT
>Ga0315912_10002239_pt1 | contig 21130 bp, 20 predicted proteins | sample VfabasoilMG_FD_204469 | JGI IMG/M metagenome (GOLD analysis project Ga0315912, IMG submission 204469) | Garden soil microbial communities collected in Santa Monica, California, United States - V. faba soil | ecosystem: Environmental > Terrestrial > Soil > Garden | place: USA: California...
CACGAGGGGTCGCGCTGGCTCAGACAGTCCTCGCGCTTCGCGCTGCGGAACTCGCCCTCGCGACCCCTCGTGACGCTCCCGACCTGCGCCTTCAGGTGTAGTTTCTAGGAACCCGTGGTCTGCCAGCGGTCGTCGAGCGGCAGGGCCGGATCGGGCGTGATGTTCAGCATCGCGCAATGGTGGTACGAGAATCCGCCTTCCCTGAATCCAGGATGTTCCTCCATGAACTGGATGACCTGCAGGAAACAGCCGTCACAGTCGATGTTCGGGACGTCGATTTCGGTCTGCCAGGGCTCCGTCGGATCTTCGTGATGTACCCATAGCCCGTCGACGAGCACGGGCGGTGCCGGGTTTGCGGCGATTTCACCGCTTGCCGAACGCGGCCCGCGCTCGGTATCCACCATCGTTGCCGCGGGATCGTCCGGCAGCCAGTTCGGCCGACGCGCGAGGGCGATGCGATAGTGGCCGGGATGGTAGATCGTCTCGTCGACGACGATCTTGAGCTTTTGCCCTCCCTGGACTTCGGTGATCGCGCCCGTGCGTACACCGGGATCGGCGACGGTGCCGCCACAGGGCGCGAGCTTCTGGGGATCGCCGCGCTCGTCTTCCTGGATCCACGAGGCGGGCTCGACGAGCTTGAAGTGCGCTTCAGCCGCAGCTGCGGCCAGGATCGTGACGGTTGCCAGGGCCAGACGGTTCATTGCAGGGCTCATCGTTTGCTTCCTCGCAGCTGATTGCGCTGATCCTCTCACAGTTTGTCCTCGACGTCAGGCGGCATCTCCGTATACTCCCCGCGGCTGAACGGGGAGGGGATATGGCATTCCAGGGACGCTGGCCGCGAGCGATCTTCTACGACTCCAAGACCACACTTTTCGACTGGGCGGGGGCATGGAATCGCGCTGCCCGGACACTGCTTGCCCGTTACGATGCCACTGTCGATTCGGCTGCCTTCGTCGAGACTTGGGTGCGCCAGTTCGAGGCCCTGCATCGGCGGGCAGCCTTCTTTCGCTATACCCAGGTCACGGAGCTCGCGCGCGAGGCTCTGCTGAACGCTTATCGGATGCACGGCATCGCCGGGAAGCCGGACGACGTGGCGGCGTTCACGGACCTGCAATCGGAGGTCGAGCTCTTCCCCGATACGGAGGAAGCTCTGCAGAATCAGCAGGACCTGGGCGTCAAGGTATTCATTTATTCGGATGTCGAGACCCGGTATCTCGACATGTACATCTCGAAATTCAAGTGCTTCCGGGCCGACTTCGTCGGCACGACGGAGCAGGCGGGCGTCGCCAAGCCGAACCCGCGCACCTATAGCTGGGTTCTTGGTCGGACGGGGATGGATGCGCGGGATGTGTTGTATTGCGCCGCGCCGATGTTCGACGTCCAGGGCGCGATGTCGGCGGGAATGATCGCGGCCTGGCTTCGGCGTCCCGAGGGGCGCCTCTCAAAGGAGACCCATCAGGCCGGCGACCTGGCCGCGGACTTCGAGGTCGAGAGCCTGCACGACGTCACGCGGATCATCGCGCTCAATCGGGGGGCTTAGAACCGTCGCCGGCCTCGAACGACAGCAGCAGCTGCCGCAGCGCCGCCTCGGCTTCCCCGCGCTCGCGCCGGCCGAGGCAGCCAGTCCCCGATTCCGCGGCCGACAGCCGCACTTCGATGGCCCGGTCGACGAGGGCCTGGCCCTTGCGCGTCAGGCCGACGAAGATCCCGCGGCGGTCGTCGGGGTCGGGCTCGCGACGGACGAGCTGGCGGTGCTCGAGCTGGTCGATCCGCGTCGTCATCGCGCCGGCCGTCAGCAGCGAGGCCCGGGCGAGCTCGCTTGCCGGCAGCTGGTAGGGCTCACCCTGCCGGCGCAGCGCCGACAGGACGTCGTACTCCCAGGGCTTCAGGCCCACGCGGGCCAGGTTCCGTGCCGTCCCGCGGCGCATCAGCTTGGCCAGCATCTCGATGCGGATGGCGACGCCGAGCGCCGAGACGTCGAGGTCGGGCCGTTCGGCACGCCATTGGGAGAGCAGCTTGTCGACGGTATCCTTGGGCATGGCGGCCGGTACTCTAGCAGGAAGATATTTTGATATCAAAACACTTGACATCAAACTAAATCGTCGGACAATCCGGATTCAGAATGGACGGGGCCGATGGAATGGCCCGGAGAAGCAATGCAATGAGCGATTCGGCAACACTGAGTTACAACGGGCAGAACCTGAACCTGCCAGTCGTCATCGGCACCCAGAACGAGAAGGCGATCGACATCCGGAGCCTGCGCTCGGATACGGGCCTGATCACGCTCGACAGCGGCTACGGCAACACGGGTTCCTGTACGAGCGCCATCACCTACGTGAACGGTGAGAAGGGCATCCTCAAGTATCGCGGCTATCTCATTGAAGTTCTGGCGACAAAATCGACCTTCATCGAGACCTCGTACCTGCTGATCTTCGGCGAGTTGCCGACAGCGGCCCAGCTCAAGGAGTTCCGTCGGCTGCTCGTCGCACACGAGTTCATTCACGAGGACATGCGGCATCACTTCGACGGCTTTCCGCCGAATGCGCCGCCGATGGCGATCCTCTCGGCCATGATCAATGCCGTCGGCTGCTTCCAGCCCGAAGTCATGCAGCCCGAGGATGACTTGCACTTCATGGAGCCCGCGGCGCGGCTCATGAGCAAGATCCGCACGATCGCGGCGGCGAGCTATCGCAAGTCGATCGGCCGGCCGACGATCTATCCGCAGTCGAAGCGCCGGTACACCGAGAACTTCCTGCACATGATGTTCTCGAACCCGTACGAGCTCTATGAGGCCGACGAGACTGTCGTCGAGGCGCTCGACCGCCTGCTGCTGCTGCATGCGGATCACGAACAGAACTGCTCGACCTCGACAGTGCGCATGGTCGCCTCGTCCCGGGCGAGTCTTTATGCCTCGGTGGCGGCCGGTGTCTGCGCCCTCTGGGGACCGCTGCACGGCGGCGCCAACGTCGCCGTCATCGAAATGCTCCAGCAGCTCCTCGACAGCGGCGAAAAGCTCGAAAAGTTCATCGAGCGAGTCAAGACCAAGGGCTCGGAGGCAAGGCTCATGGGCTTCGGCCACCGCGTCTACAAGAACTTCGACCCGCGCGCGAAGATCCTCAAGAACGCCTGCGACCGGATGCTCGGGAAGCTCGGGATCAACGATCCGCTGCTCGACCTGGCGCGGCGGCTCGAGGAAGTAGCGCTGAAAGATCCGTATTTCGTCGAGCGGAAGCTCTATCCCAACGTCGACTATTACAGCGGCATCATCATGCGTGCCATCGGCATCCCGACGAACATGTTCACGGTCATGTTCGCGATCGGGCGCCTGCCGGGCTGGATTGCGCACTGGCGGGAAGTCCACACGAACGCCGGCCAGCGCATCGACCGGCCGCGGCAGATATATACTGGCCCCGGTATCCGCGAATACGTCGCTATTGAGCAGAGGGGTTGATCGAATGTCGAAGCCTGCGGCCGGACGGGCAGCCCGTCCTGCTGAGTTCACGCCCGTTGTTTCGCGCGAAAGCATCGGGCCGGTCGAGGACCTCGAGAGTTACGTCAAGGCCGACTGGTGGCGGCACATCTTCAACGCGAACTATCTCCGGACGGACGGCGACGTCGTCGACGATCCCGAGATCACGGCGCTCGAGATCGACGCCTTCCTGTCGATGCTCGCCGTCACGCCGGACAGCCGGTTTCTCGATCTCTGCTGCGGGCAGGGACGGCACGTTCTCGAGCTCGCTCGCCGCGGTTTCAAGAACCTGACGGGAGTCGACAGGTCGCATTACCTCATTGCACGCGCCAAGCGCGTGTTCCGGCAGCAGGGTTTCGCCGCCGTGCTGCGCGAGGGCGATGCGCGCAAGCTCAGGTTCAGCGACGACTCCTTCGACGTCATTTACGTGGCCGGCAACAGCTTTGGTTACTTCGAGACGATTGAGGACGACATCGCGGTGCTTCGCGAGATCCGGCGCCTGCTCAAGCCAAATGGTCAACTCCTCATCGACTTCACCGACGGCGATTACCTGCGCCAGAACTTCGAGGCGCGCAGCTGGGAATGGATCGACAAGCACTATTTCGTCTGCCGCGAGCGGTCGCTGTCGAAGTCGCGCGAGCGGCTGATCTCGCGCGAAGTCATCACGCATACGAGCAAGGGAGTCGTTGCCGACCAGTTCTACGCCGAGCGGCTCTATAACGAAATCGAGCTTCGCAAGCTGCTCGAGAGCTCGGGATTCGCTCCGCAGAAGTCGAGCAGCCTGTCGACGCTGTCGAAGCGCAATCAGGATCTCGGCATGATGGCGCAGCGCATCATTCTCACGGCGCGTTCGACCAAGGCCGAGGCCACGGCCGTCAAGGAGAAGAAGCGTGTTCGCAACGTCGTCGTGGCGATGGGGGACCATCGGCGCGTCGATTCGGTCAAGCCCGGTGGCAAGTTCGATCAGGACGACTTCCACACGATCAGCGAGCTCAAGAAGGCGCTCGCGGGCCTCGACGAGTACGAGTTCACCTTTCTCGACGATCACGCAAGCCTCATCGACAGGCTGACCAGGAACTCTAGGAGCATCGACTTCGTGCTCAACCTTTGCGACGAGGGATTCAACAACGAGGCGACGAAAGAGCTTCACGTGCCGGCGCTGCTCGAGATGCTCGGAATCAAGTACACGGGCGGCGATCCGCAATGTCTCGCCTATTGCTACGACAAGTCGCTCGTCCGCGGCATTGCCTCGGAGCTCGATGTGCCCGTGCCGATGGCCTTCACCGTCATGCCGGAGGACACGGCCTTCATCAACCTGCCGCTCGAGTTTCCGCTGATCGTCAAGCCGAACTTCGGCGATTCGAGCATCGGCATCACCGTCGACAGCGTCTGCAACGACGTCAACCAGCTCGAGCAGGCGATCACGCATGTGCGGCAGATCGTCGGCTTCGACGAGCCCGTGCTCGTCGAACAGTTCCTGACGGGCAAGGACATCAGCGTCGGCATCATCGGCAACCCGCCCGACAGCTATCTGGTGCTGCCGATCATCGAGGAAGACTATTCGGCGATCCCCGAAGGCATGCCGCGCATCTGTGGCTACGAAGCGAAGTGGGACGCGTCGTCGATCTACTTCACGGGCATCAAGTCGATCGTCGCCGAGCTGCCGTCCGACACCACCGGCTTCCTGACGGCGAGCTGCCTCAAGCTTTTCGAGCGGCTCGGCTGTCGCGACTACGCACGCTTCGACTGGCGGCTGGACAGCAACGGCACGCCGCGGTTGCTCGAGGTCAATCCGAACCCCGGCTGGTGCTGGGATGGGCACCTCGCGCGCATGGCGTCGTTCGCGGGCATGGATTATCGCGCGATGCTGCGCGACATCCTCAAGGCCTGCGAGGATCGGCTCGCGTCAGGTCGCGCCGTCAGCGGCCGCAAAGCCGCGCACTGAACTCAGAGCGCAGCCGACGCGACGATGTCCGACAGCCGCTGAAAGCGCTCGATATTGGGCGCCGACTGCATGACGCCGGCCGAGAGGCAGGAGAAGCTGATATCGAGCGCGGGGTCGACCCAGAACAGCGTGCTGCCCGCGCCGTAGTTGCCGAAGGTCCCGGGCGAAGTCAGCGTGCCGAGCAGGTTGGGGCAGACCCGGTCGCCGCGCAGCCCGAAGCCTAGCCCGATGTACGCGGGGTAAGGCTCCCAGCCGTAGTTGATCGCAATCGCCTTGTAGAGCTCGTTGGGTTTGTCGCCGGTCCAGTTGCGCGTCGCCAGAGCGAGCGTGGCCGGCGAGAGGATCCGCGCGCCGTCGAGCGTGCCTCCCTGGCGCAGCATTTCGGCGAAGCGCAGCAAATCCGGAACCGTCGAGACGCCACCGACCCAGGGCATCTCGGCATGCTCCTCCTTGAAGGCGCCCTGGGGCCCAAGATTGCTTCGGCCCAGGTGCTCCTGCGGCGGCTTGCCGCGAAAGTCGGGAAAAATGTGGCGCGATGCCAGGTCCTTGCGAAGCCCAATAGCCGTGTCGCGCATGCCGAGCGGCGTCAGCACCTCCTGCTGCAGCAGCTCGCGATAGGTCCGTTGCCGCGGATCGCAACGTCGCACGGCTTCGCCGAGCAGTGCGTGATGCACGAGCGGCGAGTAGTGGACGCGCTCGCCGGCAGGCTCGAGCGAACGGATGTTCTGGCAGATCGCCTCGATGATCTCGTCGAGACGGTCGATGTACATGCCGGGCTTCGGGATCCAGACGGGCGGCAGGCCCGAAGAGTGCGTCAGCAGATGGAAGAAAGTGACTTTCTCGCGCATGCCACCCGCGAATTCGGGAATGATCTCGGAGACGCGTGTCGTCAGCGCGAACTGGCCGAGCTCGATCGCGCGCAGCGCGAGCACGTTCGTAAAGGCCTTGGTCAGCGAGAACAGCGAAAAGACCGAGTCGTACTTGAGCGGGATCTTCCGGGCGTCGTCGCCGAAGCCGATTGCGGCTTCGAACTCGGGCCGTCCGTGTCGTGCGACGGCAATGACCGCGCCGAAATATCGATTCGCCGCGATGTCGGCCTCGATCGTCGCCTTCAGGTGCGCGAGACGATCCGGATCGAGGCCCGCATTGGAGTCAGCCACGCAGGCGCGTCCTCAGGGTTTGCGAGGGCGCCAATGGTACACTGCGCCGGCCTTCGGGCCAGAAGAACAATCAACTCTGGGGGATCGCATGGCTAACGGTCGTTCGCCGGCCGCCGCACAGGGCGGGTCGCGGGTTATCAGCTACGAAAACGGCGTCCTGCTGCTTCTCGGCTTTACCTTCGGACTCGTTTTCTTCGACCGCAACGCCATCGGCGTGCTCGGGACCTTCATCATCGAGGATCTTGGGCTGACGAACGAGCAGTACGGGCTGCTGAGTTCGGGTCTGGCGCTGGCCTGGGCGATTTCGGCATTCGCGATCTCCGCCTGGTCGGACGTGGTCCGAGCCCGCAAGCCCTTTGTGCTCGTGTCGATCGTCGTGTTTTCCGTTTGCTCGGCGCTGTCCGGAGTTGCGACCTCATTCGCCTTCCTGCTGATGGCCCGCATCGTGATGGGCATCGCCGAAGGACCATTCCTGCCGGTCTGTCTCTCGATCATGAGCGTCGAGTCGAGCCCGCACCGCCGCGGATTCAATGCCGGCGTCATGCAGAACGTCTTTGCCGCCGTGATCGGCACCTCGCTCGCGCCCATCGTGCTGACCTGGCTCGCGACCGAGTTCGACTGGCGTGTGACATTCCTGCTGACCGGTATTCCCGGCCTGATTTGCGCGATCCTCGTCTGGCTCTATATCCGTGAGCCCGCGCGCGACGACGCCAGGACCGCAGTTCCCGCGCACGGCTTCGGAGGCGGAGCGCTCGCCATGTTCCGGGCGTACAACATCCGTATCTGCTGCCTCATTTCGATCTTCATGGTCTCGTGGTTTCTCGTCATCCTCATCTTCATTCAGCCCGTGCTCGTGGCCTATCGCGGATTCAGCGAGAGCGAGGCGGCTTTCGCGATGAGCATCATGGGTCTCAATGCGGCGATTTGCGGCTTTCTCGTGCCGGCCTTCTCCGATTTCATCGGCCGGAAGCCCGCGATGATCGTGTTCTGTTTCGTCGGCATCGTCGGGCCGCTCGGCGCGCTGTACTTCGACGGGGCCATCGCGGGCATCGCCGCGCTGCTCTTCATCGGCTGGGCCGGCACCGGCGCGTTTCCTCTCTTCATGGGCGTCGTGCCGGGCGAAACCGTTCCGCGTGCGCTCGCCGCCTCGTCAATGGGTCTTGTCGTCATGGTCGGCGAGCTCGTTGGCGGCGTCCTGATGCCCTGGGTGGCCGGGCGCGCCGCCGATGAGACGAGCCTCGCGGCACCCATGGTCATCGCCGCGGCCTGCGCGCTTTGCGGTGGCATCACCGCGCTGTTCCTCAAGGAAACTGCACCGCGCAAAGTCGGCGACCGCGGCTGAGGGATCGCTCGTCGGGCGTTTAGCGCCGCGTCAACTCCGGAGCGCCGGCGGAGCGGGGCGCCCGAGGATCATGTCAGCTGCTTTTTCCGCCACGGCGACAACGGCCGCATTCGTATTCGCGCCGACGAGGCGCGGAAAGATCGAGGCATCGGCGACGCGCAGCGCGTCGAGGCCGTGCACGCGGAGCTCATGATCGACGACATTGTCACCGGCCGGGCCCATGCGGCAACTCGAGGCCGGATGATGCACGGTGGTCAGCGTGTCGCGAACATAGTCGAGCAGCGCCTCGTCGCTCGTCACCGCGGGTCCCGGCATTCGCTCGGTCGCGGCGTAGCGCGCGAAGCTCGCATGCGCAAAGATCTGCCGCGCCAGCTTGAGGCCTCGCACCAGCAGCTCGAGGTCTGCGGGGTCGCTGCCGATCCGGAGGTCGATCAGCGGCGGCGCCAGCGGGTCCGGTCCTGCGAGCGTTACGGTGCCGGTGCTCCGCGGATAGAGATTGACGATCACGATGCCGTAGCCGTGGCCCTTTGGAATCGGGAAGGGCTTGATATTGCGGCGCGCCGGCTGGAAGACGATCTGCATGTCCGGCCGATCGCAATCGGCCGAGGTTTTGATGTAGGCATTCGTCTCGAAGAGGTTGCTCGCGAGCGGTCCGGTTCGCAACAGCAGGTACTGGAATATCTGCGCGACATTGCGCGGCGTCGCCTTCCAGGAGAGCCCGTAGGACGTGGCGTCGCGCATATCCATCGCAATTGGCGCCGAGGGATGGTCCTGCAAGTGCCGGCCCACGGCCGGCAGATGATGCACGACCGTCATGCCTCCGCGCTGCAGATCCGCACCGTCGCCGATACCTGAGTGGAGCAACAGATGCGGCGAGTGATACGAGCCCGCCGCAACGATAGTCTCGCTCCGCGCGCGCAGCCGCCGGATCGCGTCGCCGGTCTGAATCTCGACGCCCGTGGCCCGTCGGCCTTCGAGCAGGATGCGCCGGCAGCGCGTCTCCGACAGCACGGTGAGATTCGGCCGCCGCATCGCGGGCCGCAGATAGGCGCTCGCCGTCGAGACTCGTCGTCCCTTCCAGATCGTGCCTTGGCGGAAGCCGTAGCCGTTCGGCTCGGGCACGTTGAAGTCGTCGAGCTCGGGGTAGCCGAATGTCGCTACGGCCTCGTTGAAGTCGTAGCAGAGCCGGTTGCGGCTCGTCGGAAAGCTCACGCCCATCGGGCCGCCCGTCGCGTGCCAGCGCGAGCCCGCGTACTCGGGGTTGTGCTCCGAGCGCAGGAAGTAGGGGAGCAACTCGGCATACGACCAGCCGGGATTGCCGGCCGCTGCCCAGTCGTCGAAGTCGCGGGCGGGCCCGCGGTAATAGGCCATGCCATTGATCGAGCCCGAGCCGCCGATGACGCGGCCGCGAGGCAGCGGAACCTTTCTTCCCTTGAGCGCTGGCTGCGGGACCGTCGTCAGCCCCCAGCCGTACTTCGGGCTCATGATCGCCGCGCCGACGGCGGCCGGAATGGCGATGAATGGGTGGCGCTCCGAGCCGCCGGCCTCGACCAGGCAAACGCGGTGGGACGGATTCTCGGAGAGCCTCGCAGCGAGAACGCAGCCTGCGGTGCCGGCGCCGATCACGATGTAGTCGAACTCTTGGTCCGATTGCGTTGGGTCTGAACTCAAGGTTAAGGTCTCGCGCCGGGCCGCCAGAGTATAACGAAGAACCCCGATGGAACTCGCCACCGAGATTCGCGCGCGCGACGCGCTGTTTCCGCTTGCCGGACGTTACGAGCCGGAGTTCCGCCCGGTCGTCGATGCCTTCGTCGAGAATTTCCGCGTCGAGGACGAGATCGGCGCGGCCTGCTCGATCGTTCTCGGCGGCCGTTCGGTCGTCGACGTCTGGGGCGGCTGGCGCGACGGCGCGAAGTCGCGGGCCTGGGATGCGCCGACGACGGTCTGCATGATGTCGGTCGCGAAGGGCGTCACGGCGATCTGTTTCAACATGCTGATCGACCGTGGCCAGGTCGACCCGGACGCTTTCGTCGTCGAGTACTGGCCCGAGTACGGCCAGAACGGCAAGGAAAAAACTCGCGTCCGGCATTTCCTCGACCACACGGCCGCCGTGCCCGTGCTCACGACCGATCCGCTCTGGAAGGGCGCGATGTTCGACCGCGAGGCCATCGTGCATGCGCTCGAGAAACAGGAACCGCTCTGGGAGATCGGCACGAAGGCCGCCTATCACGTCCACCACCAGGGTTTTCTGCTCGGCGAAATCATGCGTCGCGTCGACGGGCGCACGATCGGACCGTTCCTGCGCGAAGAAGTCGCGGGCCCGCTCAAGGCCGAGTACTACATCGGCGGCATGACGCCCGCGCGGCAGGCGTTCGTCGCCGAGGTCATGCCGAACATGGAAGCGAAGCTCTTTGCCGCGAAGGACGGCGCCGACCAGACCTCGCTCCGGGCGCTGGCCTTCAGGCAAAACCCCGACGAACCCTGGGTCGTGACGATGAACCGGCCCGAATGGCGCACCGTCGAGGTCGCGAGCGGTAGCGGGCACGGCAACGCGCGCGGCGTCGCCCGTATCTACGGCGCTCTCGGCAACGGCGGCTCGCTCGATGGCGTCAAGCTGATGAGTCGTGACACGCTGGAAGCGATGATTACCGAGCAGCACAATCAGACCGAGGCGCTGCAGGATCGTCCCTACCATCAGGCGCTAGGGGTCCTGCTCAACTCCCCGGAGGCGGTGTACATGGGACCGAACATGCGCAGCTTCGGCCACCACGGTATCGGCGGCTCAATCGGCTTCTGCGATCCCGACGCCGGCATCGGTTTCTCCTACGCCTGCAACAAGATGCACGCCGTCGGCACCAACGGTCCACGAGCGGCGCGTCTCATCGACGCGCTCTACTCCTGCGAGATGTAGGTGCCCGGAGTGACGTGCGCTCACATGCCTGCGCAGGTCGGGCGCACCTCAAGGGGGTGTGCGCTGGCTCAGACAGTCCTCGCGCGCCGGGTAGGCGCGCTGCGGAACTCGCCTTCGCACACCCCCTTGAGGTACGCCCGACTCACAGGCAGTGCGGGTCGTCTCGTTAGGCTTTAGCCGCAGGCGGCGACGCCGCCGTCGACGTTGAAGACTTCGCCATTGACGAAGTTGGCGTCGTCGCTGAGCAGGAAGGCGATGGCGTTGGAGTTGTCGGCTTCCGTACCGTTGCGGCGCAGGGGAATGTTCGCTGCGCGCTTCTCATAGACTTCCTTGCTATTCAGACCGAGCCCACCCGGTGTCGGCACGGATGCAGGTGAAACAGCATTCACACGAATTTTCTTCGGACCGAGCTCGGCAGCCATTGCTCGGGTGAACGCGACGACCGCGCCTTTGACGGTCGTGTATGCGGAAGTATTCGGAAATCCCCGCACGGCGACAGGCGAAGCCATGTTGATCAGGCAGGCGCCGCGCGAGGCGTCGTAGTGCTTGAGCAGGGCCTGGGCCGACCAGAAGAGCGCCTTGATGCCGACGTCGAGCATGGCGCCCAGGCGCGCGGGCTCGACGGCGTCGATTGGCGAGTAGTGCAGGATCATGGCGTTGTTGACGATCGCATCGATGCGTCCGCCATGGCTCGCAAAGTCGGCCGCGGTCGCGAAAAACGCATCGCGATTTCCGGCGTCACCGGGATAGGCGAGGGCAATGCCGCCCGCATGCTCGATCGCGGCGACGGTCGCCCGGACACCGTCGCCATCGATGTCCGCAACGCCGACCGTCGCGCCAAATCCCGCGAGCGTTTCCGCGAGGTGCCGCCCGAGACCGCGCCCGGCGCCCGTGATCAGGAAGTACCGGTCGGAAAAATCGTGTTTCATCGCCGGGATCAGACGATCGACTGGATGTAGGCGCTGTCCATGTACTCGCGGAGCGCGTAGATCAGGCCGTCCCGGACTTCGATGACCCAGCAGTACAGGTTGTCGTAGGTATTGCCGTTCTTCATCTTGCCGAGCGCGCGCGTCTCGGCGCAGACGAGATTTCCCTTGCAGAAGATGTTGTTGACCTTGACCTTGGGGTCGCCGTCCTCGAATAGGCCGCGGACCGGGGCGAGAAACTCGTCGACGATGACGTCGCGGGGCTTGTGCACGCCCGCGCCCGGCACGTTCTTGACCATCGGCGTCCAGCTCGCCTCGGGATGCAGGGTCTTGCGGATGTTCTCGAGATGTCCGGTGCTCAGCACGTCGAAGAATTTGCGGACGATCGCTTCGTTCTGTTCTGCGGTAGCCATGCGTTCCCTCCTCGCGAACCCGGCAAGCTACCCTTTCGGTGGAGGCGGCTCAAGCTTAATATTCAGCACGGATTCAGCCGCGTTCGGCTGAGATGGTCGGGTTTTCGAAAGAGGAATCGAGAATGGATTTGAGCAAGCTCTCCCGCCGACGTTTCCTGCGCAATGCGGCCGTGGCCTTTCCGATCGGGGTCGTCGTGCTCGAAAGCACGGCAAGTGCACAGGAGGTGCCACACCTTGCCCTCGACGACCCCACGGCCGTGGCGCTCGGATATGTGCACGACGCCAAGACTGTCGACAAGACGAATCAGCTGAATAGCCGCTACGAAGATGGTCAAAGTTGCACGACCTGCGCCCTGCTGCAAGGCGAGCCAGATGCAGAATGGCGGCCCTGCGCTATCTTCCCGGGCAAGCTCGTCGCCAAAGCAGGCTGGTGCCGAACCTGGTCGCCGAAGCCACAAGCGTAATTGCGGCTCGATTAAGGGCCATAGTGGTACACTGCGCGCCGCGCCGCTGCTCGCGGCGCTGACCTCGAGATGCCGGTGTAGCTCAGTCGGTAGAGCAACCGCTTCGTAAGCGGTGGGTCGCTGGTTCGATTCCGGCCACCGGCACCAAATCCATTGCCCGTTGACATGCCCGTCGCGGTTGCATGAGAGTGGCCGAAAATCCGCCGCGATCATGGTCAGGGGGAGTCTTGCCGAGTCGACGACAGCTCATGCAGTCGGGTCTTGCCGCATCTGCAGCTGCATTGCTGCCGCTTCGCCTGGCCGTATCCATGCCAGCCGGCAACGAACCGGCACGTCCGCAACCCGGGCTCTTCATTTTCGACGAGCGTTTCCCTGACGCCGTAGCACTCAGCCGTCAGGCGATTCTGGACGGTGTCCGGCTGGCCTCGACGCGAGACGTATTCACCAACCTCTGGTACGCCGAGCTCGACATGGGCTGGCGCCGGACGCCCGGGATCGTCGCCGGTGCAACGACGGATCGAACTCTGCACATTCTCGAGACGCTTGCCCTCGACCGGCAGATGAGAGTCACCGACCGGACAGTTATCGGTGGCGATGGCCTCGTGTGCTGGACTCTGGGGCCGGCGCCGCGGCATCGCGCGTCACAGAAGGTCACTGGAGCATAGACGCATGGCGACACGGCCACCTGGCGTAAGCGAGCAGGACTTTCAGAGAGCCCTCACGGAGTTCCGCGAGGCGGTCGGAGACGACTGGGTCTTTTCAAGCGACGAGGACCTCCACGCCTATCGCGATCATTTCTCCTACATCAAGGACCAGCCCAATGAGCTGATTCCGTCGGCCGCCGTGGGGCCGCAGGAAGTCGAGCAGGTCCAGGCGATCGTCCGCACGGCCAACCGCTACCGGATCCCTCTCTACGCGATCTCGACGGGGAAGAATTTCGCCTACGGCGGCCCGTCGCCGAACGTCCGCGGCAGCGTCACGGTCGATCTCAAGCGCATGAACCGCGTGCTCGAGGTCGACGCCTCGCGCAATTTCGCTCTGGTCGAGCCCGGCGTGTCGTACATCGATCTCTACCGCTACATCCAGGAGCGCGGGCTCAAGGTCTGGATCGACACGCCCGATCCCGGCTGGGGCAGCCCGATCGGCAACGCGCTCGATCACGGCATCGGCTACACGATGGGCTTCTACCGCGACCACTTCGGCGCGCACTGCGGCATGGAGGTTGTGCTGCCGAACGGCGAGCTCATGCGCACGGGCATGGGCGCACTGCCGGCGTCGAAGAGCTGGCATGAGTACCGTCATGGCTACGGCCCCGACCCGTCCGGGCTGTTCGGGCAGGGGAGCTTCGGCATCGTGACGAAGATGGGCTTTCGGCTGATGCCGCAGCCCGAGCACTGGCGGAACGGCCTGGTAACCGTGCCGCGGCGCCGCGATTTCATCGCGCTCGTCGACCGCGTCAACTACATGACCGACCTGTCGATCATCGGCGAGCCCTGGTACGGCAGCCCGCTGCAGCAACTCCTCGGCAATACGGAATTCCGCGAGGCGGCGCTCGCCTTCAATGAAGAAGAGATGGATCGCCTGGCGGCGGCGGCGGGATTGCATTCGTTCCAGGTCGAGCTGCAGTTCTACGGCTCCGAGCGCACGACGCTCGCGAACTGGGAATACGCGCAGGAGCTGATCTCGCGCGTCGTGCCCGGTGCGCGGTTCACCGACGGCGAGTCGCTGCCCGTGCCACTGACGCATGAGCAGATTCACGAGACGACCGGCCCCTATCCGACCAATATGCGCCGCAACATCACGCAGGGAGTGCCCGGCATCGGAGTGTGGTACCAGACGGGGCGCACCGAGCAGAATCCCAACAGCTGGAACGAGACGCACATCGGCCTGTTCTCGCTCGTCGGCCGGAGCGGCGAGGCGGTATTCCAGGCGCAGCGGGACTTCGCGGACATTGCGACGCGCGTCGGCATGCCGAGCACCTTCCCGAACGCCATCCAGACGGGCGTCAACTGGTACCAGTTCAGCTTCCTGATGGGCAACGGTTTTGCACTCGGCGGCGCGGCGACGCCGGAAGGCAAGCAGCGCGCCACCGTGATGCTCAGGCGAATTCTCGAGGAGAACGCGAAGCTCGGATACGGCGACTATCGTGCGCCGCCGATCCTCCAGGACGATGTCGCGAATCAGTATTCGTTCAATGATCACGCGCTCCGGCGCTTCAACGAGACGCTCAAGAACGCGATCGATCCCAACGGGATCCTTTCGCCGGGCAGGGCGGGCATCTGGCCAGCCGCCTACGGCAATCTGCGAGGCTCGCTGCGAGGATGAACGCGCGTTTCTCAGTCGGCTTGATGAGCGGAGCGTTGATTGCGCTGATTTCTGCGGCACTGCCGCTGCAAGCGCAGGACCGCGCGGCGATCGATCGCGGCAACGCGAAGTTCCAGCACAGTTGTGCGCCTTGCCACGGACCGGGGCCCGGCGACGACGGGCGCGCATTGCTGCCCGGCACCGATGCGCTGCGCATCAAATATCGCGGGACGACGGTTCCGGCCGTGCTGGAACAACGCAGCGACCTGCCGTATGCCGCATTGCGGGTGTTCGTGCGCCAGGGCTCGATGTCGATGCCGCCATTCCGGCCGACGGAGCTCACGGACCGGGAGATCGAGGACATCGCCGCCTACCTTGCGGAGTCGTCGAGGAACGCGGCCGAAAACTAGAGTTTGCTGAATCGGGAGAATCGAAATGTTTCGCCTTGCCATGTCTCTGGCTGCTCTGTCGACGTTGGGTGCATTGAGCGGGACCGCTCTGCACGCACAGGAAGCCGGGACCCTGGAGCGGATCAAGGTTTTCGGAGCATCGCTCGAGGGTAATCTGGAAGGCGACGATCCGAACCGCGATGTCGTGGTCTACCTGCCGCCGAGTTATGCCGACTCGCCGCGACGCCGCTACCCCGTTCTCTATTACCTGCACGGCTATCTCGCGCGAGCGGAGAACTACGTCAGCACCCTCGGCGTTCCGGCCGCCGTCGACGAGGCGATTGCCGGCGGGGCCACGGAAATGATCATCGTATTTCCCGACGCTTACACGATCTATGGCGGCAGCATGTACTCGAACTCGCCAACAATCGGTGACTGGGAGACCTTCATCGCCCAGGAGCTCGTCGCCTACATCGACGAGAGCTATCGAACAGTGCCTGAGCGGGAGAGCCGGGGCCTCGCGGGACATTCCATGGGCGGCTACGGCACGCTGCGCATAGCCATGAAGCACCCTGAGGTTTTCAGTGCGCTCTATGCCGCAAGCTCTTGTTGTCTAATGAATCAGGCACCGGCAGCAGGACCCGGTCCAGCGCCGGCCGCAGGTCCGCCTGCGGGTGGACGGGCCGGGCCGCCGGCAGCCGGTCGCGGTGCGCCTGCCGGGCGAGGCAGCGGAGCGAGCTTCGCCGACGCCCCAAAGGCGCAGGCCGCGGCGTGGTCGTCCAATCCCGCGAACGCGCCTGACTACTTCGACGTGCCGGCGACGTCGGGAGACCGGGCGACGCTCGTCGCTGCGCGCTGGCCGGCGAACTCACCCCTCGTGATGGTCGGACAGTATGTGCCGGCGCTGAAGAGCTTCGACGGCGCAATCGTCATCGATGTCGGTGATCAGGATCCTCTCGGCGCCGCCACCCAACCTCTGGACGACGAGCTTACGCGTCTCGGTGTCGAGCATCGGTTCGAGCTGTATCAGGGCGACCACATGAACCAGGTGCCGTCGAGGTTCGTGAGCAAGGTCCTGCCGTTCTTTTCCGCCGAGCTTCAATGACCGACGTATAGACCGCATCGCAGGGCAGGCCCGAGCGCACACTGTCCGGCGAGCGGTCTCCAGCGACTTACCGTCGGTTCCCGGCGACACCGATTGCCCATTTCCGGGCCAGAATCCGAGGCCTGTATTGCGTCTCGCGATTGGCACGCGAATTGCTGATATCAGGGCCTGGACCTTCGCCAGGAGCTTGGCCATGCGATTCGAACCGGATCCCCTGCCGTATCCCGAGCATGCGCTCGAGCCGCACATAGGTGAGGAAACCCTTGCTGTTCATTACCACAAGCACCATGCCGGCTATTTCACGAAGCTGATTGAGGCTGTGGGCGACGACGAAGCCCGCGATCGCGAGCTCGTCGATTTCGTCGTCAGGCCGCGGGACGAGACTGTTTTTCGCAATGCCGCCCAGAGCTGGAACCACGACTTCTACTGGCGGAGCCTCTGTCCGCCGCGGCGGCGCGATCCGGTGCCGCGAAACCGGCTCGCCGAGCTCGTCGACCGCGATTTCGGAAGCCGGAACGCCATGCTCGAGGAATTCAGGACAGCCGCAACCGGCCAGTTCGGATCCGGGTGGGCCTGGCTCGTCGTCGGCGCGGGCGGCACGCTGCGCATCGTGACGACGAGCAACGCCGATAATCCGCTGCTGGAATCGATGCAGCCACTCCTGGTCGTCGACGTCTGGGAGCACGCCTACTATCTCGACTATCACCAGGACCGCGCGCGTTACGTCGATGCCGTCGTGAACCGGCTTCTGAATTGGTCGTTTGCCGAGGCCAATCTGCTCGAATGGCTCGAAGCGCATTAGTGTGTAAGCTGTCCGCATGAATTGCGGAGGGCTGATCTGTCCACTCCACCGCGAGATCTAGTTCCCCGCGCCCGGCGGACGATCGCGTCGCGGTTGCTGCTCTGGGTGCTGGCCGTCGTCGTGCCGGTCTATTCAGCGGCACTGTATCTCTCATTCCGGGCCACGGCCGAACGGCTGGAATCAGACGCCATTGCCGAAGCCGATACTCTCGCGGCACGGCTCGCAAACGGCCTCGATGCGTTGATCCGGCCGGTCGAAAGCGGAGTGCGCACGATCGCTCACCAGCTCGAAGAGGTCGATCCGCCGCCGTCGGAGTACGAGCGGCGCATCCGCGGACTGCTCAATGCCTGGCCAGAAGTGTACGGGTCGACAATAGCCGTGGAGGCTCGTGACGACGACCCCTCGGCGAGCCCGTTCTCGCCCTATCTCTATCGCCGCGGCGGCGAAATCCGTTTCGCGGACCTAGCAACAGAAGACTATGCCTATCGCGACCTCGACTGGTATCGCGTCGCGGCCGATGGTCTTGCCCCGGTCTGGTCTGCGCCCTACTACGACGAGGGCGGCGGCGAGACCTGGATGGTTACCTACTCGGTGCCGTTCTTCCGCCGCGACGTCGCCGGCGACCGCGCGCTCGCCGGCGTCGTCACCGCCGACCTCGATCTCGATTGGGTGCTCCGCACGGCAACCCAGGTCGCCCTCGGACCTCACGGCGTCGGCTGGCTGACGCCGGTGGATCCTGCGAGCGAATTCATCGCGCCGATCGGCGCGACGACGGAGCGACTCAGGGATTTCCCGGTCGATCCGGCCGTGGTTCGCGAGGCGGGTGAGCGCATGCTCGCCGACGGCGACACGTTCGGATCCTGGGAAGGCGCCGCGAACCTCGAGATGGCCTATCTCGCCGTCCGCGAGCTCGGCACCCTGGGCTGGCATTTGACCCTCGTACTGCCGCGCGCGGCGCTGCTCGCCGACGCACGAGCTTTGCTCGGAAATCAGATCGGTCTTGGCCTCATTGGCCTCTTCGTATTGCTCGGCGCAATTGCGCTCGTGGCCGCGGGCATTGCGCGGCCGATCCGGCGGCTCGCCGAGGCTGTCGGCGGAGCCGCTGCCGGCGGTGATCTCGGTTTCGCGCTGCCGGAGACCGCACGCAGGGACGAGGTGGGTGTCCTGACCGCGGCCTTGCGCCGCCTCCGCGACTCGCTGCAGGAGCACGTCCGCCTGCGTGCCGAGAGCCTCGCCGAACAGGCGCGGCTCGAGCACGAGCTCGAGGTGTCGGCACGGCTCCAGCAGTCGATGCTGCCGCATGACGATTCGCTGCGCGCGCTGCCGCCGTCGGTCGAGATCGCCGTCGTCCTGCATCCGGCGCGACAGGTCGGCGGCGACCTCTACGATTGCTTCCCGCTCGCGGACGGTCGCGTGCTCTTTCTGGTGGGCGACGTGTCTGACAAGGGGATTCCCGCCGCACTTTTCATGGCCAGGTTGTCGGCACTGCTGCGCGTGCTCGGCGCCGGCGGCCACTCGCCCGACCGGCTGCTCGCCGAGATCAACAGTCGTCTCGTCGAGGGCAACGACACCTGCATGTTTGTCACCGCGGTTTGCGGCCTTCTCGATCCCGAAACCGGCCGCTACTGCCTTGCGAGCGCAGGGCACGACCCGCCGCTGCTTCGGTCCGTCGAGGGCAGCGTGCTGCCGGTAACGCTCGAGAATGGCGCGGCAATCGGGATCGAGGCGGCCGCCGATTATCCGCTGCACGAGGGCGTCATGGCACCGGGCGATACGCTCGTCCTCTTCACCGACGGTGTCACGGAGGCCGAGAGCGCGCAAGGCGCGCAATTCGGCATGGAAAGGTTGACCGCTCTGCTACGCGTTGGAAACCAGCCAGCGCCGGCGGCGCTGATCGCCGCGATTATCGACCAGGTGGCGAGCCACGCGGCCGGCTACCACGCTTCGGACGACCTCACGGTGATGGCCTTGAGCTTCCGGCCAACGGATGCTCTGCCTCGGGTGGCGGGCGGGGGCGCCGGCTGGCTGATCGAGGTCGAGGCTTCGGCGGTCGGGCTCGGGCGGGCAGGGCGGCGCCTGCGGGCCATCCTCGAAGCGCGCGAGGTCGGTGGCGAGCCGGCGCATGACGCGGAGCTCCTGGCGGAGGAATGGCTCAGCAACGTCATCCGCGCCGGAGCGTCGGCCGGTGGCCGCACGCTGTCCCGGCTCACGCTGGACGTCGTCGTCACGCCGCAGAAGATTCGCCTTGAGTTCCTCGACGACGGCGCGCCCTTCGATCCGCTCGCGGCTGCGCCGCCCGATCTCGACGCGGATCTCGCCGAGCGCGACGTCGGCGGACTCGGCCTTCATCTCATCCGCGAGCTCGCAAATGTTTGCCACTACGAACGCCGCGACGGCTGCAATGTCCTGCGCCTCGAGCTCGATCGAAACCAAGAATCCTGACACCGACGAAGGAGCCGCCATGCCACTGACGATCAACATCACCGAAGGAACCGCGCCGAAGCTTGCACTGGTCGGGCGGCTCGATACGGAGACCGCACCCGAGCTCGACCGCGCGCTCGACAAGCTGCTGCAACCGGGCCGCAAGATTCCGCAGCTCGTCTTCGACCTCGGCAAGCTCGACTATCTGAGCAGCGCCGGCATCCGCTGCTTCGTGCGTGCGCGGAAGGCCATCGAGCCTGCCGGCGGCAAGGTCGCGCTCGTCAATCCGCAGCCCGCCGTGCGCAAGGTGCTCGAGATCGTCAAGGCGATGCCGCGCGGCGGCATATTTGCGAGTGTCGAGGAGCTCGATGCCTATCTCGACGAGATGCAAAAGAAGGTCGGGCACGACGACGACTGAGGGCTGCTATGATCGGGCGCAACCAGTGCAAAGCGCTGAGGGAAGGGGACCGCATGTCGCTCGTCATTCGCCGTCATGGTATTCGAATCCCTTGGGTCATCGTCGGCCTGCTCGCCACGCCGGCATTCGCCCAGGAAGGCCCGTCGCCCGTCCGCATGGACGCCGGGAAGATGGCAGGACTCGATCTCGTCAGTACGGGCGGTGGCGCCTATGAGGACATCCTCGTCGAAGGCGAGCTCAAGTTCCGGGTGGCGACACTCTTTGGCGGCGAGGAGCTGCGAGTCTCAGTCTTCGAATCGACGCCGGCGACGACGGATCATCGCACGCGGCCGCTCGACGTCGACGAGTTCGTGCTCGTGCTGAGCGGCAAGCTGGTCCTGACCGAGCAGAACGGCACGGTGCAGGAATTCACGCCGGGCCAGATGGTCGTCCTGCCGCGCGGCTACACCGGCCAATGGAAAATGGAAGGCAACTACCGCGAGCTCGCAATCACGGCCGCGCGCTGATCAGATAGCGAGCGGCCCCGTGCTGTCGCCGAAGCTCGGCTGCTCGATGCCGAGCTTGTGAAGCACGGCGAGCAACAGGTTCGACATCGACGTGTCGGGGTTGTTGCGCAGATGCCTGCCGCCCTCGAGCGCGCCGCCCGCGCGGCCGGCCAGCAGGATCGGCAGCGGACTGTGGTTGTGCTCGTTGCCGTCGCTCATGCCGCTCCCGTACAGCAACAGCGAATGATCGAGCAGGCTGCCGTCGCCGTCGGGCAGCGCATCGAGCTTGGTCAGCAAGTCTGCGAAGAGCCCGACGTGGTAGCGATTGAGCACCGCGAATTTCGCCTTGTTCTCCTCGACGTGCGAATGATGCGAGAGCGTATGGAACGCGTCGCGCACACCGCTCCCCGGATAGACCGTGCCTGAAAGCTCCGAAGCCAGCTGAAACGTCGTAACGCGGGTGATGTCGGCCTGCCAGGCGAGCACCTGCAGGTCGAGCATGAGCCGGATGTGCTCTTCGATGTCGTCGGGAATTCCGGACGGCCGCGGCGGGATGTCCAGCGCCTCCGACGAGCG
>Ga0315912_10002240_pt1 | contig 21128 bp, 20 predicted proteins | sample VfabasoilMG_FD_204469 | JGI IMG/M metagenome (GOLD analysis project Ga0315912, IMG submission 204469) | Garden soil microbial communities collected in Santa Monica, California, United States - V. faba soil | ecosystem: Environmental > Terrestrial > Soil > Garden | place: USA: California...
ACGATGCGCTGCGTGGAGCCATTGGGTGGCCCGCTGTCGCCCGCGGGATCGGCGGGCGGTTGCTCTGTTTGCCGCGACTCGACCTCGGTCTTTTTCTGCCGCTGTCCCTCGGGCAACAGCGGCAACTCGGGAACACTGATGAGGGTTTCCGATGGGCCCTTCTGGATCACGATGGTCATCTCGAACGACTGATGATCGGGAGCAGAAGCCACCACTTTGAGCTCGCCTGGATCGACCGGCACCTTGGTGCCAAACAGGGCCGAACTCACCTCACTACTGCCTTGAACGATCTTGAGGCCGGGTAAGGACGCCGTCTGTTCAGCTACTTCAAAACTGACGAAACTCAGCTCAGGCGAAAGCGCGTTGGCCCGGCTCGCCCCTGCCTCGGCGCGATCCACCTCGCCAGCAGCACGCGCCTTGGAGGCCGCCTCACGGAAGGTGGCCCAGGCGCTCGCTGTGCGGCCCAGCTTTTTATAACATTCACCTAAGTACAGAAGCGTGCCGATCCCGGGGTCCACCGCTTGGCTGCGCTCCAACTTGCGGCACGCCGAGGCATATTGCCCTTGTTTCAGCTCCTCTACCCCTTGGTCAAACAGGGCCTCGGCCGCCGCCTTTTCACTGGCGGACTGCGCCCACGCCACCTCCAAAGAGCAGGTCAGCATGACTGCAAGGCCCCAGCCTATAGCCCGCGGGAAAAGACGGGATGGGACGCTGCGCCCCCGTGAAAATGATGCCATCGTCCGGGCACATTAGAACCCTCGGTGTGCGCTGAAAAGGGGGGCGGGCAAAAGGACCGCCGCCGAGCCACAGCTCAACGTCGCCCGCCAAAATCGGAAAACTCGTCGCTGGGCTTGGGGGCTGGTTTTCCAACCGTGGGCTCGGCCGATGACGGTGCAGTGGCAACGGGACGCGCAGCAGCCGGCGCTGGGCGCCGTGACGGCCGCGCTTTGGCTGGAGCCGGCTGAACCGGTTGTTTGCTCTCGGGGACGGCGGCCTGCACCGCCGCGACGGAGTCAGCTGTGGCAGCTGCAACGGGGGAGGCAACTGCAGCGGCAGGGGACGCAGCGGTGGGCTGGACGGCAGGACGGGCCGGTTGGGTCTCGGACTGCTGCGGCGCGATCGGGTCATGGGGCTCAGGCACGAGCTCCGGCGTCTCGGCCGTGTCGCGTTGCCCAGGACCTGTCGCGAGGTCCTTCGTGTCCCCCTGTTTCATTTGGGTCCAAACGATCCCGCCGAGCAGCAGCGTCACGACCAAACCCGCCGCGAGCCACACGCCTGAACTCACCCCACGCCGGGAGCGACCGCCATTTTCAGTGGCACCCCAAGCCGAATGAATGGCTGACCCGCCGGTGGAGCGGTCGCCGATGGGAGCCGTGACAGGGAGAGACGATTTGGAACTCGTGCCGGGCCGACTGTCCGAGGACAGCGTGACCGCCGCACCGAGGGTAGAACTCCCTTCCAAGCGGGAACTCTTGGGTTTGCTGCCGGACGCAGACGCAACACCACCGCCACCACTGCCGCGCGCGCTGCTGCTCGCATCGCTCACAGGTGCATCCGATGAGGAACGCGACGTGCCCGACTGCGGCTGCGGCACGAAGGACGGCGCCGTACTGCGCTGCAGGGCCTTCCCCTCACTCGAGCGAGCTTCCTGTGACGTCCGCGCCTCCTTGGAGGCCTGCGCTTCGCGGGAGAACTGCGCTTCCCGAGAGAGCTGCGCTTCCCGAGAGAGCTGCGCTTCTTTGGAGTAGATCCCGTCGGCACGCTCCAACATGATCCGGCTCATGCCCGAACCGGTGATGGTGGTGGCGTAGCGCACCACGACCTTGGCCAAGTCCGTCACATGGGACAGGCGTTTGGCCTTGTCGCGCACCAAACAACTCATGATCGCGTGAGCCAAGTCGTCGGGGACTTCTGGCTTGTGCGTCTGGATGGACGGCGCATCCGTTGTGATGAGTAAGTTGCACAACTGGGGCAGTGACTCTGCCTGATACGGAGGCACCCCGGCGATGAATTCGTATAAAATCGCGCCCAATGACCAAATGTCCGCGCGCAAATCTACGTCGCGCGCCGACTGCATCTGTTCAGGGGCCATGTACAGGGGCGAGCCGATCCAAGCCGACGTCTTGGTCAGACTGAGCTGCTCATTGGTGGTGGCGCCAATGGTCTTGGAAATCCCAAAATCCAACACTTTGATGCGCTGGCTGCCGTCAGGACGCTTGGCCAAGAATAGATTGGCTGGTTTGAGGTCCCGATGCACGATGCCCACGGCGTGGGCGTGACCCACCGCGTCCATGGCCTCCAGTACGAAGCCACACGCCACTCCCAGCGGAAATGACCCACGATCGGACAGCTCCTCCGCCAAATCGCGCCCCTCTAAGTATTCCATCACCATGTAGCGCACGCCGTCCGGCATCACCCCGACGTCCAGCACCCGCACCACGTGATCGCTGTGAATTTTTGCGGCCGCTCGGGCCTCGCGCCGAAATCGCTCCGCGCCTTCTTCTCTGTCGGCCAGGCCCTCGAGGAGGAACTTGATGGCGACCGGTTGATCCAGCTCCAAATGTTGGGCCAAGACCACCACGCCCATGCCGCCCTCCCCTAAAATGCGCTCCATCCGGTATTTGCCGGATAGAGTTGCGCCGAGGGGGACTGGAGACGAGGCCATGTCAGGTAACCCTACCGGAAAGCCGCTCAAATGTCCCCAACGCATGCGGGCTAGCCACAAGTTTTCAGGAGGGGCGTCCCGCGGCTGGTGAGTTGCCAGAGGCCATCGAGCAAGCCCCCCGATGCTGCGAAGCAGCGAGGCGTCGAGCACCGCCGGCGACCATGTGGGAGCCGCCGGAGCGCAGACGGTAGTTCACTTGCGCAAGCGCATCCTGGCATTCGCCAGGACCGTGTATCTCCGTCAACTCCGTCCAGTACCTGGACTCCGTCGACTTCGATTAGGGGTGAGGAGGAGGAATTTACTTCCGACGACGAGGGGGGCTGGAAGCCCCACTAAAAAGACGCTTCTCCGCGGCCAGGCGGTGATATGGTCAGTCCAGAAGTTGCGCGATGTGGCGCACGTAGCGCCCCCGCGGCTTGATGCATCATGACCTTATCCCAGCTCACCATTTATGGCGCCGGCCTCATCGGGGGGTCCATTGCACTTGTGGCGCGCGAGACGGGGATCTGCGAGCGCCTGGTCGCCGTCGACCTTGCTCGCCCCGACTCCCGACCTTTACAAGAGGTGTTTGACGATTGGGCCGTCTCCCCTTCTGAGCAGGATCGGGCGCTCAAACAGGCCGATTTGACGGTGCTCTGCGTGCCTGTGCGCAGCGTGGTGGGGCTCTTGCCCAGCTTGCTCGACCGAACCTCGGGGACCGTCACCGACTGCGGCTCCACCAAGGTCGCGATTGTCGAGGCAGTGAAGGACCACCCCGAGCGCGCGCGGTTCGTCGCGGGCCATCCCATGGCGGGTCACCCCGAGGGCGGTCTCACCAACGCATCACAAGACATGTTCGCCCGGCGTCGCTGGATCTTGTGCCCCGAGGGCTCGTCAGCGTCGGCGCTCTCGGTGGTGGAAACGTTAGTGACCGCGACCGGGGCGGAAATTGTGCATCTGAGTGCACCCGAACACGATGCCTCAGTAGCTTGGACGAGCCACGTCCCGCAGGTCGTGGCCAGCGCGCTCTCTGTTCATGTGCACACCCATCAGGCTGCCCGCGCAGCCGGTCCAGGCTTCGCCTCGGCCACGCGCGTCGCCGGAGGTGCCGAGGCCATGTGGAGTGATATCTTTGGGACCAATGCCCACGCCATCGGCAACGCGCTGCTGGAGCTCGGCCAAGCGCTCCAAGGACTGGGGCTGGAGCTGCAAGCGGGCAACGTGGAGGCGACGCTCGACCTTTTGGCTCAGGCGCGAGCACTGCGCCCTCCCCGCAATTGACCGGCTCAGTGTGTCAGTTGTGCCGCCCGTCTCGGATCGCTGCGCCAGTTTTCGTTGGGCTGCCCGGCCGTTGGAATTTTCCCGTGTCCTGGAAGTTCTGTGGGGTTTCTCGCTGAGTTGGTCACCACGTGGCACAATTTGAGCAGGAATTGAGTCATGAGCCAGCTTGTGATCGGGGTGCAAGTCATGGCACAATCCGTGGTGGGTGACCTACCAAGAGCCCAACACTTCGCCTCTTTTCTTGTTCAAGTATCCACCTATGACCCCCGACGCACCCTCCCCCCGTCCGGCAGACCACGCTCCGTCGTGCTCAGCCTCGCAGGAACGACCCCGCTCCTGGGCACGGCTGCAGTGGCGCGTGCTGCTGGGCCTTTTGGTGCTGGGCCTGTGCACCACGGGGGGCTGCACGCTCAGTCCTGGTCCGGACATCCCGTCCATCACCACGGCGGAGAGCGGCGACTTCACGACCACAGATAGCACCGGCTCCCCCATTGCGGGCTCCGGCGGCGCAAGTGCGGCCGGTGGAGCACCTAACCCTGGATTGGGCGGCGCGGCGGGTGGATATCCATGCTTCGACGGCCCGGGTGGTGAAGGTGGGGCGGCACCCCTGGTGACCCCCGTCGAGTGCGGAGATCCCCAATGATGATGACGCAACGCCCCTCACGTCCAACGCTCCGCGTGGGCAGGCGCGGCCGGGCCTGGCTTGGGGTGCTCTTGGCGCTCGGCTTGGCCGCCGGCTGGGTGCCGGGCTGCGCCCTCGGGCACAACCCCGATCTCCCGGACGTCGTGGGCGGAGATGGGGACGGGGACATCGACATCACCGGGGGCGATGGCGATTACAGTGAAGGGGCTGGCGGCACCGACGGTGCCGGCGGTGTCGGCGGCGGCGGCGCTGGCGGCGCTGGCGGGCTGGGTGGTGCGGAAGCAGGCGAGGCACCATGAGGCTGCCCGGGCGCCAGCTGAGACGTGGGCAGCGCTGGAGCGCTGCGCTGAGCTTGGGCCGGGGCGCCCGGCGGCGCTTGTGGCTCGGCTTGGCTGTGTTCTTGCCGCTTTGGGGGACGGCGGTGGCGTGTGGGCTGGGTGGGGGCATTGATTTGCCCTCGGCCGGCAACGACTCCGATCCGATCACCACCAATGATGACGGGCAGGCGAGCACCACGGACATCGATCTGGGGCCTGGTGATGGCGTGGATGAAGGTCCGGTTAACGGCGCCGCTGGAGGAGAAAATCGACGAGGAATGGGCGGCGCTGAAGACGGCTCGGGCGGAGACGGTGCAGGCGGAGATTGGAGCGGCGCGGGCGGAGACGGCTCGGGCGGCGCCAGTTCCGGCGGAGCGGGCACAGGTGGTGGCACTAGTTCCGGCGGCGTGGGTTCGGGCGGGATCCATAACTAACAGGTCACTCACCACTTTACTCGCGAGTCTGCACTCGCTGCGTCACCCGCCCCATCACATGGTGAGGGTGGGTGACTGCGCTCAGAGGTTGCTCCGGGCAGTGCCCTGGGTCACCTCCTTCCTACGGCATGACGACGGAGCCGGTCGACACGTGGGCTAGATGCCAGCGTTGTGCGTTCTGTTGAGCGGTTCTTGCTGTTGAGACCGCCAGGTCGAGCCTCCGGTCGTCGGCAACCCAGGGCACCGCCCTCCGCTCCTGGCTTCACTGCTCTCGCCAGTCTTCACTCGCTACGTCACCCACCCCGTCACGTGGTGAGGGTGGGTGACTACGCTCAATAGCCATTCGTCCGCTTCGCTCCGTTGTTTTCTTGTTGGACCAGGGGCCCCGACGCCCCTGGTCTGGTCCTCGGCGCGCTGCGCGCGCGTGCGGCCGCCACCGACCAACCCCCGCGCCCAAGCCCACACGATGTCGCGCAGCGACGAGACGCGGAAAACCGCCGCGAGCATTTCGCGAGCGCCGGATTTTCCGGCGGAAGTGGAGGTGAGGAACGCGAATTCACTTCGCGCGACGAGGAGGGGCGGGACGACCCTCCTGAAAATCCAGCGCCTCTGCCCCTCTAAAAACTCAACGCGTAGTCGTGTGACTGGTGGCGTAACGCTCCGCGACGATGATGATCATGTCCGCCAGAATGCCGTCCGTCACGCGCAAGCGCCGGCTCAACTCCCGTGCGATGTTGAGCACGATGAGCGCGTAGGATTTGACGTCAAAGCGGTACAGGCGGTCCAAGTCCGGCGCCGCGATCTTCATGAGCCGGCTGGGTGAGGCCGCCAGCACTGTGGCCGAGCGCGACTGAACGTCGATGACGGCCATTTCCCCGAACCAATCACCGGGGCCCAGCACCGCAACGCGAATGTCAGTGCCCCCTTTGGCTTTCTTCATCACTTCGACGTCGCCCTGCAGGACGACGAACATGCAGTTGCCGTGCTCGCCTTCACGGAACACGAAACTGCCCGGCTCAAAATCGATGATTTGCAGGTGGGCCGCCAAGTGCTCCAGCGCTCCGTCGGGCAGCGCGCCAAACAAGCCGATGTTGCGCAAGGCCGCTGGGCCTAGATCCATGACGGGAATTTCCGCCATGCTGCGGCGCGACTGCGCCGGCTGCTCCAAGCGCAACACTCCAGGTTCAGCACCAGAATCATCCAATTTGCTTTTCGGTGAATCGCTCACGGCTGACCCTCAGTGTGATGGAGGAATGAACCTCACAAGCTCTTGCTGAACACGATGCGTGGACGAGCCGGCCCGGCGTAATCCTCCACCTCGGTGTGGCTCCAGCCTTGCGCGACGTGGAACGCCACACTGCCGTCATTGCCGACGCTGGTGATGGCCTTGAGCCGACGGCAACCTGCCGCGCGCGCCTCTTCCTCGAAGCTTTGGTAGAGCACACGGCCCACCCCACGCCGGCGGTAATCCGGGTGGATGCCGACCAAATGCACATATCCCGTCTTGGGCGGGCCAGGCGCGACGAATCCGAACAAAAAGCCGACCATGATCCCGTCGTGTTCAACCACGCGGGCGAGCGAGCCCATCTCGTAGAAAAAGATGGGGTGAGCTAATGCGCTGGTGGGGCCGCCCCACCAGCGGTCGATGACCTGAACAATGTGGTGATAATCGTTTTTTCCAAGGGGGCGCGTGATCATTTGGAATGGTCCAGCCTACCTCGCCAACAAAACCCTTCAAGGGCTAATCACTTCACTCGCCGGTCTTCGCTCGTTACGTCACCCACCCCCTCACGAAGTGAGGGTGGGTGACTCCTCTCAGTCGCCAGTGGTCCGCTTCTGTCCGTTGTTTCTTGTTTGGACCAGGGGCCCCGGAACCCCTAAGCCCTCCCAACCCCCCTCAGCGAGCAACCTCACCACGGCCTCAGCAAGCAAGCCAACACGATGTCGCGCAGCGACGAGACGCGGAAAACCGCCGCGAGCATTTCGCGAGCGCCGGATTTTCCGGCGGAGGTGGAGGTGAGGAGCGCGAATTCACTTCGCGCGACGAGGAGGGGCGGGACGCCCCTCCTGAAAAAGGGGTTCTCTAACCCCCTAAAAGACAGTATCTCGCCAGCCATGAGTTCGCCCATCAAGATCGCGCCCTCGATCCTCAGCGCCGACCTGACGCGGCTGGGCGAGGAGATCCGCCAAGTGGACAGCGCCGGTGCGGACCTGATCCACATCGACGTGATGGATGGACATTTCGTCCCCAACATCACCTGGGGGGCGCCCATCGTGCGGGCGGCGCGCGCCTCCACACAACTACCTCTGGACGTCCACTTGATGATCGAAGAACCGGCACGCTACGTGGACGATTTCATCGATGCGGGTGCGGACATCGTGGGCATTCACATCGAGGCCGATCGGCACGCCCACCGCACGCTCAGTCACATTGTCTCCCGCGGGAAGACGGCGTGCATCACGGTCAATCCGCAAACACCCATCGTGGCCATCGACCACATCTTGGAGTTGTGTGGTCAGGTGCTGGTGATGAGCGTCAACCCTGGGTTTGGGGGACAAAAATTCATCGCTTCCGTGCTGCCCAAAATCGAAGCTTTATCCAAGTTGCGCGCCCAACGTGGGCTCACCTTCGACATCGAGATCGACGGTGGCATCGCTCCGGAAACCATCCACAGCGCGGTGAGCGCGGGGGCCAACATTCTGGTGGCCGGGGCGTCTATCTTTGGACACCCCGACCGCTCGGAGCGCCTCTCCACCCTGCGCCGGGCCAGCGTTCAACCATGATGTCACGGAGACGACGCCCAGCCTGGCTGCGGTGGAGCAGCTCCCCGGTGCTCAGGGTTGCTCTGCCTGGTCTTTTGTTCTTGGGGTGCAACGGCTGCAACAAGAAGGCCTCCCCCGCGGCAACGGCTCAGTCCACCGAGAGCGCTCCAAGAGAGTCACAAGCTACAGGCGCGCCCGCCACGCTCCCTATCCCGACGGGGATCGAGGTGTCGTTCGAAGAGGCGCTGCTCCGCGTGGAACAGGTGCGCGGACTCAAGAAGAAGGCCCCCGTGCGGGGCCTGCTCGTAGCCGAGGCGGATTTGGCCGAGCATTTGGAGCGCGCCCTGGCCTTTGAACGACCCGGGCAAGTGCTCGAAGGCACGGAGCAAATGTTGGTGGGCCTGGGCCTGGTCGAGCGCGATTTCAACCTCGAGCGCACCATGATCCAGCTCCTGCACGAGAATTTGGCTGGTCTGTATGAGCCGCGTCTCCAGCTGATGATGGTGCGCAAGGACCTGCCCGAGGCGACGACCCACATCACCCTGTTGCATGAGCTCGTGCATGCACTGCAGGATCAGTATTTCGATCTCGATGAGGTGGTCTCGTCCCATCCCGACGACACCGACAAGTCCTCCGCGCTGTCGTGCTTGGCTGAGGGAGACGCCACGAGCGCGATGTTGGACGGCGTGTTGCCCGCCGGAAAGACCGCGCTGGATCTGCCCGATGCCACGGTCGAGGCCCAGTTCTTCTCCCAGGCGCCCAAGACCGACGCCCCGCCCATCATCGTGCGCTCGCTCTACGCCCCGTATCTGGACGGCTTCAAGTTCGTCCAGGGCTTGCGACGTCGCGGTGGGTTCGACGCCGTCAATCAGGCCTTCACCAAGCCCCCGCTCAGCACCGAACACATCCTGCACAGCGAGAAGTACGATGCTTACGAACCGCCCAAAGAAGTGCCCGTCCCCGCCCCACCCGGACCACAATACGCGCTGGTGCTGCACGACATTTGGGGTGAGCAAAGCCTGCGCTTGACGCTCGAGGAGTGGATGCCGATGGAGGCGGCCGCTCGCGCCGCGGCCGGTTGGGGTGGCGACCGCATCGTGGCCTATTCCCACCAGGGCCAGCTGGCCATCGCCTGGCACATCGACATGGACAGTGCGGCCGAGGCGGAAGAGTTGGAGACAGCCTGGCTGCGCGCGGCGCCCCCAGCTGCGGCCGCTGAGGGACCCTGGCGGTGTTGGGCCGCCAAAAACGGTCTTGCACAGGGCCTGGCACGACGAGGCAGCCATGTGTTGATCGCCACGGGCCCTGCGGAGCGGCGCGCCGGAGCAAGTCACTGCGCAGACGCACAGAAATGGTTGGACAGCCTGGTGGCGTCCGTGACCCCGTGAAGTTCAGCTGCCCTTCCCGTGCCCGGGGAGGAGGGGTGCGGAATTAGTTCACGCTGAGCGCGCACGGCGGGCATCGTGGGGGCAAGTTGCCTCGCCGGATCCCACCTCGTAGGTGCATGTAGGCCCTGTACCCCCACGCGCGGCCCCGGACATCGCTCATCAAAATGCGATCATCTCGCCGGTTGAGTTCTCGGCGGGAATAGTCCCAGCGTTGGCACGGTTACTGCTTCAGAAAGAGGCATGAACACCATGAGCGCGTCCCTTGCTCCAACTTGGTTGTCCCTAGTTGCCGAAACGGCTGGGGTCGCTGGGGCGTGTGTCACCCGCATCAGATTGCGCGCGACAAGTGCGCGGGGCGTCGTACGCGCCGTGGTGCAAGTGCAAGATCGGCATGGGCGCGTGGTGGGGGCCACCGACTGGATCGGTGACGGGATCGATTTGGTGTGCGGGGCGTACGTCGACTTGGGGTGTGACTTCAGCGCCCTGGATGAATTGCACATTGTCGCGTGGCTCACCTCGCCGCAGGACCAGCAGCCCGCAGTGACGGCCGTAGCACCCGCGCAGCGTCGTATTCCCTTCCATCCCCACCTCCCGACCACCCTGGAGCTGCAGGGCTTTGAGTCGCAGAGCGCCCCCGCGAGCACGCCGCGTAAGGTCATCCGTCACAACACTTGGGCTGTTCCCGAAGCAGCTTGAGCATGCCCGGATTTGGCTTGCACGGCCTCGCCCACCCGCTTGAGCGCGTCCACGCGGCGTTCGAATTCACGGATGGCGTGCACATCCAGCTCCTCGTCGCCGTAACGCACGCCCAGGTAGATCTTGGTGAGTGAAACCGCTTCCTGACCCGTTGGGTGCCCGGCCTGCGCGAGCGCCGTGGCATGGGTGAGCGGAGGGATCGCGGTGGGTCGCGGCACGCCCACACTCTCCAGCATGCGATCGAGCTTGTGGTACAGGATCACCGCTTGGGCCACTTGTGGAGCGTGTTTGCCCGTGGGGCGGCTCCCCAGACGATGACGACGGCGCCACAGGACCCACCCGGCAAAAACCACGAGCGCGAGGCCTACCACCGCGAACAACAGCCGCGGACCGCGTAGAGCTGGGCTGGTTGCGCCCCGCGGACCCAGCGCGCGTAGGCTGCTCAGGGCCTGACGAATGCTCTGCATCAGTCCGACTTGTTTGGCCATGTCGAACCCCTCCACATTTTGTTGCCAACTTTGGGAGGCGGCCTCCAAAATTTCACGGATCAGCGCGGCGGCACCTTGGGTGTGCGCTTGAGGCAGAGCGTTGGACGGCGGGGTCGGATCAAAGCGCACCCAGCCGCGCCCCGGCAAATACGCCTCGACCCAGGAGTGAGCATCGCCCTGGCGCACCGCGTAAAAGTCGCCAAATCGATTGTACGTGCCCCCGACAAAGCCCGTGACGTTACGCGCCGGAACGCCCAACTTGCGCAGCATCATCACCATCGCGGTCGAGTAAAATTCACAGTGCCCGCGCTTGGATTCAAACAGAAAGTGGTCGAGCGGATCACGTGCCGCACCCGAGGGCGACCCAAGGTCGTATTTGTAGTCGCGGCGCAAGGCGCGCTCGACTTCGACCGCGATCTCTGCCGGATCCGTGACGGTGCCCGCGTATTTCTGGGCCAGCCCTGACACCCGCGGCGACAAATTGAGCGGGGTCTGCAAGTAGTGGGTGAGGTCGCGCAGGCGCTCGCGCTCCGGCACGATCATGCCCAGCTGAGGGAGAAACGCCCGATACGTCAAACCTTGACGGTCGACCGTGGAGTACTGAAGCTGTCCGGTTCCATCCGTCGTCACCAGCGACTCCATCGACCCAGGACGGCGCGCTCCGGAGAGCACATCCAAGGCCACGGCCTCGCCCGGAATGAACACCACCTGAGGATCGATGCGCTCCAGGTGAATGAGCAAGCTGCGATCCGTGGCGCGGGGAGTGCGACGCAACACCACTTGGCGATGAAACTCCATCAGCGAGTGGGAGGCAATGCGGCGCCGCGACCAGGAGCCGTCCTCATAGGTATCAAACACCGCGCCCCGCAGGTACAAGTTGCGACGCAGCGGCGGATCCACCTCCTGATCACTGGGTTTTACCCGCATGACCAGCGTGGGGTCACTGCGAATGGTCCCCACGCCACCCAGGTTGACCTGATCGGAGAACCCCACCACACGCGAGGGTTCGACGCTGGGTAAAGACAGCCACGCAAAGCCCACGCGAGGAAAGAGCGTGAACAAAAATGCGCTCATCAAGAACACGGGGATGGCCAGGCAGCACGTGAACAACAAAAACCCACGGCCAATGACGCGACGGCTCCGCAAGATGCGCGGCACGTCCACGGGCATGCCCGTGCGGTCGCGCGCCCCTTGGCGATAATTTCCCTCCACCTCGCGACGCAGATGGCTGAGCACGAGCGCGCCCGGCGTAAAAATCAAAAACCCCAAGATCGCGATGGCGTAGGTCAAGCCACCGCCGAGCACTGTCCCTGCAATCAAGTGCAGCAGCGAAAGCAGGATCACCTGGTGATCGTGCGCAGCGCCACGGCGCGTCGCCAGGCGAATGACCTGCAAACCCGCCGCAAACTCCACCACGATGGGGATCGGATCGGCCCCCAAGAACAGCCGCACCAACTGCGCGCCCAGGATGCCCAGCGGGCCCACCACGGCCAGCAACTTGAGCGGCGCCTGCTGGCGGTAAGAAACCGGGAGCACGATGCCCACGATCAGCCCCACCACCACCAAGACGGCCGCGTAGAAGTGCAGCTTGCCGCTCGCGACCAAACACAAGATGCCGAGCGCGGCCAAGCTGTCGGTCATGATGCGGTGCGCCAGACCGAATCTCATGGTTGTTCTCCCGCGTCGCGATGGGGCAAGCGGCTAGGAGTGGGCACCGGGGCCTCACTTGCCCGCTCCTCGAAGGTCATGGTCGCGGTCATTTCACTGGCCGGGCGCGACAACTGCACGGGCGCCATCACCAGGCTTTGTTGAGCCTTGCGGGGGCCTGCACCCTCCTGCGCCAAATGGATGTTGTGGATGCCCGGGGTGGCGTGATCTTCCAGTTCAATCAGCGCCAAAAAGCGCAAGGTGGAATCTGCTCCTTCGCTGGGGTGCGCCGCGTGCACCGCCCCGCTCGTGGCGGTGATGGTCACTGGCTCCCCCCGCCGCAAATGCGCCACGGCGTAGGAGGCCACCTCGCGCACGTGGCGCTCGAATATTTGCGAGCGCTCCTGGGTGATGCGGGTGCCCTCGTGCAAATTGTCGAGATACAGGTGGACCCGACTCTGCATTTCCATCGCGCGCTCCATGACCACTTTGGGACCGCGCGCAGTGCTGCGCTTCCAATAGATGTCCCGCGGATCATCGCCCTCACGCATGGCGCGCAAACCCCAGATGTCGTCGCCACTGCCCCGGCGCATGGACGTGCCCTCGAGCAGATGCAGCCGACCGTCGACGGGCCGCGGCAGATGGACGGGATCGACCGCGGGGTAAATGATGAGATCACCGGCGCGCGACAGTTCACGGGATTTTTCGAAGAACCCAAACGGAAATCGGGTCGCGACCCGAAAGCCCACGTGCTGGTCCAAGCCGCGCCGGTTGGGAACCCTGCGGTAGGCCGCAACCTGGGACGAGCCGGAACTCACCTTGAGAAAGAAGCAGCGTTTGTCCGCGGGTTGCCCGGCGCGCAAATCTTCGACCTCGATGGCATAGGACGGCATCCGCTTTTTGTCGTTGTGGACCTCAATCTCCACCAAATGCGGACGGCCCACTTGGGCGCGCAACGGCAGTTTACGTGTCACGCGCAGCTTGTTCAGGCTGTCCTCGCTGAGCAGCCCCGAGACCACGATCAGTGACAGCAAGATCCCAAGCAACACGTAGAGCAGGTTGTTGGCGGTGAGGATCCCCACGAAGCCCACGCCGAACGTAATGAGGATGAAGTACTTGCCCTCGCGCGTGAGTTTGAGTCGCCGCGGCGGACGAAAGCGCACAAGCACGGACTTGACCTTGGCCCAACCCCGACCCAGTGCGGTGGCGGGCTCAGCCGGCGTCAACGTGAAATGCGCTGCTCGCTTCATTGAGAACGCTCCCCTCGGGGCCCTCACAACGGTGCAGGCACGCGATTGATGACGTCCTTGAGTACGCTCTCGGCTTCCTCGCGGCTGGGCACGTAGCCCTCCGCGTGCGCGCCCAAGCGCACCCGGTGACCTAGCAGCGGAATAGCTAGACGATGGATGTCGTCAGGAATGCAGTGGTCGCGCCCGTCGAGCAACGCATGGGCGCGGGCGGCCCGCGACAGGCTCATCCCGGCGCGCGTGGAGGCGCCGGTGGACAGCGCAGGGCTGGTGCGTGTGGCCACGATGATGGCCTGCAGATACGTGCCCAGCGACGGATCGATACGCACCCGATCCACCGCGCGCTGCAGGTCGAGGAGCCCTTTGGGCTCGAGCACCTGAGGCACCTGCGCTGCGCGGTCCAGCTGCGGATCGAGCATCAACCGCGTCTCCACCTCCGGCGGGGGATAGCCGATTTCGATGCGCATCATGAAGCGATCCAGCTGCGATTCTGGCAGCGGAAACGTCCCGGCATAGTCATGCGGGTTTTGCGTGGCCACGACGAAAAATGGCTCGGGGAGCTGCAGCGTCTGGCCGTCGATGGACACCTGACCCTCGTTCATCGCCTCCAAGAGCGCCGATTGGGTGCGTGGGCTAGCGCGGTTGATCTCGTCGGCGAGCAGGACGTTGGCAAAGATGGGCCCGCGCCGCAGCCTAAAGTCATTGACCTCTTGATCGAACACGGGCACCCCCAGCACGTCGCCAGGCAGCATATCGCTGGTGAACTGCACCCGACGCATGGCCCCGCCTACGGCATGGGCGAGCGCCCGCGCCAAGGTGGTCTTCCCCACGCCGGGCACGTCTTCCAAAAGCACGTGCCCACGCGCGAGCAGCGCGGTGAGCGCAAGTTCGACGACCGCTTCCTTACCCTCGATCGCTGAGTTGACGGCCTCACGCAACGCAGTCAAGCGCTCCAACCGATCAGGGGCTACAGCCAGAATGGAGGAGTTCATCCAGCTCCACCCTAGCATTTCTCCCCAACAAAGATGTGAGGCGCATGCAAATGGGCAAATTTAGCAGGCGTTGGGTTATGGTGTGCTCAGGCTGATGGTCCACACCCTCACAAACACGGCTGAGCCCGCCCGAGCCACGGCCATCGCCGTGGTCGAAGCCCGACAGTTGACCAAGTTGTTTGGCCCCACACCTGCGCTGCGCGGCGCCCACCTCACACTTGCGCCCGGCCCCATCACGCTGCTTTCGGGTAAAAATGGTGCGGGCAAAAGCACGCTGCTCAGCATCTTGGGGACACACCTGCGTCCCTCACGCGGCACGGTCGACTACTTCACCGGCGCCGGTGTCGCGCTCAGCCGCGCCCAAGTGCGCGCCGAGCTTGGCTGGGTGTCCCACGCCTCACACTGCTACGCCGAGTTGAGCGGACGACAGAACATCGAGCTCTTTGCCCGCCTGCAAGGCGTCGACCCTGCGCGCTACGGGCACGTGGCGGAGCGCGTGGGCCTGGGCGCATTCGCGCAGCGACCGCTGTCCACGCTCAGCCGCGGCCAGGCGCAACGCGTGGCGCTTGCACGCGCGCTCATTCACCAGCCCAGCCTGCTCCTCCTGGATGAGCCGTGGACCGGTTTGGACCTCGGCTCGGCCCGCTTGCTCGACGCCATCGTGACGGAGGAACAACAGCGCGGAACGATTGTCGTGGTCGTCAGCCACGATCAAGACATCGAGCGACGCTTGCAGGTGCGGCAGGTGCACCTCGAACAGGGGCGCTGTGATGACTCGGTGAGCCGTGCGGGAGTGGCCGTGTGACCGAGTCTGTGGTGCACCACGTTGCGCTGGGAGCGCGCGATGTCCGCGCCCTTTCCGCGTTTTACGAGCAGGCCCTGGGGCTCCGACGCGTCAGGGAACATGTGGACGAGTCCGGTGAGCTGCGGTCCATCTGGCTCAGTTTGCAGCAGACCGGGCCCACACACGGCGTATTGATGATTGAAAAGACGCTCATAGCCCCCCCGGCGCCCGGCGCCCCGATGCAGGTGATGCCCGGCTGGTTCCTGCTGGCGTTTTCTGTGCCAAGCGACGAGCGCGAGCGCTACGAGGCGCGCCTGCTCGAGGCCGGCGCGACGCTCGAGGGCAGGAGCGCCGCCAGCAGTTATGTCCGCGACCCCGAGGGCAATCGCCTTGCCATCAGCTGTTACCCGCTGGCCGGTGTGTGTGACAGCCCGCCTCGCGCCTAACGCATCAAGAGCAGCTTCTTGTGCGGTCCCACGCCGACGATCTCAAACGTATCGCCCACCGTCACGAAGCCGTGCCGCTCATAAAACACTACTGCGAGCAGCCGCGCGTTGCACCACACGGGGCCCTGTGCGCACTCAGCCAGAGCAAATCGAAGCAGCGCGCTGCCTACCCCACGCTGCTGCCACTGTTCAGCAATGGCCATCCCCCGCAATTGGAGCGCGGAGCTGCCCTGCCAAGTGGACTGCATCAAGCTGAGGCAACCCACACTCCGCCCGGCGACGAATGCGCCAAAGTGTGCCGTACCGGGCAGCGCATCGCCGTCAAAATGGGCCGCCTCTCGGGGTAGGCCGGGCCGCAAGATCGCGTGGCGCAGCTCCAAGATCTGCTCGATCGTGGTTCGGCACAGCAGCAAGGGCTCGATCATGGCTGAGCATGGATCACAAACTGCAGAATGGGCAGGCCCCACGGCTCCCTGTCTTCCCGCGCCGCGCCTGGTTCGCCGTTGTATCAACCCCACCCTCATGACAAAGTCGCGCCCCCATGTCCGAAGCGCTCGCCGGGCCCGATCCATCCACCCCACCCAGCTCAACCTGGTCAGCTTTTGCGACCAACTTCGCCTTATTTCAGGCTGAGCTCTTATCCGTCGTGCTCGGGGTGGCCTACGCCAACAGCGAGACACCCATGGCCGAGTTGCTGCGCCAAAATGCTTGGCCAAGCCCGGCTCGCAATCACGTACTGTTGATCTGGGCCTGCCTGCTCGTGCTGATGTCGCTGCTCGTCGCGGGGGCGACTCGCCGCTTTGGACTGCGCGCGGTGGGTCGCGTGGCGCGCTTGGCGTTGCCGGTCATCCCCGCGGCGTTCATGCCCATGCTGCTCGCCACGGATCTGTGGTTCCACGCGCAGCTCAACTACTTGGTGCTGCTCGGGTTGTTCGGGTTTTTAACCCAAGCCTGCGTGGCCGCGGCCCTGACAGAAGCTCCCGGGGCTCTTGCCTGGGCCGGGCGCGTCGCGGACAAGCTGCATGCGCGCGCGCCGTGGCTGCCCCTCGCCAGCGTCATCAGCGGAGCCGTGTTTTACACGGCGTACACCGGCTACCTCACCGTGCTCAACCATCACCGCTGGGGCACGGGCGCCTTTGATTTGGGCATCTTCGACAACGTCATCTACAACACGCTGAAGGGCTACCCGTTTCGCACCACCATCATGTTTCACGAGGGCGCGCAGAGCTTCTTGCTCAGCCACAGCCCTTACTTGATGTACGCCTTCGTGCCCATCTACGCCATTCATCCCGCGCCGGAGACGCTCTTGTGGATCCAGGCCACGCTGCTGGGCAGTGGCGGCATCGCGCTGTTCTTTTTTGCCCGCACGCAATTGGCGCCGGGCTACGCTGCCGCGCTGTCGCTGCTCTACTTTCTGTTTGCGCCCATGCATGGCGCGCAGTTCTACGACTTTCACTGGCTGACGTGCGCGACGCCATTTTTGCTGTTTCTGTTTTACGCCATCGCCAGAAACACGACCTGGATGATCGGCTTGGCCACGTTTTTCTGCTGGACGTTGCGCGAGGATTTGGCGCCTGGTTTGGCGCTTTTGGGCGTCATTTTGCTGCTGGGAAACATCCGTCCCAAGGTCGGGCTGTTTTTGACGTTGGGCTCGGGCGTCTGGTTTGCCATCAACAAGTTCCTCATCATGCCCAGCTTTGGCACGTGGTGGTTTGCCAACTTGTACGAGCACCTCTCCACCCCCACGGAGAAGGGCTACGGCTCGGTCATCAAGACGCTCATCACCAACCCACTGTTTGCCCTGCCCACCCTGATCAACGAGGGCCGCATCACCTACCTGCTCCACCTGTTGGTTCCCCTGGCGCTCATCCCCATCCGCCGCGTCAAGTTGTCCATGATCTTGATCCCAGGGGCACTGTTCACGGTGCTGACCAACGCGGGGGCCAACTACTCCATCCGCTATCAGTACTCGTCCCATTACGCCGCCTACCTGTTTGCGGCGGTGGCCATCTACTTGCGCGACCTACAGACGAGCCAGGCCTCGACCGAGCAAGCGCGCGTCCGCACGCTCTCCGCCTACGCTGGCCTGGCGCTGTGCATGGTGTGCCACAGCACCACCTACGGCGTGGTGCTCAAGCCCAGCTCCTTCGTCGGCGGCGCGTTCCCCATCGCATTTTCGCTCACGCCCGAGGAGCGCAAGCACCAAAAAGCCTTCGATGAACTGGAGGCCCTCATCCCACGACAAGCGACGGTCACCTGCACCACCAAAGATTCGCCCCACCTGTCCAATCGCCTCAACATCTACGCCTTTTCCCACAGTCATCACAAATCCGAGTACCTGTTCATCAACCCCACCAGCTTTGGCATGGGCTCGACCAACCAGGACATCTTGCAAGCCTTGGACGGCGACGAATACGGCCTGGTCAAAAAGGTGGACGAGATGACGCTGTGGAAGCGCGGCTACAGTTCACCCGAGACCAAGGCCGAACTCAGCCGCCTCAAGCGGCGTTTGGGCGGCGGCTCGCGGCGTAGGCACTGAGTCATGCTCCGACGACAGCTCACGCAGAGCGCGGCCGTTGCCGGGTTGGGTCGTTAGACGTCAGCGGAGGATCCCTCGGCATCCTTCTTGTTGGTCTTCACGTGCTTCGAGAGCTCCTGCTTGGCCGCTTTGATGGCCGCCTTTTGTGCGGCCACGGCGACTTTTTCAGCCGTTTCGACCACGTTCTGCACGGCCGTTTTTGCCGTTTCAACCATCGAGTGCGCCACGGCTTGGGCGCTACCGCTCACCGTTGCCTTGCCTGGCTTGGTCGCTTTGTCAGCCTCTTTCGCGGGCTTGTCCGCGGTCGACTTGTCGCCCGGTTTATTCGCGCTGACGGTGACCTTCTCTTTTTTCTTCTGTACCATGATTTCCTCCCAGGAAGCTTTGTCTGGAGGATGGACCAGCAAGCCTCGTGCCAGGGTTGAGGCGTTTCTGGCGACGAGAAATGACGGGGCTTTTCGGAAATCCTTGGACGATCCTCCTCATCGACCCTGTGCGCTGGACGCTAAGTGTGGCCGAATGACTCGTGACTCAGCGCTGCAACTGACCCCCCTACTCAGCGCTTTCGCCCGCGCACGCGGCGCAGAAGCGGGCCATTTTTGTCCTTGCTCGCGCCGCGTTTGACCAACGTGTACGGGCCCTCGGTGGCGATCACGCCGTAATTGCCGGACTCCAGCGCCTCACGGATGTGCTCCTGCTCGCCTCGGATCCCCGGGTTGGAGATGAGTAGGTACTCGGGGCTCGGCCCCAGCGCGAACTTCAAACTGAACAAGGTGGGCCGATTGGACACGTGAGGGCCCTCGCGTTCGGTCACCGACACCACCGCATTCTTGGGCAATTGCGCGCGGATCTTTTTGAACTGGGTCATGAGCTGATGGTCAGCGGGGCGCACCACCAAGTCCTTCATCGAGAATCCGCCCATGATGTGGTCCCCGCCCAAGAGCAAACCCTTTTGCACATCCAAAGAGAGTGCGAGCACGACGAGCGACAGCGCCGTGGCCGCTTTGCGCGACTTGTTCACCGCCAAAATGGACGCGGCCACCGTGTAACCCAGCCACAAGTACGTGTACTGAAACGAAGGTTGAAACAGCGGCGGCCGATTGGTCACCAAGAGCGACGAGATCATGGCAGGCAGCACGGCCATGACCAAGAGCGGCCTACGCAACCACAGGGCCAGCACCGGCACCGTCATGTGCAGTACGTACAGCAACTTGGGTTCGTTCATGATCGTGCGGAGCACGAAGCCTTGGTTGGACAGCAGCGTCAGGATGATGGACCCGAAGCCCTTGGAGCCCTCGCTCTTGAGGTCACCGTACATGTCATCGAACCACCAGCTGCCAAACAGGGGCATGATGCCAAACTTGACGCTGATGAAATACAGGGCCGAAAGTGCCGTGATCCACAGCCCGGGCCGCACCAACTTGCCCCAAAACACCAAGAACACGCCGATGACCGCCGTGCCAATGCCAATGTCCTCACGGCAGATGAGCGCGCAAAACAGCGACCCAAATGTTCCCACAAGCAGGCCCTTGTGCTCGGGCTGCTTGCTCAACCGGTAGACGAAATAGAGCAACCAGGAGATGAAGAACAGCGCCGCTGAGGTGAAGTGAAAATCATAGAAGTTAGGCTGTTGGGTCACCGGCATCATCAAAAACGACACCGCAAACGCAAGCCCGACCCAGCGCCCCAACCGCGCACCGCCGAGCAAATAAATGGGTACGGCGGTGAGCCCAATCAGCCCCGATTGGATCCACAAAAGCGCGTGAGCGCCCGGTGAAATCGCATAAAAGGGCAGCAGTAGATACATCACTGGCTCGGCGTGGTTGGCCAAGTTGCTCCAGTTTTCCATGCGGGTCGCCACCGCCGGCGCGCGAAACGGATTGCCCGACAGCGCGTTGAAGAACAAATTGTCGTACTCGGCTAAGTCCGAGCTGCTGGTCTGAAACTTGTAGTGGGAGACATTGGTGAGATGGCCGATGCGCAACAAGTAATACAGGCCAAAACCGACCGCCAACCCGAGCGCCAGGCCTGCTCCCAGCCTACCCGCAAGCACCCGCCCCAGCGCCGGCACCCAGGGAAAGTGCGCCGTGCGTCGCCGCACCACAGCGAGCGCCGGATGGAGCAGCCGCTCTAAGCCGAGCCCCAGCCCAAGCAGATAGAGGAGGTAAGCCACCTCACGCCCGTCCCACGCCTCCCGCACGAACAAAATGGGCAAAAACGCCGTGACGATGAGGGGCGCCACGAGCTGGGTGAGCGCGCGCTGGCGCTGCACGGGAGTAGGTCCGCGTTTGGCCCAAAAGCCCGCGGCGAGCGCGACGAGCACGCTTGTGCCCCACACCGCACCCAAGGCCACCAAACGCGCCTTGAGCGGCCACTGATTTTGGGTGAGCAAGCCCACCAGGTCCTTGCCCCGGGCCACCTGCAAGAGCGAAAGTCCCAGTGATCCGGTCGCGAGCGTGACCGTGGTGTACAGGCGCGCGAAGCGGGAAAATTCAGGAAGTTGTCGATACGCGGTCCAAGCGGCGCGCTCCTGGGCCGCGTGAACATCCAGTGCTGGTTCAGTCATACTGATTCTGAGCAGTGCCCGGTGGGGTCAGTGCACTTCCCCCCGTGGGGAACCAACAGAAACGAAGAACTCACCCCGCGGTGGGCGCGCAATGAACTCCCGCGCCGCGGCCAACTGCTCCTTGGGAAAGTTGGTGAGGGCTTGGTGGTGCGCCTCTTTGCTCTCCCAACGCTCAATGACCAGAAGACGTGCCTCGTCTTCGTCGGAGATCAAGAGCTCTGCATTTTGGCAACCGGGCTGACGCAGCAAGTAG
>Ga0315912_10002241_pt1 | contig 21101 bp, 17 predicted proteins | sample VfabasoilMG_FD_204469 | JGI IMG/M metagenome (GOLD analysis project Ga0315912, IMG submission 204469) | Garden soil microbial communities collected in Santa Monica, California, United States - V. faba soil | ecosystem: Environmental > Terrestrial > Soil > Garden | place: USA: California...
CTCGGTCAGCGCGTGTCGATGCACGGCGATTTTTGATCATGCGCGACGCTGCGACGCAATCCATCTGTGCAAGTGATCGATTTGATCCAACAATCCGGTGCCCCGATCTAGGGACACCCCCTAGTCCAGCGTACGGATTAGCTCCTGTGCGTGTCGATACGCTTCGGAACGGAGCCGGTCGAAGCGGTCATTTGTGGCCGCCACTTCGTCCAGCGCCAGGCTATGCCCATTGAGCGGATGGATCACGATATCGTTGAAGCTACCCATGCCGCCGTATCCGCCCAGGAGCCGCCGCACGCCTTGCTCATCCCAGGACTCAATCTCCGCTCGCCGCTCGAGCACCCACACCCGCCAATGCTCCTCACCCACTCGCTCCAGAATGAGGAGCATTTCGGCAAGGATCGGCAGTAGCTCCGCTCGGATGACCCCTTGCGTTCGGCCCGAGTTCTTCATGTCATCCGCGCAACGCTCCCCGACTTGCTCGAACGAGGGCGAGTGTGGCAATCCTATGCCTCTTCCGGCAGTCCAGCAACCGCGACCACCTCCCATGCCTTTCCCGGCGGTGAAGTGCTCGCTCGGGTGGCGGCTCGCGGCACGGGCAACGCCGGATGGTGAAACAGTCTGGATACGCTGCACGCCGGCGCCCCTGGTTCGGGCGTCTCCCATGTTGTAGGTTGCCGAGCGAGAGGAGCCAGCCCCATGACCCAACACCGCGACCCGCCCGAGGCGAGCGGCCACGCCGCGAAGTCTGCCCGCACCTCCCTGCCGCGCCGGAGGCTCGGTTCGCTCGAAGTATCGGCGCTCGGCCTGGGCTGCATGGGCATGAGCTACCACCGCGGGCCCGTGCCCGACCGGAGGTCCATGATCGCTCTGCTCCGCGAGGCCGTGGAGCTCGGGGTCACCTTCTTCGACACCGCCGAGGTCTATGGTCCGTTCGTCAACGAGGAACTCGTGGGCGAAGCATTGGCTCCGCTGCGAGACGAGGTGGTCATTGCGACCAAGTTTGGATTCGAGATTGTCGATGGGAAGAGCCAGCTCGGCGCGCTCAATAGCCAACCCGCGCACATTCGCCAGGTGGCCGAGGCATCGCTCCGGCGCCTCAGGATCGAGAGCATCGATCTATTCTACCAGCACCGCCTCGACCCCAACGTACCCATCGAGGACGTAGCCGGGGCCGTTCGGGACTTGATTGCCGAAGGGAAGGTGAAGCACTTCGGCCTCAGCGAAGTGAATGCGGCCACCATCCGCCGCGCTCATGCCGTGCAGCCCGTCGCCGCCGTGCAAAGCGAATATTCAGTGATGTGGATGCAACCGAGGGCGGACGTGCTGCCCGTGCTCGAGGAACTCGGCATCGGCTTTGTCCCGTACAGCCCCCTCGGCAGGGGCTACCTCTCCGGCAGCTTGAGCGAAAACACCAAGTTTGAGGGCAGCAACGACAACCGCGCCAGCCTGCCCCGCTTCACGCCCGAAGCCATGCGGGCAAACCGCGTACTGGTGGACCTGCTCGCAGAGTTCGGCCGGCGCAAGGGCGGAACACCGGCGCAGATCGCCCTGGCCTGGCTGCTCGCGCAGAAGCCCTGGATCGTCCCCATTCCCGGGACGACCAAGCTCGAGCGCCTGGAAGAGAACCTGGGTGCCGCCGACCTGACCTTCTCCGCTCGAGAGTTGAGCGAGCTCGATCTCGCGGCGTCGAAGATTCAGGTGCTGGGGGACCGCTACCCCACCGAGCCACAGAAGCACGGCGCACGCTGAGTGAGCCGGCGCCCCCTGGAGGCCTTCAGGCGGAAGTCTCGCGCGGCCGCCACTCCATCAGGCAGTGGGTGTCATCCTGTCCGGTCAGGAGAAACCCGTGCCGCGCATAGAGCGACTTGGCCCTGTTCTGGAGCAGCACCCGCAGAGCGATGCGCTTCTGGAGGCGTTGCGCCAGCTCGATCTGAGATCGCAGCAATGCCGAGCCTAGACCCCGGCCCTGGTACTCCGGCAGGAGCTGCAGCTCGACCAGGTGAAGGCAGTCGGGAGCATGCTTCAACGCGATGGTGCCGATCGGTTCTCCCTCCTCCTCAATCACGCTGAATTCAGCCTCGGTGAGGCCTTTCTCAAACCACCCGTCCTGCGCGCTCTCATCCCAGGCCCCGAACTGACGAACCACCACATCGCGATACGCCCGATGATGTAGCTCTCGAAGAAATGGCGTGTCTGCCGAAGTCGCTGGACGCAGCTTCATGCCACCCCCCGCCGGCTCGTAGCAACTCTGGTCCGTGCGTGCGCGAGCTTCCCATACGAGACGCTGAGACGAGCACAACTCGTCGATCTTACCGGTGTCTCCATCCTCACCATCATCGCTACCTCTCTGCACCTAGGCACTCTCACGGAACATCGACGGCTCGCCACGGCAATCTCTCTTTCGAAGATCCATTACGGGGCTCACGGGACGCCCAAGACGACGGCTGCGACGATCAGCTTGCTGACGATATCGTCCAGGTACTCTCCCATCGCCCACTCGATGTTTCCGGTGCCGGATGGTAACACTGGCTCGCGCTGCGAAAGGCCCGATTTGCCACGTAAAACAACTCCGCGCGCGGCGCGCTCGCGTGACGGTTCCAACAAGGGACGGGGCTCGGGGGCCAATGTCGCGGCCCTTCTGACGAGAGCGCTCGCTGACGACCCGGCTTACCCCGAGCATTCGCTGGATGAAGGCGCTCTCACCGGGCAGCGGCCAAGCGGTAGTCATGCACGACTGCGCAGCGCGCCGCTGGACGCCGTGGCGCCCGCGGAACTACGGCTTACTCAGCTCCAACTGCACCCCATTCAACGCCACCCCCGAGCGCTGCTCGACATCCGCCAGCAGCGCCTCACCGGACGTCCCCAAACGGCTCAAGTCCCAGAGCCGCACGCTGCCGTCATCACCGCCAGAAACCAGGAACTTGCCGTCGGGGGAGAAGCGCACGCTGCGCGCCGCGCCGCGATGATGCAAGAGCCGTGCGGCGGCCTCTCCGCTGCCCGCGCGCCAGATTTCCACCAACCCGTCCTCACCCGCGCTGGCGAGCAGCGCGCCGTCGGGGCTAAAGTCGACGCTGAGCGCGCGGCCTTCGTGGCCCAGCGCGATCCAACGCCGCTCCAGCGTGGCCAGCGACCAGACGGCAATGTTGCCGTCGCCGGCGGCCGTGGCGAGGCGGTCGCTCGCCGGGTGTTGGGCGAGATCCATGATCCACTCGGCGTGCGCCTGCACGCTGCGCTCGCGCTGGCCGCTGCGGCTCCAGACCTCCACGGTGCCGCTGCGGGTGCCCAGCAGCACGCGAGCACGGACCGCATCGAACAGGGCATCGTTCAGGGGTGCGGCCGCGCCGAAGCGCTGCACGGCCTGTCCTGTGCCGAGGTCCCAGAGCAGCGCCGTGCCCTCGCTGTCGCTCGACAGGAGCTCGCGGCCGTCGGCGCTGAACTCGACGGAGCGCAGCTGGGCGCTGGACGTGGCCAGCACGTGCTCGGGCAGGGCCGTTGCCAGGTTCCAGACCGTGAGCACGCCGGTCGAGGTGCCCAGCGCCAGGCGCCCGCTCGCGGTGTGCACGCCGAGCGTGCGGATCTGGCCCTCGCGCACCGGCAGGCGCGTCTTGCAGCGTTCCTCGCTGAGCTGCCACAGGCACACGCCCTCTTGCGCCAGGCCCGCCGTCGCCAGGAGCTCCGGCGTCACGAACGCCTGCGCCAGCACGTTGGCCTTGTGCGAGAGCTCGCGCGGCAGTCGCGGCGGCTGGTAGCTCCAGCGCAATAGCCCCCGCTGCGCGCCCAGCGTGATCAGCTCGCTCGGGCCGGCAAAGCTGGCGAGCAACACGGGCCCGCCGTGGCCCCGCACGCGCTGCACGGACTGGGGGTGGCGCGCATCGAGCAAGCCGAACATGCGATCATCGCTGCCGAAGATCAGCATCGTACCATCGGGCGACCAGGCCAACGACTGCACCGTGCCCTGGTCGCGCAAGGCGGGCACCAGGCGCTTGCCGGTGCTCGCGCTCCAGAGCGACAGCGTGCGGTCGGAGGCGGCGCTGGCGATCCAGTCGCCGCGCCGTGAAAACGCCAGCGCCGTGACCGTGCCGCGGTGGCCTTCGAAGGCTCGCCGCTCACCGCTCGTGGGGTCCCAGAGCGTGAGCGCTCCGAGGCGTCCACCGAGCAACACGCCGGGACCGTTCGGCGCGAAGGCGCGCGCGCTGACGGGCTCGCTGAGCTGCACGCGCGCCACGGAGCGCGCCGTCTCGGTCTCCCAGAGCTGCACCCAGCCGCTCTCCGCGGTGGTCAGAAAGCGGCTGCCGTCCTCGGACAGCGCCAGCGCCGCGGGCACGCTCGATTCGGCGCGAAACTGATGGCGCACCTCGTGACTGGCGGTGTCGTAGGCGACGAAGCGCCCGTCCTCGAACGCCGCGAGCAGCGTGCGCGCGTCGGCGGAGAGCGCCAGGCGCGCCGGAGGATCGGGAGCCGCCCAGCTCCGTACCACGCCGCCCGGGGCCCACGACGAGAGCTCGCGTCCGTGCGCGCACACGACGTCACCACGGCCGCTCGACGCCAGCAGCGTGCAGCCGGCAAAGGCGGGATCGTCGCCGAGCCGCGCGAGCTGATGGCGATTGGTCTGACTGATCACGCTGCCGCGAGCGTCCGGGCGCTCGCCGGACGTGAGCGCGCGCGCCGCGTACAACTCTGCGCCCACCACGTCGCCCTCCGCGCTGGCGTTGAGCGCGCGCTCGGTGAACACCTCCGCCAGGCTCTGGCGGGCGGCATGCTCCTTGTCGAGCGCCGAGCGTTCCGCGAGCAGCGCACGATCGCGCGCCGCCAGGATCCTGCGCTGCAGCTCGGTCGCCACCACGAGCAGCGAAAACAACGCCACCAGGCCCACCAGCGCGGCCGCACGATGCCGGCGGTAGAAGCGGCGGAACAGCTCCAGCGCGCTGTAGTCGTAGGCCATCACGCGCGCCCCCGACATGAACGCCTGGATGTCGCCGACGAACTCGCGCACCGACGGGTAGCGCTCGGCCTTGTCGACGGAGAGCGCGCGCTCGACCACCGCACACAACTCGGACGGCGCCAGCGGCTCGACCCGCCGGGCCGGCACCGGGCGGCCCTCGGTCACACGCGCCACGACCTCTTCGATGCTCTTGCCGACAAACGGCGGCCTCCCGGCGAGCAGCAGGTAGAGCACGACTCCGAGCGACCAGACGTCGCTCGCCTCGTCGATCTGATCCACTTCCCCTCGCGCCTGCTCGGGGCTCATGAACAGCGGCGTCCCCACCAGATCGCCCTGTGAGGTCTCCCCCAGCACGGGCACACCGCGCGGTTGGCGCGCGCCGGGCACGTCGGGCTGTCCCTGGATCTTGGCGATGCCCCAGTCCAGCACGATGGTCTCGCCAAACTCGCCGATCATCACGTTGTCGGGCTTGATGTCGCGGTGCACGACGCCGCGGCTGTGAGCGTAGGCGATCGCGTGGCACAGACCGGTGAAGTGATTGAGCAGCGCCAGCCGCTCGGCGAGCGTGCGAGCGCGCGCCAGCACGGCGCTCAGGGTTTCCCCGCGCACGATCCGCATCGTGTAGTAGAGCCGCCCGTCCGCGCGCCGCCCGAGCTCGTACACGGGCACGATGTTCGGATGCTCGAGTTGACCGGTGATGCGCGCCTCGGCCAGAAAGCGCGTCCTCAGCTCCGGATCGCTCGTCCCTTCCCCCGGCGCGTCCTCGAGCAGCTCCTTGATCGCCACCTCACGACCGACGTGCTCATCCATCGCCAAGAGCACGCGACCAATCCCGCCGCGGCCGAGCTCCGCTCCGCGCTCTCCATCGGGAGAGAGGTACACGTAGCGCCCCAGGGCCTCGCTGCCGACCTTCATCAAGTCGACCAGCCCAGCCACGCCCGAGCCCAGCGGCGGAGGCTTCGGCACCCCAGAATGCACGACCGTCGCCGAGCCCGCTCGCCCCGAACCATTGCGCTGAGGCGCTGCCGAATGCACGAGGACGCTGGACACGAACGGCGACGGTTCCGAGACGACCTCCTCGAGCCACGCGGGTGCACCGGTGCGCGCGGGTGCCAGAGCCCGCGCCGCTCCCGCAGACGCGCCCGCAGGGGCGAGAGCTCGCGCGTGCCTGCGCTCCTCAGGCTCCGGTGGGTCGGAGCTCGGACGCCCCATATCCGAGAAGCAACGACCCCGGTGCCCTGTTCATTTAGCGAATGCGCCCGTGGCCCCCGCGCGGCGCGGTGTCCCGTGTCGCACAACCGACCACCGGCCAACGTGTACGCATCAACGGCCGCGCGCCACCTGCCGTAGCTTGGCGCATGAACCTCCGTGGCCTCGTCGCGCCTGCACTCTGGTCTGGGATCGCGCTCGGCTGTGCCGGCACCGCAGCTGGCCCGGGTGCCCTCCGCGCGAGCACCCCGGACACGCCACCGGCAGCCGCCGCTGCTCCCGCGACGCCCGCGCCAGCGCCCGCGAGCGGAGCGGAGCAGCGTTCCAGTTCGGGGCAGCCCTGCGCCGAGACCACGCCCGACGGCGCTGCGCCGCGCGCGCCTGCCGCCGAGGCGGGCCCGGCGCCGGCCGCGGTGGCCTCCCGGGATCGCGACACGGGCTCGAGCAAGAGCCACCGAGCCAAGGTCAAGGAGCTGTTCGCGCTGATGGATATGGAAAAAGTCTTGGATGCCGCCGTGACGGAATCCATGGCGGCGCAGGAGCGCGCCAACCCCGCGCTCGTGCAGTTCCGGGATATCATGCTGGATTTCCTGCGCCAGTACATGAGCTGGAAGAGCCTGGAGCGCGGTTTCATCGAGGATTACATGCAGACCTTCTCCGAAACGGAGATCGAAGACATGGTCGCCTTCTACCGGACGCCCACCGGAGCCAAGGCCATCTCCGCGGTCCCGTCCCTGCTCGAGCGGGGCAGCGAGCGCGGCATGAGCCAAGTCGAAAAGCACCTGCCCGAGCTAAAAAAGCGCATCGAGGAGCGCGTGAAAGAGTAGTGACGCTGCGCGGCGTTCGCGCTCGCGCTGCTGGGCAACCGAGCATGGATTTGCCCCTCGACCGACACGGAGAGGGCTTCTCGAGGAGGCCGGACCATACCTATACTCGGCGCCATGACTTCGAAGTTGTATGCGGTGGGGCTGTCGGCGTGTCTCTTGTTGGGCGGCATCGGCTGTAGCCAGGAAGATGTGGTGGTCCGCACGGCCGCCGGTGAGCAGGCCTCCGTCGCGCGTTTTGCGACCTTCGGCGTGATCCTGCCGAGTCCGGAGGATCTGATCGAGAACGAGATGAAGCCGGAAACGTTCGAGCAGCTCGCCAAGCTGTCGATCGAAGAGATGCAGCGGCGCGGCTACCAGCCGGTGGCCGCCGAAGCGGCGGATCTCTGGATCGTGTTTGGTCCTCGCCTGACGAAATACGGCGTCACCCGCTCGAGCGACGCGGACAACATTGGCTCAGGCAAGGACGAGTCCAAGTACACGGACACGATGCACGCCGAGGGCAAGCTGACGATCAGCTTCGTCGACGCCAAGGCCAAGTCGATCATCTACCAGCGCGTCGCGGAGACGCGCATCCTCGTGGGCGGCCCCTCGGAGGAGAAGATGAAGACGGGCATGGCGCAGATCTTCGCCGATGTGCCGAACGCCCCGGGCGGCGCGGCTGCCCCTGCAACGCCTGCCACCCAGACCGCAGCCAGTGAAGAGGTAGCTCCCACGCCCGAAGCAGCGCCGGCAGCGCCCGCGGCGGCTCCGGCCACCCCCGCACCAGCTCCGGCTCCCGCTCCCAAGCAGTGAGTTTCTGCTGATTCAGCGGTGATTCGCGCGCGCCCTGCTGCGGACGTCGCACGAACTTTGCCGAGAGGCTGCACGGCTGGCGCACGGGGCCAGCCGTGTGCGATGCTCGTGCAATGAGCGGGGATGGGGGCCCCGCGGAGTAAACTGCATTCCGAATCGACCTGTTCCACGGAGAAACGCCGCGGCCGTCCGCTCCCCTCTGGCCGCGCTGGCTCTGCTGGCCGTCTCGGCTTGCTCGAGTCCGTCCGAGCCGGAGGAAAACCGCCAGCATGAGCTGGTCCCGTTCGGCTCGAGCGGCGGCTCCACCGGCACGGTGGGCAGTGCCGCGGGTGCCGCCGGCAACGCGGGCAACACCGGCAGCCCCGGCACTGGCGGCAGCGACACGCCGAGCGGCGCAGCAGGCACCGGCGGCTCCAGCGCCGGTGCTGGAGGCACCCCGGGCGCAGCAGGCACCGGCGCGATCGGCGCCGCGGGCAACCCGCTCGCCGGCGAGCCCCCGTTGCTCGGAGAGCTGTGCCCACCGGGCTCGGCCTTCTGCGAAGACTTTGAGGACGACACGCTCGATCGAGCACCGCTCAGCCCCTGGCAAGACGCGACCAATGGCGCCACCGCCCGCGTGAGCGCGGCCCGCGCCTTCAGCGGCGACCAGGCCCTCTTGATCAACGTTCCCGCCGGTCCGTCTCCCCACCGCGGCTACGTGGCGCTGCAACAGAACAACTTCGTCGCGGCGAACCGCGAGATGTACGGCCGCCTCTTGGTCTGGCTCGAGGCCACCCCGATCAGCCTCGCCGGGCAAAACCCCATCCATTGGACGCTATTTCAGGGCGAGGGGCGCGCCGCCAGCAACAACTACAACGCCATCTATCGCTTCGGCGGGGAGCGCCAAAACGGCGCCGGCCTGCTCGCCAACTACGAGACCACCAAAGACGGCAGTCCGCAGGTGTTCAGCGATTGCCGCCAGGACTCGGCGAGCACCATGCCCACGGGCGCCTGGGCGTGTGTCGAGTGGCACTTCAGCGCCAGCAACAACGAAGTGCAGTACTGGCTCGATGGCGCCGAGCTCGCCGATCTGCACGTCGTCGATCGCGGTCAGAGCTGCGTCTACGATCAACCGCCGCTCAATGGGCAGTGGCTGGCGCCGCCCGCCTTCCAGACGCTGTACCTGGGTTGGGAGCAGTACCAGGAGCAGACCAATACGCTCAACGTGTGGTTCGACGACGTCGTCGTCTCCACCAGCCGCGTCGGCTGCCCCGCGCCCTGAAAGATAGCGCTAGCGGCTATTTGCTGACGGCAGCGCCGGCGTTGCCCAGCGCCGGACGGGCCGCCTGCCCCCGGGTTGCCGCGTCCTCAAGTCGGTGCTATCATTGATATCATGGCTCAGTTGATCGTCCGCAATCTCGACCCTGCACTGGTGGACGCACTGAAAAAGCGCGCCGCCGAGCACGGGCGCTCGACGGAGGCCGAGCACCGCGAGATTCTGCGCGACGCCCTGCGCGCGCGGCGCAGCTCCAGCCTCAAGGCGCAACTGCTGCAAATGCCACAGCTAGGCAGCGACGCGGATTTTGAGGCGCCGCGACCCCGAGCTCGCCGAGTCGAGCTGTGAGCTTCTTGCTCGATACCAACCTCGTCTCCGAACTGCGCAAGGGACCGCGCATCAACGCGGGAGTGCGGGCTTGGTTCGATGCCGTCGATGAATCGGATCTATTCCTCTCCGTCTTGGTCGTCGGCGAGCTGCGCCAAGGCGTCGAGCGCATCCAGCGGCGAGACGCCCCAGGCGCTCGCGCGCTCAGCATCTGGCTAGAACGTCTGATCGAGCAACATGCCGATCGCATCCTGCCGGTCGACATCGCGATCGCGGAGCTCTGGGGTCGACTGAACGTCCCGGATCCACTGCCGACCGTCGATGGACTATTGGCAGCGACCGCCCTGGTCAACGACTTGACCCTGGTGACGCGCAATCTGGCGGACATTGCACGGACCGGCGCCCGAACGCTCAATCCCTTCGCGTGACGAGGGACGAACTACTTCGCAGTGCCGGCGGTGCCGGTCGCCGGCGCCTCGAAAGTCGGCGCTGGACGCGCCGTCACGGCCGAGATCGCCTGCTCCAGCGAGGCGTCGCTGCGCATGCAGGAGTAGCAGTCCTCCAGGCTCAGAAAGCCGCAGCCCGATTTGCTCTGCAAGCGCTTGAGCGGCCCGAGCGAGCGCTCGTCGCCCTCGAGCTTGGCTTTCGGCAACAGCTCGCGCAGCGCGCTGCAGCCCTTGGTCTCACGCAGCGCCAGCGAGATCTTGACGGCGGGCGACGCCTGCGTGCGCACCGTGTCCTTGTCGATCCATTTGCGTGCGGCCTTGATGGTCGGGGCCTTCTGAGTCTTGGAGAGCCAGACATCGAACAGGATGTCCATGCCGCGCGCCCCGAGGCGCGTGGCGGCAAACTCCAGCGCCTGTTCGCGCGTCGCGGCATCGTCCACGGCGCGCCGTACGCCCCACAAGAGCTCGGCGTTGTCCCCTAGCTCCGGATCGGTGGTGAGCGCCTCACCCAGCGCTTTGAGCCCCGCCTCGGCTTGCCCCCCATTCAGCGAACCCGTGGCGAGCGCCAGAGAGGCCGCCGCGCTGCGTTTGGCGGCCGCGAGCGCCGCCAGCTGGCCCAGGGCCTCCGGTTCCCCCTGGCGCGCGCGCTGCTCCAGCTCTGGATTGCTGCCGCTCGGCCAGAGCAGCAGGGCCACCAGCGCCACGAGCGGCATCAGCACCGCCAGAGCGACCGACAGCCGCCGCACCGGAGAGCCGCCGAACACGGCAGGATCGCGCAACAGCCGGAGCACACGGTCGTGCAGCCAGCGCGCCGCGCGGGCGAGCTGCAAGCGCTCGTGCACCCACCGGGCCACGCCGCCGACCTGCGAGACGAGCGAGGGCACGAGCGGCACCACCAGATCGCGCGGCGGCGCGGTCGAACGCGACGGTGGCAAGCTGTACACGGGCGAGGGCGGTGCCAGCCGGCGCAACGCCTTGACCACGCTGAGCGCGTCCTGCGGCCGCTGCGAGGGTTGCTTGTCGAGCAGAGACATCACGTACGCCTCGAGCGGCGCCGAGATGTCCGCCGGCAAGCGCGGCGGCGGCTCCTGCAGATGCTTGATCAGCACCGCGACCAATTCCTGCGCCTGAAACGGCGGCTTGCCGCTCAGCAGCTCGTACAGGATGATGCCGAGCGCATACAGGTCCGCGCGATGATCCACCGCTTCGCCGCGCGCCTGCTCCGGCGCCATGTACTCGGGCGTACCGAAGATCGCTCCGCTGCGCGTCAGCGGCTCCGCCGTACTCGGCTGCCCGAGCACGCGCGCCAGCCCAAAGTCGAGCACCTTGACGAACTCGGAGTTGCCGTCGCGCTCCAGCAACATCACGTTGCCGGGCTTCAGATCCCGATGCACGATCTCGGCCGCGTGGGCCGCCGCCAGCGCTTCGGCGATCTGCCCGGCGATGGCCAGCGCCCGGGCGGGGGGCAGCCGCCCCTCCGCATCGATCAGCTGGCGCAGGCTGCGCCCGGAGACGAACTCCAGGACCAGGTACAGCGAGCCATCCGCCAGGCGCCCCGAATCGGTGGCGCTGACCACGTTCGGGTGCACGATGCGGGCCGACACCAGCGCTTCGCGCTCGAAGCGCTGGGCCGCCTCGCGGTGCGCGGCCATGTCCGCGTTCAGCACCTTGAGCGCGACGGGCTTCTGCAGTTGGGTGTGCTCGGCCCGGTACACGGCCCCCATGCCACCCGAGCCGATCAGCGCGGTCACCAGATAGCGCCCGCCGAGGGTCTGCCCGATCAGGGAGGTCGCCCCACTGCCGGGCGCCTGGCTCGTGGCCGGCGCGGAGCCTGCGCCGACGGAGCTCCCGATGGACAGAGCTTCCACCGAGACGGGCTCCACGGGCACGGCATCAGTATAGGCCGTATCACCGATGGCGGGGCTGGATCTCCGCGTGGAAGCGAGCTGTACCATGAAGGGCGCGCCCCCCGGCGGAAGGGGAGGCTGGTTTGTCGTGGAACGGAATCTGCGGGGCAAAGATTAGCTAAGCCCGGTGCCGAGGGGCGAGATCAGGCGGTGCGCCTGGACAGCACGGGGCCAGTGCACGAGGATTCCGCACATGCCCGCTGCCCCCTCTGGCCCTGCCCGCGGCCCCCGCCGGCACCGCGCCGCCCTCGCTCTCGGCGCCTGGATCTGGTCCGCCACCCCCGTATCCGCCGCCGAGCCCCTTCCCGTCGCGCCGGCCCCACCCGCCTCGCCGGCCCCACCCGCCGCTCCGGCCAAGCCGGCCGCGCCCCCCGCGCCTGCCACATCGGCCAAGGCGGCCGCACCGGCAGCGCCTGCCACGCCCGCCGTCGCTGCGCCCGCAGCTCCCGCCGCTCCGGCAAAGCCCGCCGCTCCGGCCGCGCCCACGGCTCCCGCAAAACCTGCCGCCGCTGCCCCGCCCGGCAAGCCTGCCGCCACGGCCCCCGCGGCCGCTGCTTCGACGGGGCGCGCGCTCGAGCCGCAGCAGCAACGCGCGCGCGACATCTACCGCGAGCTGGTCGAGATCGACACCACGCAGTCGGCGGGCGACACCTATCGTGCCGCGCGTTCCATGGCGGCGCGCCTGCGCGCGGCCGGCTTCCCCACCGCCGACGTGCACGTGTATCAGACCGCGCCCAAACGCGGCAATCTGGTGGTGCGCCTGCGCGGCACCGGCAAGAAGAAGCCGCTGCTCTTGTTGGCCCACCTCGACGTGGTGGAGGCCAAGCCCGAAGATTGGTCCACGCCCCCGTTTCAGCTCGTGGAGAAAGACGGCTACTTCTACGCGCGCGGCTCCGGTGACGACAAATACATGGCCGCGAGCTTCGTGGCCAACCTGATCCGGTACCGGCAAGAGCGCTACCAGCCCGATCGCGATCTGATCCTGGCGCTCACCACGGACGAGGAGATCTCCGACCGATTTCACTACGGCATCAACTCCTTGCTCGAAAAACACCGCGAGCTGATCGACGCAGAGTTTGCGCTGAACGAGGGCGGCGGCGTCGGCGTCAAAGACGGCAAGCCGATCTGGAACAGCATCCAGACCAGCGAGAAGGTCTATCAAAGCTTCTGGCTCGCGGTCACCAACACGGGCGGGCACAGCTCCCAGCCGCGCAAAGACAACGCCATCTACACGCTCGCGCGCGGCCTCGGCCGGCTCGAGCAATTCGACTTTCCGCTCCGGCTCAACGACACCACGCGCAGCTATTTCGAGCGCATGGCGAAGATCGAACAGGGGCAGCTGCGCTCGGACATCCAATCCTTACTGTCGGCCAAGCCCGATCCCAAAGCCATCGAGCGGCTCTCGGCCAAGGCCCCCTACAACGCGCAGCTGCGCACCACCTGCGTGGCCACCCGCCTGGAGGGCGGGCACGCCGACAACGCCCTGCCCCAGCTGGCGCGCGCCATGCTCAACTGCCGGATTTTGCCGGGCACCAGCGTCGATGAGGTCCAGGCAACCCTGGTGCGCGTGCTCGCCGATGAGCAGATCCAGCTCAGCCCCGAACCGCGCGACACCGCGAGTTCACCCTCCGCGCTCGAGCCCGAGCTGGTGAGCAGCATCGAGAAGCTGACCGCGGAGTTCTGGCCCGGTGTTCCGATCCTCCCCACCATGTCCGCGGGCGCGACCGACGGCCGCTTCCTGCGCAACGCCGGCATCCCCACCTACGGTCACTCGGGTCTGGCCAACGACATCTTCGACGTGCGCGCGCACGGCAAGGACGAGCGCGTCGGCGTGGACGCCTTCTTCAAGGGCCAGGAGTACCTGTACCGACTGGTCAAGGCGCTCGCCGGCGGCAAGAGCGGAGCTCCTCAGAAATAAGCGTCTGTCGCTCGCGCGAGCGGGCCAAACCCGGTTAGACTAAGCCCGGGTTATGTTGCAGATGCGCCAGCACTGGAGCCTCGACCCGGGGCTCACCTTTCTCAATCACGGTTCCTTTGGCGCGTGTCCACGGGCGGTGCTCGATCATCAAGCCAACCTGCGCGCCAAGCTCGAGGCGTCCCCCGTGCAGTTCATGCTCGCGGTGCCGAGGGAGCTGGAGCACTTGCGCCTCGCCGTAGCGCCGTTCGTCGGGGCCGCTCCGGAGGATCTGGCGTTTGTGCGCAACGCGACGGAGGGCGTCAACGCCGTGCTGCGCTCGCTCAGCTTCGAGCCCGGGGACGAGCTGCTCACCAGCAACCACGTCTATCCCGGCTGCCTCAACGCCCTGCGTTTCATCGCGCAACAGAGTGGCGCGACGGTGCGCGTCGTGGAGGTGCCCTTTCCGATCGACTCACCCGAGCAAGTGGTGGAGGCCTTCCGCTCCGGGATCACGGCGCGGACGCGCCTCGCGCTGGTTGATCACGTGACCAGCATCACGGGGCTGGTGTTTCCGGTCGCGAGCATCGCCCAGCTCTTGCGCAGCCGCGGCGTGGCCTGCCTGGTGGACGGTGCGCACGCTGCCGGCATGCTCGATCTCGACATCGCGGCAGTGGGTGCCGACTATTACGCCACCAACTTTCACAAATGGGCGTGTGCCCCCAAGGGCGCCGGCATCCTCTGGGTGCGCTCCGAACTGCAGGAGCAGATCCACCCGTCGGTGGTCAGCCACGGCTACTCGGAGCCCAGCGCGCGCCGCTTCCAGGCCATGTTCGACTGGACGGGCACGAGCGACCCTACCGCCTGGATGTGCATCGCCAAGGCGCTCAACTTCATGGGCGGCCTCCTGCGCGGTGGCTGGCCCGAGCTGCGCGCCGAAAACCGGCGCCTGGCCCTGCGTGCGCGCGAGCTCCTGTGCAACGCACTCGACGTGCCCCCGCCCGCGCCCGAGGCGATGATCGGATCCATGGCCTCGGTGCCGCTGCCCCCCGCGCTCGACCCGCCGCCGAGCGGCCCCGATCCGCTCTATCTCGAGCTCGTGCGGCGCGGCTTTGAAACGCTGATCCAGCCCTTCCCGGCGCGTCCGGGGCGTATCCTGCGCGTGTCGGCGCAGCTCTACAATGAGCTCGAGGACTACGAGCGGCTGGCGCGCGTGTTACCGCGGCTCTTGTAGTAAGCTGGCGCCACTCGCATGAAGGCCACTGCTCGCGTGCCCCTCGGTCGTTCAGGCCTCAGCGTGCCCCGCCTCGCCATGGGCACGGGCACCTCCGGTTGGGAGCGCGTCTCCGATCAGACGCGCCTCGGCCAGCGCAAGTTCACGCGCCTGATGCGCCACGGCGCCGAGCGCGGCGCCGAATTCATCGACACGGCCGATCTCTACGGCGCCCACTCCTACGTCAAGGCAGCGCTCGCGGAGATGCGGCGCGAAGACATCACGCTGCTGTCGAAAATCTGGTTCAGCAAGGCGCCCAAGATGGATCCGTGGGTGGACGTGATCTTTGCCCGCATCAACCCCGGCCACAAGCGCATGGATGAAGACGCCACCGTCGAGCAAGTGGCGGAGACCCTGCGCCTCGCCCGCGCCAACGGCAAAGGCGTCGTCGGCATGAAAATCTACGGCAGCGGCCAGTGGCAAAGCCCCGAGCAACGCCGCCAGTCCCTCGATCTCGCCCTCAATCACGGCCTCACCGACGTCATCAGCATCGGCCACCTCACCCCCGCCCAGTTCGACGACACCGTCGCCAACATGGAAGCCGTGCTCACCGACCAGAGTTGATGCCCCGACTTGCCCGCGCGTGGGTTACGCGTCGCCAACCCAAGTAAGGACCCTTACTAGCATTTGAGTCTCGGAAAGAGGCCGCCGAGGCAGTCCCCTGCGCGGGCAACCGACACGCCCGCGCGCGTTCGGCTGCAGGATCCTCGCTCAGGGCAAAGCCGCGCTCCACCCAGCTCGGCGCATACCGCAGCGAGACCCCGCGCAGGTTACGCACCATGTCGAGCGTCCCGATCCACACGGGCTGCGCTGGATCGGCGAGCCACCAGAGAAACAGCCGATCTCGAGGTTGATACGCAGACTTCGCCATCAGGAGGCTGGCTTTCTGCGCAAGCGCCCATCGATCGACGCCGATGCTCACGCCGGGCTCCCCTTGCTCCTCCGGCCGGCCTGGACCGGGTGTGTCGATCGGACCTGTCGATGCCTTGCCCGCGGTGGCGGCTGGCGCCGACACTGCGCCGGGTCGTGTCCGTACCATCCCTGCTCGCGCTGGACGAGGTCACCGGCGCCAGCGCCGCGCAACTCGGCGCCCTGTTGGGGCGGGGCGCGCTCGGCGTGGAGCAGGCCGTGGAGCACTGCCTCACGCGCATTGCCGAGCTCGATCGCCAGGGTCCCGCGCTGCGCGCCGTGATCGAGCTGAACCCGGATGCGCTCGGCATAGCGCGGGAGCGCGATCGAGAACGCGCGGCGGGCGCCCCGCGCGGGGCGCTACACGGCCTGCCGATCTTGATCAAGGACAACATCGACACCGGTGACCGCATGCGGACCTCGGCGGGCTCGCTCTTGCTCGCCACCGAGAGCGCGCCGCGCGACGCCTTCATCGTCGAGCGCCTGCGCGCCGCCGGGGCCGTGCTGCTCGGCAAGACCAACCTGAGTGAGTGGGCGAACTTCCGCTCCACGCACAGCACGAGCGGCTGGAGCGCCCGCGGCGGCCTCACGCGCAATCCCCACATGCTCGATCGCAACACGTCGGGATCGAGCTCGGGCACGGCAGCGGCGATCGCCGCGGGCTTCGCCCCGCTCGGCGTGGGCACCGAGACCAACGGGTCCATCCTCTCGCCCGCGGGCGTGTGTGGCATCGTCGGGCTCAAGCCCACGGTGGGCCTGTGGAGCCGCTCCGGCATCATCCCGATCGCGGCGTCCCAGGATACCGCAGGTCCGATGGGTCGCAGCGTGGCCGATGTCGCTCTGCTGCTCGGAGCGCTGGTCGGCGCCGATCCGCGGGACGCGGCGAGCATGCTCGAGCCAGGCCAGTTCGAGCACGACTACACGCGCCATCTCGACGACGATGGGCTGGTCGGCGCGCGCATCGGTGTGCCGCGCAACCTCGCCGGCTTCCATCCCGAGGTCGATCGCCTGCTCGATCGCGCGATCGATCTGCTGCGGTCAGCCGGCGCGGTGATCGTCGACGCGCTCGAGTTGCCCAGCGCCGGCACGTTCGACGACGCCGAACTCGAGGTGCTCTTGCACGAGTTCAAGTTTGGCATGACGACCTACCTGAGCTCGCGGGCGGGGCCTGGCCTGCCCAGCAGCCTGGCGGATCTGATCGCCGGCAACCAGCGCGAGCAGGAGGCGGAGCTGCGCTGGTTCGGTCAGGAGCTGTTCGAGCGCGCCCAGCTCAAGCCCTCGCTGACCGATCCCGGCTATCGGGCGGCGCGCGCGCACTGCCTCGAACGAGCGCGCACGCTCGGCCTCGATCCGCTGTTTCAACGGCACCGTTTGCAGGCGCTGATCCACCCCACCAACCCCCCCGCCTGGCGCGTGGATCTGCTGAACGGCGACCACATTCTCGGCGGCAACACCAGCTTCGCCGCGGTCTCGGGTTACCCCAGCATCACCGTGCCGATGGGAGCCACGCTCGGGCTGCCCGTAGGGCTCTCGTTCACGGGGCCCGCCTGGAGCGAGGGCTCGCTGATCCGCATCGCGTACGCCTTCGAGCAACACAGTCAGGCGCGCATCGAGCCTCGCTTCCTGCCGACGCTGCGCGACGCCTGAGGTGGGGGCGGGCAAGTACGGGTAGCCGCGGGGGAGCGCTCTGGTCTAGCCTCCTTGTCGAATGAAGCTCGCGGCGCGTGGCAACGGTGGTCGGCAATTTCTCCGCGGAGCGAAGGCGGCGGTCTGGGCCGTCGTCGCCAGCACCGCGCTGGCAGGGCTGCGGAGTTCCCCGGCCGTCGCAGCACCGGGCAGCGCTCCGGCAGCAGCTCCGGGCGGCGCTCCGGCAGCAGCACCGAGCGGCGCTCCGGATGCCGGTCCCGCCTACCGCATCGGCGATGGTCTGCGCGTGGGAGAAGGCCCCGCGGCGCAGTGCTTGCCGGTGTGCGGCTTCCCGCGGCTGACCGATCCGGATGCCGACGGCAATCTCGACGGCTTCGGTTACGAAGGGCAGCGGACCTGCATCGCGGACGGGACGTACGTCGCCGTGCGCTCGCCGCGTTGTGACGTCGCCCCGCTCGCCAGCTCGCCCGCGCCCGGCAACGGCATCTACCGCGAGACGCGCTGCATCCCCATCTGCGCCAGCAGTCTCACCGATCGCGACGCTCAGACCGGCAGAAGCGACGGCTGGGGTTACGAGCGGCGGCGCAACTGCATCGTTTCGGGCACGGCCGCGGCGCTCGGGGGCTTGCCCTGCGACCCCGGGGAAAAACCATTCCCGGCCGGCGACGGCATCGACGTCCAGGGGGCAGACGGCAAACTGGAGTGTCGCCCGCTCTGCCGGAACCCCGGCCAGTCCGATCCCGACCGCGATGGCTTCGGCTACGAGTACGAGAAAAGCTGCGTCGTTTCCGCGTCCATCGCGGCGCTGCAAGGGGTTCCCTGCGACGCGCCCGATCTGCCCCCCCCGCCGCCTCCGCCCCCGCCGCCCCCGGGTGAAGGCTGGCTCTCCGAATACACAGCCACGATGTTCGGCGAGGTCAACTGCACCCCGCTCGGCTTCGACGACCCGGGTGATTCCGATCTGAATCGCTCCACCTGCGTCAGCTCGGGCAAGGTGACGCTGAACGCGCAAAACCAGATCTACTTTGGCGCGACGGGTGACCTGGCGTCGCTCTGGACCGGCCCGCCCTGCGCCTGCACTGGCCGCGAAGCGGGCGGGGTCTGCCGCACCCCGCCGGCCTGTCCCGAGCAGGGCAACTGCGGCCAGTGCGTCGAGGTCACCTGCAACTTCGAAGGGCGCCATTCGTTCCAGAACGACGGCGTCACCCACGACGAGTTCTGCCGGCCGGGTCGCTCCGTGGTGGTGCAGTTGATCGATGCCTGCCCCCACAACCACCCCAACAATCAATACTGGTGCACGGCCGCTCGCCCCGAGCACATCGATCTGAGCTGCAGCGCCTTCCAGGAGATCACCCAGGGCCGCGGGATCGGGGAAATCGGCAGTATCAACGTGCGAGTGCGTCGCGTGGACTGCGGCGTCGGCCTGGGCGTGAAGAGCTTCTGAGCACCTCCGCCGCACATTTTCCGACATGTGGGATGGCGGGGTTTTTCACCCTGTCGAGCTACGCCCTTCGTTTGGATTGAACGGGCCGCCAACTCTGCCGTTTACCGACTAGGGGCTCCCAGGTGACCCTGCAAATGCCCCCGGCCGCGAGATCAACCGTATGAGCATGAGTTTCAACCCGACGGAGCTAGGCGAGGACCCCCAGGCAGCGCTGGAGCTGATCCTGGCAGAGTCCTGCCGCAACCTGTTCGCGGCGTACAACATCGACGTGACGTCAGGCCCCTCCTCCGACGACGTATCGCCACTTCTCGGGCGCATCCACTTCGTCGGCAAAGACATGAGCGGCAACCTCACGATCGCGCTCGATCGCGAGCAGATCAAGCGCAGCTTGCCCATCGAGACGGACCGCCAGGCAGATCTCGAAGACTGGGTGCGCGAGCTCGCCAATCAGCTGATGGGGCTGGTCAAGACGCAGCTGCAGCTGCACGGCGTGAACGTGATGCTGAGCCTGCCGCTCACGATCAAGCCGAGCACGCCTCCGGACGGTCCCCGCTGGCCCTCTCGCATCTCGCAGTTCAACGTCTCGTGCAACTTCGCGCAGGCGCTCAGCAGCCTGAACGGCGTGCTGGTCGCGGAAGTCAGCCTCAAGGCGCCGGAGTAAGCGCGGGGCCTCGTCCGAGAGCGCCCCCGTCAATGCGCCCTGTCAGGGCAAGAGCCTACGGCCCCTCGGCGAAGATGCTGGCCGGTTCGGCCGTGGCGCGGATCCCGTTGGGGCCGTTGATGACGCCGTCCCCCCAGGCGCTGAGCTCATCCGCGCTGCCGCTGCGCGCCGTCAGATCCAGGTACTCGACACCGCCGCCGTTGCCGGTCCACGACCACGCCAGATAGCCAAAGCCGAGCCGCTCCGACTCTTCGAGCAACACGTCGTAGGGGATCGCATACGGGTTGCCCTGGTTCTGGTTGTCCGAGCCGTGCTGGAAGCCAAATTCCCCGACGATGAAGGGCACCTGCGCGGTGGCCGCGCGCTGCAAGGTGTCACGGATGGTCTGCGCGTTCCGAAACTGCTCGTACATGTGCACGCTGAACAGGAGGTTGTGCTGCGGATCGGCAGTGAGCAGCGCCTGACCCTGATTGAGCACGGTGTTGGCGTTCTGCCCGAAGCCGTTCGAGTCGATCACCAGGGTGTGGCGAATGCCAGCGCTACGAAACACGTTGATCGCTTCCGTGTAGGCCTGGACGTAGATGCCGTTCGCGCCGCTCCACTCGTTGGCGATGTTGATCAGCAGCGAGTCCTCGTAGTCGAGCAGGATCTGTTTGACGGCCTCTGTCTCCGTGTAATAGCGCGCCATGCTCACCAGGCCGTCAGCGGTGGTCCCGCCCGTGACGTCGTGCATCTCGATCATGGGCACCATGCGCAGTTGCAAGCTGCGCTCGACGCTGTCGCGGAGCAGCTGAGTGTTGGTCGCCGTCGTTTCCCAGACCAGGCGCACGGCGTTGGCACCGGTCGACGCAATCTCGTCCAGCCAGGCGAGCGCGCCCGTGTTGCGGTTGGTAAACCAGGCGAGCGGATTGTTCACGCCGCGCATCACGAAGTCATTGCCCCGGCGATCGTACAGCCGCCCGCCAGACACGAAGAACCCTGCCGACTCCACGCCTGCCGGCCGCGTCCCTGGCCCATCGGGCACGGGCGGCAACGGCGGCAGCTCGACCGGCACGAGGTCACACGGCGAACCCCCGAGTGCCACGGCGGAGCCGCTCACCACGCAGCTCGCTTCGTTCTCCCAGCCCCAGCCGTCGACCTGACCCGTCGCATCCGCATCCGTCGCATCACTGGCGCAGAGCGGCGTGCAGGCACCGCCGATCGCGATCGTGCCCGTCGCAGGCAGCGGCATCACGTTGCCAGGCGTGCCCTCACCCGTCAGCGGGGGTGCGAGCGGCGGCGCGTCGGGGGTACCCTCCGGCGAGCTACCCTCAGCAGCGCTGACGGGGGGCGCCACCGGCCCCATCGACGCGGCCGGCTGCTCCTGCATCTCGTCCACGGTGGAGCCACTGCCAAACGGCTCCAGCCCGCTGCCGCCCGCGGGCTCTGCCGCGGAGCCGCCGCCACACGCGGACAGAACGAACACAGCAAGGCTGGTAAACACCGGAGCAGAAATGGCAAGGCTTCGCATGACTGGACTTCAGAAGTAGCACAGCGGAATCACACGCATGCAACTGTCTATCATC
>Ga0315912_10002242_pt1 | contig 21077 bp, 21 predicted proteins | sample VfabasoilMG_FD_204469 | JGI IMG/M metagenome (GOLD analysis project Ga0315912, IMG submission 204469) | Garden soil microbial communities collected in Santa Monica, California, United States - V. faba soil | ecosystem: Environmental > Terrestrial > Soil > Garden | place: USA: California...
TTCCGAACCTGTGGGTGCTCGAGCCCACGTTTCCGCAGTACCTGACGGGGTTGGTGCACGCGCTCCGCACCGGCGACGAAAGCCTGGCCGTCTCCACCACGCGTGCCTACTACGAACGCGTCGATCAGAAGCTGATGGCGCTCTTGCACGCGCTGGCGGGCATCACGCCGGCGAGTGCGCCGCCGGAAGCGGCGACCTCCAACGGCAACGGCGAAGCAGCCAACGGCAACGGGGAGTCCCGCGTCGAACATCCCGGGCCCGAGGCGTAAGTCCGCACTAGTCCGCAGACCCTCGCGGCGGGCTCGCTCAACGACAGATCGAGCCCGAACAGCTGCCCTCGCAGCAATCCCGGGTCGAGCAATCTCCGCCCGGCGGGACGCAGCTGGCCTGCTCGACACAGACCGAGGCCTCGCAGGCCCCGCTGCAGCAGTCCTGGGTCTGGCAAGACTGCCCGGTCGCGGCGCAGGTCTCCGCGCCGCTCGGGACGCACACCAATTGGTCGCAGCTGCCTGCGCAGCAGTCGGCGTGGGCACAGCTTTGCCCCGGGGCAGCGCACTGGGGCTGCGTGCCGCCGTCGGCGGACTGGAGGTGCTCGGCGTCGTCGAGCGCGGGATCGCGCGGCCTGGATGCTTCGCCCTCGTCGCTGCAGGCCAGGGCCGTCAGCAGTGTCGTTAGCCAGATGATGCTTCGCATGCGTGCCTCCCTCGAGCTCGAGTGCTCACAGCTCGAACAGCGCCTCGGGGTTGGCGCCGCGCTCGTATTCGAAGACGAACTCCACGCGGCGGTTCCGGGTGCGGCCCTCTTCCGTCTCGTTGCTGGCGATCGGGCGCCGATCCGCGTAACCCGCCATGTGCAAGAGCTCGGGTGCAATCTGCTCGGCCAGCAGGTAGCGCAGCACCACCGCCGAGCGTGCTCCCGACAACTCCCAGTTGGACGGGAAGAGGGCGCTCTGGATGGGGCGATCGTCGGTGTGCCCCTCGACCGCCAGCTGACCCCGGAAGTGCCGCGCCAGCTCGCAGACTGCCGCCAGCACCGGCAGCCCGCGCTGCTTCAGCTCCGCGGCGCCCGAGTCGAACAAGATCTGGTCGCGCGTGCGCAGCACGATGCCGCGCTCGCTCGGCGCCACCTCGACCTGGGCGCTCAGGCCGCGCGCCGCCAGAAACTGGGTCAGGCGCTCCACCACCGCCTGGTCCCGCGTGCGGTCGGTCGGAGCCGGGTTGGGGTTGGGCGCGAGCGCTGCACGCTCGCTGACCGGGTGGGGCGCGTGCGCTCCGGCGGGTTGTGCTCCGAGCGCCTGGCGCACCGAGCCCAGCGCGGTGTCGAAGTTGGCCGTGTCCGTGCGCGCGAAGGAGAGCAGCAGCACGAAGAAGCACAGGAACAGGACCACCATGTCGCTGAAGGTGGTCATCCAGGCGGGCGCGCCCTCCTCGGGGGCGTTCTCGGGCTCCTCCTCCAGCCTCATATCAGTCGCAGCGCCGGTCGCTCCGCTGGGCGGTCCTTGGGGGCCAGCCGCGCCTGCAATTTGTCCTGAATCACCGTGGAGTGAGAGCCGCGCACGATCGAGTCGATGCCTTCGATCACGACGCTCATGTTGGCGCTCTCCTCGCTGGAGCGCCGCTCCAGCTTGGCTGCGATCGGGTTGCAGACCAGGAAGGCGGTGACGGCTCCGTACAGCGTCGTTAAAAGAGCGATCGCCATCGCCGGGCCAATCCGGCTCGGGTCGTTCAGCGTTTGCAGCATCTGCACCAGGCCGATCAGGGTGCCGATCATGCCCATGGCCGGCGCGGTGCTACCCATGAACTTGAACATGCGCTGACCGCGCAGGTGGCGTTGCTTCATGCTGACGAGCTCCGCGCTCAAGGTCTCGCGGATCTCCTCGCGTTCCAGACCGCTCACCGCCAGCCGCACGCCTTTGGCCAGAAAGACATCGGGCACCTCGACCTCGGCCAGGGCCAGGATGCCCTTGTGGCGCGCCAGCTGCGACAGCTCGAGGATCTGGCCGATCGTGGTGACCGAGTCGCTGCCGCGATGGAACAACGCATGTTTGGCCACGCGCAGGCCGCCGACCACGTTGCTCATGCTCTCGTTGATGAAGGTGGCGGCCACGGTGCCGCCGAACACGATCAAGAGGCTCGGCAGATCGACGAAGGCAGAGAGCGAGCCGCTGAGCGCGGTGGCTCCGAAGAGCAGCCCGAGGCCGAGCACGCTGCCGATCAAGGTTGCCACGTCCAGGCCGTCGCCTTTCACTTCACGCTCCCGCATGCCTCAGCCTTCTTCCTGTTCTCCGAGCTGCCCGATGCGCAGCGCCGACATCAACAGCGTGACCCGGCTGACCTCGTCTGCGAACGAGTAGCCGGGCGCGAGCGGCAGCCCCCGGGGCTCCGCTTCGCTGGCGTTCGGCGCAGCCGCGCGCGCCAACGCCGCCGGGTCCATTGCCCCTCGGCCCATGGCCGCCGTGCTCAGCGCCGCGTTCAGCGCCGCGGGCGTGAGCGAGCCGGGCGATGCGGCGCCGTTGGGCCCCCTTGCGCCGAGCGCGTCGAAGCCGAGCGAGAGCGCTTGCTGCGCGAGCCCCGTCACGCTCTTCGTGTACGCCGCCGGGTCACCGGTGAAATAGCCGTTCGATTTGAGCGCTTGCACGAAGCCGGCGGGGTCGCCCCGTTCGGCGGCCCGCAGCGCCTCGGGGTAGCGCCGCCCGAGCAGGCTCAGGTAGTCGCCGGCGCCCTCCTCGGCGGAGGCGTAGGCGCGGAAGCGATCCTGGACCTGTACCTCGTCAGGGCCAAAGCCCTCGCGGGTGCGGTACACGGTGCTCGCGCCGCTCGGGCCCGTCCCCTTGATGCCCCCGAAGTTGAAATTGAGCATGGAGGCGCCGCGCCCCGTCTCGTGTGCCCATTGGCCCACCAGGATCGAGAGGGTGCCCGCGCTCGGCGGCGTGCCGTGCGCCTGGGTCCACGCAGCCTCGAGCGCGTCGGCCGCCTCTTGCCCCGAGAGCGGCGTGCGTGTGGGTGGGACATGCCGCGCGGCGCCTGCCGCCGCAGCGGCTCCGGGTTTCGTCGCGCCCTCGAGCGCCTGGGCGAAGGCTCGCGCCTGCGCCTGCGCCGCGGCGCTGCGCTCGATCCCGTCCCCCGGCGGCGTCGCCAGGTTCGATCGGAGGGCGAGCGAACTGTCGAACGAAAGCGGCACGTCGCTGCCAGCCACAGCAAATCGCGGGCCAGCCTGGCTCGCGGCTGACCCGGGGGGCCGCCTCCGGCGCCGGAGCGCTCAGCCCCCGCGCTCTTTTTCTTCCGCGAGGTCTGCGCTGCAGGTGGTCAAGTCTTCGAGCAGGCCGAGCAACTCCGTCTCCAGGCCCAGGTTCCCGATGCTGGTCAGGGCGCGCTCGAGCAACTCCGGCGTCACCGGCGTCTTGACCCCGATGCGCCGCACGCAACGTGCGGCCAAGACCGGGATGTCCAGGATCAGCGTGTGGATCTGCCGGGTGCTGACGTAAGCGTTGTTCAGCGCGGACAGCAGCGACCGCACCGCATCGAGGCACGCCAGATCCGCCGGTGTGACCTCCCACGCAGGGGCTCGTCGGGCGCCGGGGGCTTTCGCAGGCACAGGGCGCGGGCGATTCACCGCTGCACCGCCCGGGGTTGCCAGGGCTTTGACGCGGCGCCGTCAGGCTCGCGACCGTCCGCCGTCCGACCTACAAGCCGAATGTCGAAGGCCAGCGATCCGGAGCGCACTCGGGTGCGGCAGCTGCGGCGGGACACCATAGAGAAGAAACGGCAGTCGGGGGCATTGCTGGAGGCCGTGCTACAAGCCTGTGCCATGGCAACGATCGCCGTGGTGGGAGCAGGCATGATGGGTAGCGCGCTGTGCGTGCCGCTCGCCGATCGGGGGCACGACGTGCGCCTGATCGGTACGCCGCTGGACGGCGCCATCGTGCGCGCCGTCCAGAGCGAGCGCCGCCACCCGACGCTCGGTCTCGAGTTGCCGCCGGGCGTGCGCTGTCATGCGGTGAGCGAGCTCGATAGCGCTGCCGAGGAGGCGGACGCGTTCGTGCTCGGCGTCAGCTCGGCGGGCGTGGGCTGGGCCGCGCAGGCGCTCGCGCCGCTGCTCGCCCGCCGCGCCCGGCCGGTCTTGATGCTGAGCAAGGGTCTCGAGCACGCGGGCGCTCGGCTCAGCGTGTTGTCGGACAGCTTTCGGCACGGCTTGCCGGCAAAGCTGCAGGCCGAGTGTCAGCCCGTGGCCGTGTGCGGGCCGTGCATCGCGGGGGAGCTGGCGCGGCGGGTGCCCACCGTCGTCGTCTTCACGGGGCGCGATCTCGGGCCGGCGCGCCGCTTCGCCGAGTGGAGCGAGACGCCGTATTATCGCGTCGTGGTGGCAGCGGACGTCGTGGGCGCGCAGGTCTGTGCAGCGCTCAAGAACGCCTACGCGATGGGCGTCGCGTTTGGCGCCGGGCTACATCAGCGCGCTCACGGTGAGCGGGGCAGCATCGCGCTGCACAACTATGAAGCGGCCGTGTTTGCGCAGGCTCTGCTCGAAACGCGCGCGCTCGTGGTCAGCCTCGGTGGGGCTGCGGACACCGTCCTCGGCCTGGCGGGCTCGGGGGACTTGACCGTGACCTGCAACGGGGGCCGCACCGGCCGCTTTGGGGCTTTGCTGGGCGCGGGTCACGGTACGCCCGAGGCGATCGCGCTCATGCACGGGGCCACGCTCGAGTGCCTCGAAGTGCTGAGCGTGCTGGAGCGGTATCTGCGCCTTCCGAACCAGGCGCGGCTGCAGCTCGGCGCATTGCCACTCTTGTCCCATCTGATCGCCGTCGGCTTGCACGGCGCCCCCGTCGACATGCCCTTTGGAGACTTCTTCCGCGCGTGAAGGGCCGAGCACCTGGACAGCGGCGCCTGCGGCCGGCACTCGCGTTGTGGTTGGGCCTGGCGAGCACCGCCGGCTGCGAGTGCGGCTCCCGCTCCCATTTCCGGGCCAACTACGAGAGCCCCATGGCTGCGGCGAGCGCACCGCCGTCGAGCGCACTGCCTGCGAGTGCACTGCCTGCGAGTGCCCCGCCGCCGGCGCCGCACCCCTTCGAGCCCGAGCCCGAAACTCCGGAGCCCGCGGTCACCGAACGCGCCGCCGATTCGAGGCCCGCCACCCCGCAGCCCGAGCTCCAGCCTCTGGCCGCCGGCGGACGGGATGCCACGTCACCCGGGGGCAGCGTGGTCTCGCGCATCATCGTCGATTCGCTCGTCGATATCGCCGAGGCTGGCCCCGCTGCCGCGACCGAGCGTGGCGTGGTGATGGTCAACCGCGAGAACCAGTTGTTTCTGGCGAAACTCGGCGCGCTCGGCAATGGCAGCAAGCCGCGCCCCACGCCGCTCTCCCGACTGCCCGAAAGTGCTGGCCCGTTTCCGTTGGCCAAGGCGCCCGCGGTCCGCGACGGCTTTGCCTATTGGGTGTCGAAGAACCGCCTCTTGCGCGGTGCACTCATCACCTCGGGCCCGCCGAAGGCCATCGAGGTGCTGAGCGAGGACGCACGCGTGGGGACGCGCGTGGCGATCCCCGTCGGGTCGGCGGCGGACCTGGCGCAGCTGCCCCAGCTGGCGGCCTACGTGACGCGCCCCAAGGAGCCTCAGGCGCCGCTCGGCGCTCAGCTCTGGGTCGAGCGGCGCGAGCAGCCCTTGCTCTTGACTGATGACATCACCTCGACGCACAGCATCTCGCTGCTCGCCACGCCCCAGGGCCTGGCGGCGGTGTTCCTGGAGGCGCGCACGGGCATGTCCTCGCTGCATCTGCGCAGCATCCAGTTTTCCCCGACCCAGGAGGTCAGCCTGGGCGAAGATCGCATCGTCTGGGTGGGCGGGCCGAGCCGTTCCTCCACGGAGCTCTTGCTGCGTCCCGCCGAGGGCAATGCCGCCCTCGGGTTGATGACGCTGGAGCGCGACATGACGCACTTCGGGTTGCTCACGCTCAGCATTCCCCTGTTGGGTGCGGCAGCCGAGCTGGAGCCGGATTGGCTGCTGTACGAAAACGGCATCGAGCCGGCACCGGTCGCGGCGCTGACCCTGTGCGGGCGCTCGCTAGTGGCGGTCGCTCGCCCGAGCTCGCCGGTGCCGGATGCGCCGCAGGAGCTGGTGCTGCTCGAGCTCGATCGCCGCAACCCGGCGCCCATCGTGCTGGCGCGTTCGAGCTCGTTTTTTAGCATCTCAGTGTCCGCCCTCGGCCACGGCGCCCTGCTCGCGTATGTGGCCGATCACCGCACCTGGGGCCGCACGTTGCGCTGCACCCCCGGCTGAGAACGAGCCGGGCCGGAAGGGCGAAATTCCGATCGCTTCGACGGATTCTAGCGACTAGAACGCATCTCACTTCGCGACTTGCCCGCAGCGACGCGGGCGACCCTGCCAAAAGCGGCCCCGTCTACAGCGGCCCAGCCCAAGCAGCCCAGCCAAAAGCACGTTGTTCTCATGCCTGATACGCGTCGACGCACCCCCCCGGTCAAGAAACGAAAAACCGAGTTTACGGCAGCCACCGCCGACAAACACGATCTGTATCAGCGCAGCGTGCAAGACCCGGAGATCGAGATCGCGTTCATCGCGCGCGTCTATAAAAAGATCTTCGGGCGCGTGCCGCTCAGCCTGCGTGAGGATTTCTGCGGCACGGCCCTGTTCTGCGGTGAGTGGATCAGGACGCGGCCCGATCGCACGGCCATCGGCATCGATCTCGATCGGCCCACGCTCGACTGGGGCATCAAGCACAACCTGGCGCAGCTCGGTGAGCCGGGCCAGCGCATCACGCTCTTGCAGCAGAACGTGCTCGACCCGGTCAAACAGCGCTCCGACATCGCGATCGGCCTGAACTTCAGCTACTGGGTGTTCAAGACGCGCGAGCAGATGCGAGCCTACTTTCAGGGCGTGCACGCCTCGCTCAGCACGCAAGGGTTGTTCGTGCTCGACGCCTATGGCGGTCCGTATTCGATGGATCCGATGGGCGACGAAGACATGGAGCGCACGAAGGTCAAGGGTGGCTTCACCTACGTGTGGGACCAACACATCTTCAACGCCATCAATCACGACGTGGTCAATCACATCCACTTCGAGTTTCGCGACGGCACCAAACTCGAGCGCGCCTTCACCTATCACTGGCGCTTCTGGACTCTGCCCGAGCTGACGGAGCTGCTCGAGGAGGCCGGCTTCTCCCGCGTCCAGGTCTACTGGGAGGATGAAGACGAGGACGGTGAGGGCAGCGGCGTCTACCGGGCACGCAAGCGAGCCGACAACGGCGGCGCCTGGGTCGCTTACATCATCGCGGAAAAATAGCGCAAATTCAGGTATTTGCAGGTCCAGCGGCGGCGCGGGTCGCGGCCGCGGATTGCGCTGCGGCCCGCGACCGGGTACACTGAACTCATGAGCAGTAACTCGGGCGAATCTTCCAGCGTCGAAGCCCCGGACGCCTCGGATGAAGAGGGTGCGGGGGGCCGCGCTGCCGCGGTCAGTGACGGCGCGGTCAACTACGACGAAGCCGCCGTCGTCGAACTCGAGCTGGACGGTACGGACTATCGTTTGGACTCGGGTCGAGCCGGTACGGCGCTCTGCATCTCCACCCGTGCCACTGGCACCTGGGGTTGGGAGTTTCGCGGCGAGGCGCGCTGGCAGAACAACGTGCTGCGCTGCAAAGCCTTCGATCGCAGCGTGCTCGCCGAGTTATCCAAGGCGCTGGTCGAGGTCTCCACGGACACGGGTTGAAGTCGACGCAAGGCCGACGGCGCAGGGCTGCGGATGGCGCTGGGTCGACCCTTTCTTGCTCAAAAAGGTAGTTCGGGTCCGAACTGCTCGCTGGGGCACGCCAGTGGTATCGGGCGCCCACGATGCCGCTAGTTCGGGTCCGAACTGCTCGCTGGGGCACGCCAGTGGTATCGGGCGCCCACGATATCGCTAGTTCGGGTCCGAACTGCTCGCGCGGGCGCGCGCTGTGTCCTCGGGCGCCCCGGGATACCCTCCCAGGTTTCGCGTACGCAGGGGCGAAGGGATCCGCTGTGTCTTCCGGCGCGCGGTCGCCGGCGGTGGGCCGAAAGGCCTCGCGGGCGCAGCTGGATGGGCGGGCGATGCGGGGGGTCCGGTGTCGCGGCGGGCGCCGGGTGTGATATGGCCTCGAGGAGCGCCGCTCAGTGCGCTCTGCCTCGAGTTGCCATGTCGTCTTTGTTTCAACCGCTCCGGATACGCGAGGTCACGCTGCGCAACCGCATCGGCGTCTCACCGATGTGCCAGTACAGCTCCACCGATGGCTTTGCCAGTGACTGGCATCTGGTCCACCTCGGCAGTCGTGCCGTGGGCGGCGCCGCACTGGTGATGACGGAGGCCACGGCCGTCAGCGCGCGCGGCCGCATCTCCCCGCAGGATCTCGGTATCTGGGATGATGCACACGTCGAGATTCTGTCGCGCATCGTGCACTCCATTCACTCGCACGGCGCCGTGGCGGGCATCCAGCTCGCGCACGCGGGGCGCAAGGCCGCCACCGCCCGCCCCTGGGAGGGCGGCAAGCCGCTCGACGACGCCCATGGCGGGTGGTCCCCGATCGGGCCGAGCGCGCTCGCGTTTCACACGGGCTACCGCGTGCCGGAGGCCGCGAGCCTCGCCGACATCGCGGAGCTGCGCGCTGCGTTTCGAGCCGCAGCGCTGCGCAGTCTGCGCGCCGGCTTTCGCTGGATCGAACTGCACGCCGCCCACGGCTACCTGCTGCACAGCTTTCTGTCGCCGCTCTCCAACCAACGCAGCGACGACTACGGTGGCAGTTTCGACAACCGCATCCGTCTCTTGCTCGAAGTCGCGCGGGACGTGCGCGCGGTCTGGCCTGCGGCGCTGCCGCTCGCGGTGCGCCTCTCGTGCACGGACTGGGTGCCGGGCGGCTGGAGCCCCGAAGAGACGGTGGAGCTCGCCCGGCGCCTGCAACCCGAGGGCGTCGATCTGATCGACTGTAGCTCCGGGGGCACGGCGGCCCAGGCCCAGGTCCCGGTCGGCCCCGGCTACCAGGTGGCCTTCGCCGCCGCCGTGCACCAGGCGGGCATTCCCAGTGCTGCGGTCGGCCTGATCACGGAGCCCGAACAAGCCGAAGCCATCATCGCGGAGGGCCAGGCGGATCTGGTGATGCTGGGCCGAGCCTCGCTGCGCGATCCCTACTGGCCGCTGCACGCCGCGCAGTTGCTCGGTGTGCCGCCCGCCGTACCGCCGCAGTACCTGCGCGCGTTCTAGCTCGCCGCGCCGCCCTGCGCTCGGCAGGTAGTTCGCCAGGCGCCATCCTGCTCCCGCGAGAACGGTTGGTGAGCGCCCGATCGCTCCGCGTGCGCAACGACGCGCGACTGACTCGCAGACGTGGGCTTTGCTTCGTGCATGCTCACGGGGCCTCTCCTACGGGGTGAACCTGGGCTCGGTCCCCGTCCGCTGCCAGCCGCGAATGACACCGGCGCTTTCGTCTCGCTGGCGAGGCTCGCCCACTCGTTGTTCCACCTGCAATACGCCCATTCGCTGGCGAGTAACCGCAGCGCACGCACCACCTCAATCCTCTTCTTGCGACCGCGTAAGCCCTTCAAGAGAGCAAGATGCTTTCTGGTTGAGAGACATGCGAAAATCCAGGCAACAGGGTCCGCAGCCGACCGAAGCACTCCCAAACGTCGCACGAAATTCAGAGAGCCTCCAATGTTGGAGGCTGACGGCGGCGGCGGAGGGTATGGAGATGCTGACGAAAGAAGCCGTGGGGAGAGCGCTTGTGCTGCTTGCCGTATTGACCAGCGACACCAGGGCTGAGGCCGCTGGGATTCAGAGTCTGGGCGAATGTGAGGAATACATAGAGATGGGGGCTGCCGCGAGCGGGTCGAGGCGAGCCCAATCGTTATCCTGTACGGTCACCGGGCTGACTGGCGTCGAGCGGAGCTACGATGCCACCGGTAGAGCCACCGTGGTCGAGACCGCGTCCACTTTTTTCTCGTCGGAGTATGATGTGACGGTAAGCATTTCCGCCTTTGGGGACTTTCCAAGTTTCTTTGCGTTCGCTCACATCGAGGTATGGGGGGATGGCCCGGTGCCGTGTGAGGCCTACACGAGTGGCAGTTTCTCGAGCGCGGTGTGTCCTGGCATGTTTTCTCACGATGGGACGTTTACCGTAGTCGTTGTCGCCGAGAGTAGCTGACGAGCAAGGTAGAGTGAGTCGTGACCCGTTGGGCTGAGCGTGTTTTGGCGTTGGCGGCGTGCCTGGGCTGCAGCTGTGGGGACCCGTCAACGGCAGCGCTGCCGGTCGACCTCGACCACCTGGGGCCTGCCGTCCCGGAGCCTTCCGCGCGGGCCGTCGTGGCCCTTCGCCTTGCCAGCGCGTCGCCGGTGGAGGAATGTGGGCTGGACGTCGAGGTCTTTCTGCCCACCTCCGAGGCAACCGAGACGCTGATCAGCGGCGTGGGGAAGCGGCTCGTCGACGGCGCAGACGCAAGCGTTGCGTGCCGCGTCGAGCCCGCTGGCGTTGAGATCGATGCGTTCGACATCGACTTGCGAGTCCAACAGGGGGCGAGCCTTCGCCTTCAATGGAGCGGGACCGTGCGCTCCAGTACATCCGGCAGCGTCGCGATCGACATCGCTCTTCCCGACGCCTCCTGGAGCGCTATGTGCACCGCGCAGGTCGACGAGGTGCGGGCAGGTGCGGTGTGGATGGGCTCGCTGACTTGCCCGGAGCCACATCGGGGCTCAGCGCTGCTCACGTCGTGCGTGCTGACCGGCGGCGTCATCTTCGAAAATTGCACCGGTCGCTGACCCGCGCGGCGCTGGTGGCGTCGGCGCGAGCGGGTTTCTGCAGGGCCACTGAACCCTTCCGCCTCGGCTTCGCGCGGGTTCACACGCTTCGAGGTGGTCGGCGGACTGGATTTGTTGCAGGCTCGGACGACGTGGCGCATCGAGAGGACCGGCGTACGGCGCGCCGGCATCGTGGCACTGCTCGCTGTGGCGCTGGGCTACGGCGGCCGGGTGGGGGAGGAATCGCAGCCGGGGGGTGCCTCGCCAGCGGTACCGCCGCAGTACCTGCGCGCGTTCTAGCTCGCCGCGCCGCCCCTCAGCGCGGCGCTTGCAGCAGCTGCGCCACTCGAGGCTCGATGCGCTGCCACACGATCTGAGCTCCGCGTGCGCTCATGTGAAAGCCGTCCGGCAGGCGCTTCGGCAAGCCCGCCACTTCGAAATGGCCCTCGTCTCCGGCGGTGTGCACCACCTCCGCGCAGGTGGTCTCCGCTGCAGCCTGCGCCTGCAGCGCGCGAATCCGGACCAGCCGGCGCTGCAGATCCGGTCGATTCACGTCCACGGGCAACAGCACGATGGCGTGCCTGGCGCCGCGCCGACAGATGCGATCGAGAAACTCGCGCGTGCGTCGCGCATACGCGGCGTCCCAGTCGGCGCTGCCGAATGGCACGGAGGTAAGCCCAGAGGTGCCGCGTTCATGGGGGTACAACCAGACTGCCTGCGCGTCGTTCACGCCGAGATACACGAACACGGCGGCCGTGTTCGCGTCGATGGGCAACGCGGCGAGCACCCGGTTCATGTCTCGGAAGTCCGGGCGCGCCAACCCGGCACCCGAGACGCCCTTGCGCGTGACCTGGTAGCCGCGGCGCTCGAGCTCGCGTTCCAAGATCCGACCGAAAGGTTGATTGATCGACGACGACCCCACGAGTACGGCATCCCGTTGGGACAGGCCTCCTCTCACCGAGCGGCTCTCGGCCGCTGACGCGACGTGGGGGATGAACCCGGCGATCCCGAGCAGAGCCACGAGCCAGCCGTGCGCCCAGTAGCGCCACGAACACGACGTGCGGTCAAAGGCAGGCCGATTCGACGGGGAAGGGATCACTCCCTCCCTGGAACGTTCATCCGCACGCTCGAGTTTAGCGCTTTTTTTAGCGTCGGACCGTGGCGAGCGTCTGATGACCTGTTCCGGGGCGTTCACCGCCGGGAGCATGGGCGAGCCAGCGCGCCCCGGCCGAAGGGCGCTCACCCCTACAGGCTCACCCGCCGCCCCTCCTCCGCGGACACGTAGGCCGCGTAGATCACGTCCACGCAGTCGACGGCGAGCTGGATGCTGGAGAGCGGCTGCCTGCCGGCACGAATGGCCGAGACGAAGTCGCTCAACTCCTGGGAGAAGCCGCGAAACCAATCGTCGTCGCAGCTCGGGTGGTTCCAGCCGGCGCGCGTCTCCAGGCGTTCGGGGAAACGCTCGTCGCCGAAGGCGCCCGGATCGGGAGCGAAGGTCTTCACGGCATCGTTCTGCGTCATGTTGACCTTGATCACGCCGTCCGTCATGAAGGCGGTCACGCGCGTGTCCAGGCCACCAAGGCCGGTGTCGTGCACCGTCACCGTCGCGCGCGTGCCATCATCGAAACCGATCACGACGTCGGCCCAGCTCTCCACGTCGATCGGATTGGACATGATCCAGCGGTGTGCCCCGCTGGCGCGAGCGCGCTCCGAGGCCGGCGTGTGCACCAGGTCTGCCACGTCCGCAACGACGCTCACCGGACGGATGGGCCGCTTCAGGCGCAGCTCCCCCTCCCAGTGCTTGAGGTGCAAGCAGGCGCCGACGGCATGCACGCCCATGCGCAGCAGCGCGCCACCGCCGGCACTCTTCCACTCGCGCGCCATGGTCGACCCCGAGCCCGAGTGGTTCTCCTCCGCGCGCAGCGACAGGATGGCGCCCTGAGAGGCCGCGACCAGCTTGCGTAACTTGGCGATCGGCGGAGAATAGAGCCAGTTCTCCGCGTAGCAGAAGGTGACGCCGCTCTCTTCTACCGCGGCCTGTACCGCGCGCGCGTTGGCCAGGGCGCCCTCGCGCATGCGAGCCCTCGGCACGTGCCGCCCGATGGGCTCGGCGTCGCCGGGTACGCCGAAGTAGCCCGTGAGTGGCTTCTCGATGATGATGTGTTTGCCCGCGCGCGCGGCCCGGATGGCGATCTCGTGGTGGGATGCGGGCTCGGTACAGATATCCACCACGTCGATGTCGCGGCGCGCGAGCAGGGCGTCCAGATCGTCGGTCACGAACGCGACCTTGGCGTCGTGTGCGAAGCTCTCCGCGCTGGCGCGCGTGCGCGCACAGACGCCGCGCAACTCCATCAGGCCTTCCGGCAAGCCCGCGTAGTTCGCCCAATGCAGCCGCGCGCCGTAACGCGCCCCCACCATCCCGATTCCGAGCGTCTTCATCGCCGCAGCTTGCACCGAGCCGCGCGCGGCGGGAACCACCGACTGCGCTATTTCCCGGAAGAGACCACCTTGGGTTTCTCTTCGGGCCCTGGAGGCCAGGGGTAGTCCTTGATCACCAGGTACTCGAGCTCCCCGTCGCCCGCGTTCTTGATGCCGTGCAGCGATTGGGGCGCGGCATACATGGCGGTTTGCGGTCCCACGACGCGCGTCTTGCCGTCGAGAAAAAATTCCGCGCTGCCCTTCAACACGAAGAAGAACTCGTGCCCGTCGTGCTGGTGTGGCGGGTGACTCGCCAGGTGGGGGCCCACGACGCTCAACTTGATGGTGCGGCCCTGCGCGAACTCCTTGTCGAAGAACCAGTACTGATAGCCCACCTTGGTCTTGTCGATGCCATCCATCGAGAAGCTTTTCACGGCATTCTGCAGCGTATACGCGGGCGGGGGAGGGACCGCTCGTGCGACGGCGACGCCCAGGCAGGCGCCCGCTGCCAGGAGGGCCGTGCTGGCGGCCAGGCGCCCGCCGAGGCGGGCCGCGCGCGTTCGGCGCGCTGAGGAGTGGGGCAGAGGCGCGGTGGCGGGCGCTGGGAGGTGCATGGGTCGAACTTTCGGAGCGTTGGAGGGCCGTTGGAGGGCGGCTAGAGCCGCACGAGGTCGGAGATCTTGATGGCGCGCTTCTGTTCGATGCTCTTGCGCGCGGCGATCCCCGTCAAACAGGACAGGGCACCGGCGCGCGAGGTCGGTAGCGCCAGGTGAGGAGGCATGTCGACGCCGCGGAAGATCAGATCGCGCAGGCGCCCGTCGCCGCCGCCATGTTCCGCCGAGGCCGCGGGCCGCTCCACGCGGGGCGGGTCTTTGCTGAAGTTCTTGGTCACGGTGATCGTCATCTGATCTCCGCCCGGCAGGCGCTCGCCCAGCCGCGCCGTCAGCGTGCCCTTTTCGCAGGTGAAGCTGAGGGCGTAGCCCTCGTAGGGCATGCAGGCGTTGAGTGAATAGTTCATGACGACGCCATTGCTGTAGCTCACCAGGGCGCTCATGCTGTCGTAGATGTCCACGTCGTTCTTGAACAGGCAGCCGTCGCGCTGATAGCCGTCCACTGCTTCCGGTCCCACGTAGAGCTGCACGAGGCGCGGGTCACGGGTCACGTCGAAGTAGAAGTCGCAGCGCTCCTTGTGCGGACAGGGCCGGCAGTGGCTGTGGCGGAACGCGCCATTTTTCCGTAGAACGCGAGCTTGCCCTGGGCGCTCACCTCCACCGGATCGGCAGCGAGCCACCAGTTGATGAGATCGAAGTGATGGGCTGCCTTGTGGACCAGGAGCGTGCCTGAATTCTGCCGCAAGCGATGCCAGCGCCGGAAGTAGTCTGCGCCATGCTGGGTGTCGAGGTACCAGTCGAAAGACACGCTCACGACACGGCCCAGCTCCCCGGAGGCGAGAATGTTCTTGATGCGCTCGTGGCGCGGCGAATAGCGATAGTTGAACCCGACGATGATGTTGCGTTTGTTGCGTCGCTCGGCATCCAGCACCTGTTGGCACTGCCGTTCGTCCGTCACCATGGGCTTCTCGGTCAGCACGCGCAGCCCGCGGTCGAGCCCCTTGACGATGTATTCACTGTGGTGCGCGTCGACGGTCGTCACCGCCAGGAGCTCCGGGCGGGCCTGCCGGCACAGCGCATCGAAGTCTGAAAACGTCGGGCAGTCGATGCCGATCAGCTGGCGCGCCGCCTCGGCCCGCTTCGGGTTGGGGTCACACAAGCCGACGAATTCGACGACGTCCGAGTAGCCCTTCTGGACCGCCGCCCCCCACATGCCGCTGCCGCGATGCCCGGTACCGACCAGCGCATAACGCAGCTTCTTGGCGCCCGGCGCAACGGCAGCTCGAGCGGGTGGGGTAGCGCCGCCTACGAGCAGCGCCGTTCCCAGGCTGCCCAGGCCCTCGAAGAAGTGGCGCCGCGATGTGTCGGTGGGTTGCTCGGACATGCTGCCCTTGGGGTGTGCTCAGCCGAGAGCCGGCAGCACGAACGGTTTGCGGTAGGCGGTCTTGGCGAGGCGGCGTGCGGCGGAAGCGTGCTCGCCGACAAACGCCTGGGTCGCAGGATCCAGCCGCAGTGGGGCACCCAGGCTCAAAGGGGTGCGGTCGAGATCGATCTCGTTCTTTCGCAGGTGGTCCTGCAGGCGGGTGAACGCTTCCGCCAGCAGCGGCTGAGCTGCGACCTGTTCCTGCACCTCGCTCGGTCGAGCGCCGTGCCCGATGCGCAGCGAGATGTTGGCCAGATGGGAGAGCGAGCTCGACAGGTGGCCCTCGTTGATGGGCGCATTCAGGTCCGAGGCTCTGCGGCTCCTCACCGCCTGGATGAAATTCGCATAGTGGCTCGCACTACCCTTCCATTCCATGAGCAGCCGCCCCTCACGGTCGAACGCCTGCGCGCTCGAATAGTCCTTCGCTGGAACACTGATGTAGCCGCCTTCACAGTCGATGATGTTGCCGACAGAGAGGCCGCGGTACTGGTCCATGACCGAGCTCGAGGGGACCCCGGCGCCGACCGCCCGAGCGGGCGACGCAGCCGGCGGCGCCACCTCGAGCGCGGTGGGCAGCCCTCGCAACTCGAAGATCAACGGAGCGCTCGCGTAGTCGTACGACACCAGGAAGGTATTGGGCGTCTCGCCGTCATCGGAGTAGCCCAGGCGGCCTCCCACGCTGCGGACACGCGGCGGCAGCGCCGCCTCCCCGAGAAAGCGCCGCGCTACATCCAGCTGGTGGTTGCCCTGGTTGCCGATGTCACCGTTGCCTGTCGCCCACTGCCAGTGCCAGTCGTAGTGCAGGCGCGTGCGGCGCAGCGGTGTGCGTGGCGCCGGTCCGAGCCACAGGTCGTAGTTCACGGCCGTTGGAATGGGCTGCGGCCCTTTCGTCTTCCCGATCGACTCGCGGCGCTTGTAACAAAAGCCCCGCGCCGCGGTGACCTTGCCGATGTGCCCGGCACGCTGCCAGGCGATGGCCTCGGCGATGGCGGGGCTGGAGCGGTTCTGCATGCCCGATTGGACGATGCGACCGTACTTCTCCGCGGCGCGGACCAGTTGCTGCCCCTCCCAGAGGTCGTGCGAGACCGGCTTTTCGACGAAGACGTCCTTGCCCGCCTGCAGCGCCCAGATGGCCTGCAGAGCGTGCTGATGGTTGGGCGTGACGATCGAGATCGCATCGATGTCCTTCCGGGTCAGCAGCTCGCGAAGATCGGCAAACCGCTGTACGGGGCCCGCGCTGGCCTCGGTGCTGCGCGCGATGTTGTCCAGCACTGCCGCATCTACGTCGCACAGTGCGACGACGCGCACGCCCGGCAGCTTGCGGTAGCCCTCGATATGGTCTTTCCCCTTGCCATTCAGGCCGACGACGGCGATGCGGATATCGCCGTTGGCGCCGGACACCTGCGCCCAGGAACGGGCAGAAAAGCTAGCACCGGCGAGCGTACTGGCCGCCAAGAAGCTGCGACGAGTGATCTTGGACATGAGGGCGTCGGCTCCTGGGCGCGGCGTTAGCTCTTGGGCGTGAGCGGCGTGTAGTAGTAGACGACCGTATACGTCGCGGGCCCGGGCCCCACGTTGCGCAGGGAGGTGACGGCGTTGGACGCAAAGAAAATCACCGAGCCGGGCCCCACCCTGCGGGTATGACCGTCGAAGGTCGCCTCGATGCTGCCCTCCCGGATGATGATGACCTCCTCCTGCAGGTGGCGCGAGGGCTCTCCGCTGCGCTCACCTGGTTTGAGCGTGGTGATGTGAGCGTGCAGCCGGTCGAGCGTGGCCGTGGGCGCGTCCAACACGGCGCGACGCACCCCGTTGTCCTTCTGCTCGGCCTTCAGCTCCTTCCACTCGAAGACGCTGGAGCCGAGCTTGGCCGTTGCGGGGCTTGGGCTAGGGGCCTGCGCCTCCGCCCGAGTCGTGCTGGCCACGAGCAGAAAACAAGCGAACGAAAGCAGCGCCTTCATGCTCAACCATGCACCCTGGCTGGGAATCGATCGCTGTGTTCTCGGAAAGCGGGGCCGAATTCACACAGAATCCAAAAGTCCTCCGCCGCGAGACGGCGCGGCCCATCATGGGTTTGCCTCCAGCCAGACGTTGCGGAACTCGATCGGAAATCCCTCGATCTGCAGGGCGATCTTGCCGGCGCTCTGCGGCAGCGCCCGCACGTGGTTCTGTAGCACGCCATTCACGAACGCCAGCAACTCGTCGCCCCGAGTGTAGATCTCGTAGCTGTTCCACTCGCCGAGCGCGTGCTCCGAGGGCGCGGCCCGGCGGGGCGCGCGTTTGCGCTCTTTCAAGAGGGGAGCGGCGGGGATGTCGAGCCCCATGCCCACGACCTGCCCGGCGTTGCCGTTCTTGAGCTGGCACTCGAAGCTCAGCGGCCAGATGGCATCCGGGCCGTTCACGTGGACGAGCACGCCGCTGTTGGTATTTTCCGGGGCAACCTTGGGCCAGCGCCACTCGACGTGCAGATGGTAGTCGGAGAAGGTGCGGTCGGTCTGGAGGTAGCCGCTCGCGCTCGTGTCGAAGCCCAGCACACCCGCGTTCACGCGCACCACGCTCTTCGGGTCGACTCGTTCTCCTCCAGGTATGGGGGCATCCTTCAGGTACAGGCTCCAGCCCGTCAGATCCCGACCGTTCCAGAGTGCCAGGCGCTTTTCGACGGCGGCAGTCCCCGGCTCGAAGGCTGCGGGCGGAAATGCATCGAAGCGCCGGGCGGAGCTCTTGCGCCCGAGGTGCTGCTCCGAGAAGTCGAGCAGGGCGCCCCAGTCTTCCTCCGTGATCACATGTGCCCTCCGGGCGTAGTGCACGCCGATCTTTTCCGGCGCAGCCAGGAGCCCATACACGGGCTCGGCACCCAACCAGGACTGGCGCACGGCGTTCGCCAGGGACACCGGATCGCTGTCTCCCTCCAGCGCGATCAACGCGCGTGGCGCGACCAGAGCCCAGAACCAGTGCTGATCGAAGGGCAGCCGCTCGGTGTGCCCCCAGAACTGATGCAGCTCGGGAGAGAACCAGTTCGGATACTTTCTCAGCATCACGTCGAGCCCTTCCTTTCCGCCGCGGCCGGCGCCGCTGTAGCGGAAGGCGCCCATGCCGCCGCCACCCGTGGCCATGGGAGCGGTGACGGCGATGCGTTCGTCGAAGGCACCGGCGATGAGCGCCGACTTGCCCGTGCGCGAGAAACCAGTGACGACGATGCCGCGGGCATCGATGCTGGGCTCCGTCTGCAGATAGTCGACGATGCGCGATACGCCCCACGCCCAGGCACCCAGCAGCCCCCAGTCGTAGCCGGGATAGGCGGGGAAGAAGCGAGTGCGGCGAAAGGCCCAGCTACCGTCGGAGTCGCGCAGCGTGGTGTCCTCGCCACAGTCGTTGTGATCGAAGACGACGTACGCGAAGCCGCGCGCGAGCGCCGGCTGATCGCGCGCGATGACCTCCGCCGTGAGTGCAGCGGTGGCAGGGGGCAAGGTGGGCGTGGGGCCCGGGCCCACGCTCAGCAGGGCATCCACTCCCTTCCCCTGTCCGGGGCCGAGCGGCAGCCGAGGCAGCACGCGCGCTCCCGGCGGAGTACCGAAGGGCGCGATGACCACAGGGAACGGGCCCGGCCCCGCCGGCGTAAACAGGCCGATGTCGAGGCTCGATGTCTGCTTGGGGCCAAAGCTCAGTCGGACCAGGCGGTAGCGCACCTGCCCCTGTTGCAGCGTCTGTGTTTGCAACACCTCCGCGCGCAGGTTGCCGGGGGCCGGCGGCGCGTGACCCACCGCATAGTGTTCGAGGATCCGGCGCATCTCGGCGCGACGGGCAGGCCAGTCCGCCGCCGAAGTGAGCGCGCCACGCGTGCCCCTGCGCAGCGCCGGCGGCAGCTCCGCCTGGCTCGGTAGCTCCGCCATGGCTGGCAGCCGCGGGAAGGCCGTGCGCAGAGGTGGCACGGGGATCTGATGCGCGTCGGGCGCGGGATCTTTTGGTGCTGCCGCACGCAGCTCGAGCTGGCGCGAGAACAGCAGGGCTACTGCCATCGCCGCCGTCCAGAGCGCCCGACCAGCTTGCATGCCCGGTGAGGGGCGCAGAGCACCAGCATCATTTTTCACGACAACCCCACCGGTGAGGGGGAGAGCCCCACTTGCTTGTAGGGGCTCGTGTCGCAGCCGGTCAAGAGCACGAGCAACGCCTGACTCTGCACTCGTGCAGACTTGCCCTACAGGTGGTGATCGAACCGGCGCTGCTCCGCATACAGCCGAGTACCACTACTCGGCATGGCGCCGAGTACCTGCACCAAGGGCGCCTCCGGTATGGTGACGACTTCTGCTCGTTCTCTCGTAGCTGCTCAGCATCCGGGGCGCGGCAAAGCCATTTTGATCGCGCCTTCATTTCTCGCGTTGTTCGCGATTGTGGGGCTTTGCCTGTATGGGCTGCCTTTCTTCTACGACTTTTTCGTGAAGGACCTCGGCTGGTCGCGAGCGCAGGTCACTTCCGGCAACGCGCTCGGAAAGCTGGTGGTAGGGCCGCTGTTCGGATTCGCGGCGGGCTGGCTCATCGATCGTTTCGGTCCGCGCCCCTTGATGATCGCCGGCATCTTGCTGGCGGGGACTGCGCTGTTCGGGCTCGGCGGGGTCACGGCGTTGCCGTTCTTCCTGTTCTTCTATCTGCTCAATTCGCTCGCGTATGTGCTCGCGGGGCCCCTGCCGAACCAGGTGCTGCTCGCGCGCAACTTTCAGGACGGTCGCGGCCGCGCCATGGGGATCGCCTACCTGGGCATCGGGATCGGTGGTTTCGCAGCACAGCACGTCGCCAACGCGCTGATCGGTGCGTTTGGCTGGCGCCTGGCCCTGAAGGTGCTGGGCCTGGTCGTCGTCGCAGTGGCGCTGCCCCTGGTGCTGGGGCTGCGCAAGCTCGGGGCCGTGCCGGCGGTGGCCATGACGACGCCGCGGCCGAACCTGCGCGCACCGCTCACGAGCCGCTCCTTCTACCTGCTGGCGATCGGTAGCATGGCCTCCATCGGCGCCGTGGGCGGAGCCTTCCAGAACCTCAAGCTCTTGCTCAGCATCGATCAGCAGCGCACGCAGGACGAGGCCAAATGGATCCTGTCCTTGATCCTGCTCGTGAGCCTCGTCGGGCGTGTGGTCGCGGGGGAGCTGGCCGATCGCTGGGGGCCGAAGCGGGTCATGTTGCTCGTCTATCTGCTGGTCACGAGCGCGATGGCGATCCTCGCCTTCGGGCCCACCGGCAACGGCATCTATGCCTTCGTGGTGGTCTTCGGTCTGGGTCTGGGCGGCGAGTACATGATCATCCCGCTGGTTGCCGGAGAGCTATTTGGCGCGGCGGTGCTCGGCAGCGTGATGGGCATCATCCTGACCGCCGACGGCGTGGCCGAGGCGACCATGCCCATGCTCGTGGCAAGCCTGCGCGACTCGCAGGGCAGCTACACCCTGGCGTTCCAGCTCCTGGTCGCTCTCTCGGCGCTCGGTGCGGTGGCCGTGGGGCTCCTTCCCCAGAGCAAGTCTCGCGCCTTCGGCGTCACCCAGCCGCAGCGTGCCGAAGCGTGATCCGCATCGAACCCGAGCTCGAACCGCTCCAGCTGCGGGCCGCACTCGAGCGGTTCTGGGGCATCTCCGGACAGAAGATCGAGCGCATCGAGCGTGAATTTGACGCGCGCCGCGGTGCGCCCGTGTTCACCTCCGCGGGGCGCTACACCAGCCGCGGTTGGACCGAATGGACGCAGGGCTTCCAATACGGCTCCGCCTTGCTGCAGTTCGACGCCACGAGCGAACAGCGCTTTCTCGACTCCGGGCGCCAGAGCACCGTCGAGAAGATGGCGCCGCACCTCAGCCATACCGGCGTGCACGACCACGGCTTCAACAACGTCAGCACGTATGGAAACTTGCT
>Ga0315912_10002243_pt1 | contig 21076 bp, 21 predicted proteins | sample VfabasoilMG_FD_204469 | JGI IMG/M metagenome (GOLD analysis project Ga0315912, IMG submission 204469) | Garden soil microbial communities collected in Santa Monica, California, United States - V. faba soil | ecosystem: Environmental > Terrestrial > Soil > Garden | place: USA: California...
GACTCAGGTCGTTCAAGGCGCGGTTCTCACCTGCACCGGCACGACCTCGAGCGCCACGAACGTGACATGCACCGGACTGAAGCTGAATGGGCTCGACGTGCGCCTCAGCGGATCCGACGCAAACGCCATCTGCGCCACCATCACCGGGAAAGGGTTCGCCATTGCGAGCGGAGGCGGAACGGCCGCGTTCCCCTACTTCGTTTGGAACGGGTCGAGCTGGACCCTCAACACCACCGATGCAGCGGGCCCCATGGTCAGTCTGAATTGCAACCGCTGAACGCCCCTTCCTGGCGAGCCGTCCACTGGTGATGGTCCTCCGGCGCCGCAGTCCGTCTCGGTCCCAATTCGGGATCGGGACGGACGACGCGTCGTCGCCTGCCGAGCCGGCCGCGTCTCATTCGCGATTCTGCGGTCGCTGGAGCGTGTCGCTAGCTGATTAAAAACGAAATTCAGCGCCAGCTCGCAAGATCGCAAAAGCTGGAAAGGCGATGTCCAACTCGGCATTGTTTACCCGGCTGACCGGGAAGCCGCCAATGACAGCGGCTGTCAATAGCAGAGGAGCCACGTTGAGCTGTGCTCCAAGCCCTAACTGCAGACTTCCGAATCTATTTCTGAAAAACTGTGTCGCGTCGTCGTCACGGCGTCGGAAAGGGAGACTTCGATCCGTAACCCATCGCGTCAGCGAGCCGGCTCGCAGCTCGCGCCAGGTACGTTTCCGACGTCTGCAGCGCGCGTGCGACCGGCCAAGAAATCTCGAACGCCTTGAGCGAGAGGGTCGAGTTCGAGAATGGGCGGTCGCGATCCGGCATCGCACCTCGATGCGCGCTGTGTTGCCGCGTGGCGACTCCGCCTGGTGGAGTTGGATGACTCCGCGGGCGCTGACTCCGCGGGCGCTGACTCCGCGGGCGCCTGACGTTGGGCCGCGCTGAACACCGAGGCGCGAAGCGACTCCGCCAGGTGGAGTTGGATGGCAGCGAAGAAATCACGCGCTTCGTCGTGGAGCGTGGCCCCTTCCGGAGCGCTGAGAGAGGGTTGTTTCGACGGGCTGCGCCTCGGCGGCTCACACCCCGTCGGGTGTCACGAAGCGCGTCGTGCGGCCTCGACGCGCTTCGTGATACCCGGAGGGTACAAGTGATTCGCGCATGCGTGTTGGGATGTCAGTTGGTCGTGGTGTGAAGCGACTGCTCGAGCCGGATGCAAAGAGGCCCTAGTTCGCTGGGCGTGCTTTCGACCATGGGACGCCATTCTTTTTGTACTTTTCATTGCGACCACTTCGATCGAACGAGCGTCAACGGAGTAGGACCCCTCATCTGAGGGACCAGCAAGGAAAAGTAAGATGAAGCCAACGACATCGAAGTGCCTGGCCGCGTTGACCTTTGCAGTAGCAACCCTGGTGAGTGGGACGGCATTCGCACTCGCTACTAACTGGTTTTACCCCACGAGCGTCGAATTTCAGGAAGGGAAATTGCTGATTTGGCCGGACCCCGCCAGCTTCCTCATCGCTCAAGTGTCGGGCACTCCGGGCACTCCTCCACAGTGCCCGAGTCAAAACCTGGACACGCTCAAGGTTTGGCATGACAAGGCGCAAACCGCCCTCTTGTCCGGGAAGCGGCTGCAAGCCACATTCACCTTTTGCGCAGGCGTCGGCCACATCACTAGCCTTGCGATCGGCAACTGAAGAAGACGCGCAAGACCGCGTTCGCTCAGCAACTCAGTAGGGCTCGAATAGCGTAGTGAAGTTGAGTTCGAGCTGCGCGTCGGACGAATAGGAAGACCTCCGCTCCGCTCACCGCTGGGCGATCGAACGGCATTGCCGCAGATCGGGGATATCGCACGATCCGCCCGGTGCTAGCGCCGGGCGTCGGGCTTACCGACTCGCGGCGTCGGGCGGGAGCCAGGCCTGGAACTCTCCGCTGCAATGGAGCAGTGCCATCAGGTAGAGCATGCCGTCGTAGTAGCGGCCGATCCCGGTCGGGACGGGCCAGTCCCACAGCGCCCGTACGAAGTCGAGGCGGCGAGGATCGTCGGCGGCGAGGCCGGCGGTGGCATTCATCCCCACGAGGCCGGCGCCCTGGGCGGCGCCGCGGCTCTCGCCGGCGAGTCCATAGACGCCCCCGTAGTTGTCCAGGCCCTCCGAGTGGAAGAATGCCTGCAGGCGGTTACTGAGCTCGATCTCGCGGCGGTCCAGGCCCCACCAGGACCAGTCCACCGACCAGTTCATCACCGACCGCCAGGCGTCGTAGGCGAAGTCGCCGGCGCCCGGCCGCCAGGACGGGGTCCAGGGCGTGGCGTCGAAGTTGGCGTAGTCGGGCGTGAGCCCCGTCGCGGAGTGCGCCGCGTGCTGGAAGAAGTCACGGCTCACGGCGGCGGCCTCGCGCCAGAAGCCCCGGTCCGCGGCCGGGCCCAGGCGGGCCCACACTTCGTAGAACGCGGGCAGGTGATACGATGGATCCGTGTGGTCCTTGTTCACGACGTCGGGCGTGAACCGCACCATCTTCGCCTCTGGGTCGAACAGGCCCGTTACCGTCCGCGAGCCGCGCACGGTCGCGCCGGTGATGGTCTCCCGGTGGCGCGCGTCGGTGAGCAAGCGGTCGGCTTCCGTGCGGTAGTCGTAGATGCCCGCGCCGCTACCCCAGCGCGCGTCGGCGAAGTAGAGCGCGGTGATGAGGTACTCCTCGCCGTCGGGCGCCGGCAGCTCGTCGCGAGGCTCCCCCGTCGTCTTCATCGACCAGGAGAAGAACCCGCGCGCCGGGTGTGCCGGATCGTCGTGGTACATGAACGTCTTCGCCCAATTCCAGATCGCGTCGAACGCGGGACGGTCGTTTCGCTGGACCGCGATCATCATTCCGTACGAAACGCCCTCGGACCGCACGTCCTCGTTGTAGGCGTCGAGGATGTACGCGAGGGGCCCGCGGTCGTTGCTCCCGGCAGGGTAATGGACGGCCTGGTCGTCAGCCGCGCCGAAGAACAGCTGCTGGTAGGCCGCCTCGACCTTGGCCGCGATGTCCGCTGGGGCGTAGCCCGCCTCCGCGAACAGGTTGGGATACTGGCCAGTGGCGACGGCACCGATCGGGGGTGAGGCGACTTCGAGCTGCGGGTCGTCGTGGCAGGCCACGGAGCCCGTAAGCAAGAGGACGGTGCACAGGGCGGTCCGAAATAGGAATTGCACGCGAATGATGGTGTCACAAGTTGGCCGGTGTGCGGGGCGTCACCAGCGGTCTTCGAAGGCGATCGTTTGCTGGGCTCACGCTCCAAGTGTCCGCAGGCCGAATGCGCTCGCGGCCTCATCAGTGAGCGTCGACCTTTACGACCAGCGCATTCGAGTGGGTGATTCCCGCGGCATAGACATTGCCGCTGTTGGCGATCGCGAGCGACGGCAGGTCGCTGGTTGTGACTTGCGAACACCGGGTGGTCCATTGCACCGTGCCGTTCGCGTCGTACTTGCGCACGAAGCCGCCGTAGGAGAAGGGGTCGGCGTCTTCCGTGGTGCCAGAAACGTGCGGATTGCCGAGGACATCCACTCGCACCGAGCGGAGGACGCTGGCGCCGAACTGTCGAGTCCACAAGGCGCGGCCGCTGGGGTCGTACTTGCGGATGAAGGCATCGTCGTGATCGAGGCCAGCACCGCCGCTCAATGCCCCGTCCGTGGAGCCAGTGACGTAAACGTTGCCATTCGGGTCTACCGCGACGCCGCTGACGTCGAACCTCGAGGCTCCGGGGAATTGCTCGGACCAAACCAGACTGCCGCTTGGTTCGAATTTGTAGAGCCACCCATGGATCTTACCCTCGTCGTGATTCTGGACGGTCCCTTGCGTATTGCTGGCGACGTAGACGTTGCCCGTTGCGTCGATCGCGGCGTCGACGCCCCACTCGATGCTCGGTGCGCCGAATGGCGTGGTCCACTCAGCCAGCCCCCCCGAATCGTATTTATGCAACTCGTTGGAACCTCCGCTGGTGCGGTCGACGACGTACAAGTTGGCGCCAGTATCCAACGCGATGACGTGGGGAAGCGAATGGCGTTGCTGCGCCCGGAGTAGCTGGCCATTCGAGTCGTACTTGTTGATGTAGTAACTCGTCACCTCGCTGTCAGCGTTCTCGCCCGCGACATAAAAATTGCCGTTCGCCTCGACCGCCAGCCCAAAAAACTTGTTGTTACCGCTTTCGCCCCACTGCAGCGTCCAGAGCACGCTCCCATTCTGATCGTACTTGCGGACATACAGGTCGACGGTGCCTTTGCGCGGGTTCTGCAGCGCAGTCTGAGTAGTGCCGCCGACGTAGATCCCCTCACTCGCGTCGACACCGATTTTTTTCGCAGCGGTGTCCTCGGGCTGCCTGGGGGGCGGGCTGTCCGCATTTCTGCCAAATTGCCAGTACGCTGCCGATGGAGCGCACGGGCCGGAGTCGCCGGCGTGGCCCGCGGTCGCTCCACCATTCGCGCCATCCGCGCCGCTCCCTCCGGCAACGCCCGAGGCGCTACCGGCGCTCGCAGGCCCTGCACCACCACCGGCAACGGACGCGCTCTCGCCGGCGCTCGCACCGCCCGGTGTCCGACCGTCCGCTGAATCTTCCGTCTTGCCGCAGGCGATCGCCAACGCGCAGCAGCAGTAGGCAGTCAATCGCACCAGCGCTTGCTCATTTCGACGTCTCACGCGACCCTCGTCCAGTGTGAGCTCCAAGTGACCATTGTCCTCGGCTTTCACCGATTCTGCAACGAAGGCGCGGCGCGGGGTTGCCGAAACGTTCCAGGAGCTGAATCGCCAGCGCGCAGCAGCACGACTTTCCCCGACGAGTGATCGCGCAGGCGCGTTCCCTCCACTCAGGTATTCCCCTTGCTGCTCCTGGGGCGCCGGGTGCTGAACTTCGGGCGCACTGCGGAGACCCACGTCGCGCATCTTTTGCCGTCAGCGGCAACGGCGCATTTGAGTGAGTAGGCTTTCTCGTCGCGTGTCGGAACTTACTGTTCGAAGCAGTAGAGCGGCCTCGGAGTGTCGCAATCGCCGGCCAGGTAATAGGTAAAGCCGTTCGTGAGCGCCCGCGGCGCGCCCGCGACGCCCTCGTTGGCAGCGTCCGCACTGCTCCAATCCGAGCAGGTCTTCGTGGCAACACCGTCCATGGGGGTGCCGGTCCACGCCTGCTGGGTCAGTTGTGCGCTGCCGTCGGGAGCGAACGCGATGGGAGCCGTCAACTTTGCTGCGGCGATCTGCGCCGCCGTGCCGACGGGATAGTTGTCTGCGCGGCGCCACGGGCTGTCCGTCGGAAACCCCCCGAGGCCGCATCGGTTGCCGACCTTTCCTTCCGATCCGAGAATGTGGCACAGCGCGTCGCTGGTGCTCGTGCCCAAGTACGCGTGAAACTTGCTCGAGTTGGCATAGCTCGCGGCTGCGGCCTCGGCCTGGCACAGCGCGTCGGCCGCGTCTCGCCCGCTCTTGCCGGTGTAGCTCATCGCGCCGCTGACAGTGCCTTTGCTGACGAACACGCGCCTACCCGACACTTGGTGTTGCGTGCCGGGGCCAAAGAAGCTGCCACCAACCTGCAGGCACATCAGTTGATGCGGGTCGCTGCAGGCGCTCGCAAACTCGTCGAAGCGAAGCAGGTAGGCGCCAACGAACTCGGTCACGGCGGCGGCCTTGGTGGAAGCCGTCCAGCCCGTGCAGTCGTCGCCCGTCGAGCTGAGCGACGCCTTGGCGCCTGGGTGGGTCCCGTGCCAAACACCCCCCAGTACGCGGCTGCCGTCGACGTAAAAGCTGACCGCGTTCAGCCAGTTATCGGTCAGCAGGTTGCTGGCGCCGTTGATGATGGGTAGCCCAGTGGGGCTGAGCCACGGGGCCGTATCGGTGGGCGCTGATGCCTGACCGCACTTGGCGCTCAGCAAGCCATCCAGCCCGAAGGCGCGGCAGCCAGCATCGTACTTGCCGTGCTCCGAGAGGAACGCGACGAATGTGCCACGCAGACCGGCATCTGTCGCTTCGCTTTGGCAGATGGCGTCTGCTGCATCGCGGGCGGTCAGCGCTCCAATGGGAGCTACCCCCCAACTCTTGATGTCGCCGATCCCGGACGCTTTCGTCACGAACGCGACGCGCGAACCGTTGCCAAGCCCTGGCAGCGAGGCCCCTGCCTCGAACTCTCGTCCGTCGGGAAGCTTGCCCGCGACGCTGAGCTGGTAGTCGCGCGGCTGGTGGTAGTTGACCAGCACGACGTCCACGGTGCTGGCATCCACTTGCTTCACCGAAGATACCATGAGGATGCTCGGGAGCTCCGGAGCCAGCGAGAGTGAGACCGAGAGCGAGACTGACAGCGACGACGCTTGAACCGGCAGCGTGAAAGCGATGCGCAGCAGGCCGTACGCGACGAAGTGCGTGTTTTCCAGCACGATGGGGTTCTCGACTCGTGGCGAGTCGACCGCGCCCGCTTCGCCACCTGTGTCTGCTTCGCCAGCGGTGCCCGCCTGCGGCTCTCCGCGCATGCCGCCTTGCTCGTTCGGCGCGCCACTTTCCCCGGCCTGACCGCCCTCGCTCGCGCCCGCCTGACCGCCGCTGCTCGACGACGTTCCAGCAGCTCCACTCTCACCGAAGCCCTGGCCTGCGGCGTTGCCTGGCTCGCCTCCCGCACCAGGCGCGGGCCGGCTCGAACCGCCACCGCACGCATAAACCAAACCCACCAACCCAAGACATACCACAGCCCTACGCATTCGATCAGTTTACAGGCGAGTCGCGTTGCTGCGAGCAGAGCCCGTCGTGTGTGGCCAATTCGGTGAGAGTCACTCTGACATTCACCGCTTCAGACTCTGCTCCTCCCCCCTCGTCTCGGGCCGCGTGCTCGACACATTGTGTTGAACGTCACGACACCCCACGCGCTGGAAGGCCTCCGGCGCGAACGCGAATCGCTGCAAGGTCGACGGCTGGTCCGACGTCGATCGTCGATCCAGAGCAAGCACCCGTCACCAAAAGCCCAAACACAGCCGCTATTCTGCGCATCGTCATCTGCTTTCCTCCCGCGTGGTCGTCTTTTACTGATTGGGCAGGGCGAGGGCAGTCCGTCACGGAATCGTTCCTACGCTGTCCTTGATCGAAGGGAGCAGCAGGCTTTGCGGATGGCGCGCTTGGAAACGACGCGCGAGTGCGCGAGCTTCTTGCAAACGCGCACTTGCGGCGAGTGCAAATTCAGGCACTGCGGCTCCTAGCAGCATTAGCAGCCCCACCGCACCACCCCGCAGCCACGAAGCCAGATCAAAGAAGCGAATCAGGATGTGCCGAGCATGCCCGAAAGCCAACTTCCCGCGCAACTTCAGCGACTCGCATCACTGAAATAAGCCGCTCACCGTCGTCGAGCGCACCTTGTCGGGCGCGGCCCCGCTCGCGCTCGTAGCGCTGGGTCCGCTGCCGACGCACACGCCGCCCTGCGCTTGGCAATGCTTGGCTTGGGCGCAAACCGAGGCTTGCTGGCAGTCACCGGAGCTGGCCGCGATGCACGCGCCGTTTTTTGCCGAACAGGCTCCCTCGAGCTTGCAGCGCGCGGATTTGCGGCACGCGGTGCTGCTCGATGCGACGCACGTTCCGTTGCTCGCGTCACACTTGCCGGAGCTCGAGCACGCGCTGGATTTCGCGCAGTCTTGCGCCGTTGCCACGCACACGCCGTCTTTGGCGGCGCAACGTGCCTCGTCCTTGCAGGCGACGGAGCGCGCGCAGTCTTCGTTGGAGGCAGCGATGCAGCGGCCGTTCTCGGCGTTGCACCGGCCTTGAGTCGCGCACGGGCTCGCTGCTTCTGGCTTCGCGTCCATCGTCCCGGCGCAGTGTAGGCGCGAGAGCGCCGCGCACTTCCCGCCCGACATCACGCAAAGCCCGTCCGCCTCACAGCGGTTGACGCACTCGGCGTGCACGGATTTGGCGAGATCCACGCAGAGCCCCCGATACGCCTCGCAGGTCTGCTGCTTCTGGCAATCCTGGGAGCCTTTGCAGTCCGCGTCGCTGGCTGCGGTGCAGGTCCCTTGCACCCAGCTGCACCGACCGTGAAGCGTGCACAACTCCGAGGAGTTGCAGTCGCGCGCCGAGCCAACGATGCATTTCCCCGCGTCACCCGCCGTGCACTTGCCTTGCTGGCCACACGCCGGCGCGGACTTGCAAGTGTCAGCTTCGTCACAAGCGGGCAGCACGCCGCCGACCAACCATGAGAACCAGCACCAGCGCAGCAGTCTTAGTCGATTGAGCATTTGACCTGACCCGCGGAGCGGGCTCGGGCCGACACTAGTGCACTCGCCCCCGTCCCGATCGTCGACGTCAGCCCGGCGGTCGATTTCACCTGCGCCGTGCTCGCCGACCTGCGACAACGGCGCAACTTTCAAGTGGGTCCCCAATGACCATGAACTCGGAGCACGAGACCCTGCGACCGGTCGTGCCCCCAATGGGACGCCCAAAAGGGGGGCTCGGCCGTCTCACGGGACAACGTGCACGGAGTTGTGTGGACTTGGCGGAATTTAAGAGACCGATTGCGTACTTTTTGAGTAGCCAGTCGCGTGTCATCCCGCCCGATCCGTGCTTTATAGAGGCCGGCCGCAGGGACGCGCCGAGTCGCCTCTCTGCCGACCCCTGCCCGGAGACGCAGAACCTCCAAGGTGGACCCTGTGATTAGAACATACAAACTTGCTTCTCTGTTTATTCTTCCCGCGCTGGCGGCCGTCGCGTGTAGCGAGTCGAGCCCCAACAACTCGCCTGGAGCCAGCGGAAGCGCGGGCTCTGCAGTCGGTGGCTCCGCGCTCGGTGGCTCCGCCCCCGGAGGAGCGGCTTCGGCCGGAACTCCCTCTACGGGCGGCGTTGGCGTGGGCGGCGGAGTAGCGCCCGGCGGCGGCACCGTCGGATCGAGCGGCACGGGTGGCGCACCCAATGCCGGCGCGCCGCCGGGAGGAGCCGGCCTAGGCGCTGGAGGCGGCAGTGGTGGCAGCTCGCCCGAGCCCACGGTTCTCACCGTCCAGCTCGATCAGGTCCGCCAGATCATGCGTGGCTTCGGCATCAACGCGACCATCACGGACGGCAAGGCTCTGCCCTGGAATGACCTTTTCACTACCACGGGCGCCAAGGGGCTCGGGCTTTCGATCCTGCGCATTGGCATGACCGAGAGCGGTGGTCATCGCGATGTCGCCAGCGGTTGGGAGACCGTGAAGACCCTCGGGGCCCGAGTCATCGGCTCGTGTTGGAGCGCCCCCGCGGATTGGAAGGATAACAAGGCCGTCAATGGTGGTGGCCATCTGCTCCCGGCTCGTTACGAGGACTGGGCCAAGAGGATCGCAAAGTACGCCAAGGACAACGGTCTGTACGCGATGTCGATCGGCAATGAGACCGACTTCGCATCGTGCGATGCAGCCCAGTCACGGCCGTGCAATGCGCCGCTGACCACGGCATACCCATCGATGGTCTACACGGGCAAGGAGCTTGCGGCATTCGCCAAGACGGCCGGGCCCATTTTCAAATCGGACGCTCCGGGCATCAAGATGATCACTCCTGAAGCCTCCTTGTGGATCCATGTGTGGAGCAATATCTCTCCCACCACCAAGGGAGTGTCAGGTGCGCCGGGTGGAGGCTACGACAGCTCGGATCCCTTGAAGTGCGGGTGCTACTCGAACGCGATCGACGCCGCCGTTGCGGCGACTTGCAAATGCGCGGACGGCGACGGCTACAACTACGGCCACTGGTTGGCCAAGGACCCCGGTGCGTGGAGCGCCTTCGACATCATGGGCGTGCACGAGTATGAGTCTCAGGTTGCCTATAAGTGGCCTTCGGACGTCAACGGCGGCGTTCGGGACAAGGAAGTCTGGCAGACCGAGATGTCCGGCGTGCTTCATTGGCCGGAGCAGGGGCCCTCGAAGGACATCAAAAACGGCGTTGCCGTCGCCCGCTGGATTCACTCGGCGTTGACGATCGGTGAGGCTTCGGCCTGGCTCTGGTGGTGGTACAAGGACTACTACAACGGCGACAACGAGGGCCTCGCGCTCCTCATGAGCGACGCCGACAGCGCCGCCCCTGCCAAGCGTTATTACACGATGGGCAACTTCAGTCGGTACATCCGCCCGGACGTCTTCCACGCGGTGAAGGTGGGCGGTCCCGCCCCCGCGAAAGTCTTGGTCTCCGCCTACAAGGGGGATAAGGGCGAGCTCGTGATCGTGGCCATCAACGAGACGGATGCCGCCGTCAATGTGCCCATCGCCATCTCCGGCGGAACGGCGCCCGCGATGATGATCCCCTACGCCACGACCGCTACCGACAACTGGGCAGCCGGGGCGGCGGTCGCTGTTGCAGGAGGCTCGCTCCCGGCGGCGCTTCCGGCCATGAGCGTGACGACGTTCGTGAGTCAGTGAGCTCACCTGGGGAGTAACGGCTCAACCGCGTCGTCGAGCAGACGACGCGGTTGAACGACAGGGAAGGAGGCCCTGACCAGGGTCTCCTTGTCTGCGCTCGGCCTCGCAGCGTCTCGCGACCGGCTCAGGTCGTCGGAGCGAGGCGTTGCAGAAGTCCTCGACGAATCGTTGTTTCTGAGACGCAGGTCCAGTCGCACGCGACGCTCGACCGTGTCGCATTTCAACGGACGAGGTGCGTACGGAGAATATTTCGCAGGGCAGGCTCGAGCAGGCTCGACTCACCCGTTGTCCAGCCTTGCTTCCGCAGGGACGATCATTGGCTCGGTCGTGCCCTGATAGACAGTTGCCTCGCAGTGACCGTCGTGCACGACTTCCTCTTCGACCTCTAGCTGCACGGGGTAGGGGTCGCTCCAGCTGCCGTCGCCGAGCTTGAAGACGACATCGATGGTGTCGCTGGGGTCGTGGACAGGCCAGAGGTGAAGGACGGCGTTGACGCAGTTGGTGCAGTCGAAGGGCCGCGTCCCATAGGCACTATATCGCACCTCCCCACGCGCGCCTGCTGGGGCGCCCTGATCGTCGACCAGGGCCAGCTGGACGCTGCTTCCGACGTAAGTTGGGCAACTCACGCTCGAGCACCCGACGTAGCCCCATGCAAGCCCCAACAACCAAGCCAATCTCATCTTGAGCTCCCGACCTAGTGTCCGAGCCTAGTCGGGATCGATTGCTTCGCAAAACGTCGAATCTAGACGACAAGGCGCAGCCGTCTCATGAACCCAGCTTCGAAAAAGCTGGCTACTGGCGCTAGCGCTCTTACCGATTGGCACGCTCTGCTCTTCAGGCGGAGGCAACGCCCGCTCTGCATCGGCGCAAGAGTCTCGGCAGGCTAGGCTCGCTGTACCGAGTCGAGGAGTCCGAAAAGGGTGACCAATTCCGACACGTCCGGACATTCATCAAGAGTGACTCACGGCAAGCTAGTCCAGCACGCGCTCGTGGCGTTCCTGTTGGCTGCGGCGTGTAGCTCGCCACCGGGCAATGGCAGTGACCCAAGCCTCGATCCTGTGGCCGATGAGCAAACTTTCCGGGTGACCTACGGAAGCCAAGACGACGGGCACGCCGGAGTTGTCTCGATCTTTGCAGAAACGCCCGAAGGCGACTCTTGGTTGTTGTGCACCGGCGCACTCGTAGGCACACGTGCGGTGCTCACTGCGGCGCATTGCCTGAATGACGCTTTTGCAACACAACTGCGCGTTGCCTTCGGCGCAAACGCGCAACAGCCAACGATGACACGACGCGTGATCGCTCGTCACGTGCATCCCGACTATGACCCCGATCCGCTTTCGGATCATGATCTTGCCGTGCTCGCCATCGAGCGCGACGTACCAATTCCCATCGTTCCGTTTACGTATGAGCTTCCAGTGACCGACACCCTGGTGAGGCTCGTCGGCTTCGGTGCCAATGAATCGAGTGACTCGCCCATCGGGCGGAAGATGACGGGAACTGCGCGCATCGATGAAGTCGGAACGACGCGCTTTCGTGTCGCGCCTGCGCCATCGCTCACCTGCTTTCACGATAGCGGCGCGCCGGCCTTCTCCGAGCAGGGCGAGAGCGAAACGCTCGTCGGTGTTACCACCTCCGGGCGCAACGATTGCGCGGGGTTCAGCCGCTTCATGCGGACCGACGTTTACTGGGACAGCTTCATTCTGCCCAGCATTTCGTGGGCAAATTCGCTGCCGGTGCCGCCCGCCGAGCCCATCGCGCGGAGGCCCGTGGGCGGCTGTCAGATGCAGAGGTCGGGCGTCAGCGTGTCATCCCGGACGAGCGCGGCGCTGTTGGGCATGGTGCTCGTCCATTTGCGCCGTCGAAGGCGCTCGCGTCGCTGACTACCCGTTGCTTTTCAGGAAAACTCAGTAGCAAACGAGAGAGCTGCCGGAATAGTGCGCACGCCCGCTGCAGCATTGTTCGCCTCCTGCTGTGCCCGAACCGTTGCGAAGGCAACAACCGTAGTAGCAACCTGACACACCAATGTACCAAGCCGCTCGCGAGCAGCAATTGGCCGGGCTGGAAGTACAGCGGTTGGGACCCAGGCATTGGTTCTCTTCCGTCGCACCGTCGCTCTCGGGCACCGACAGCAACTTGGCATTTTCCGGCTTTTCCTGCGGCCAAACACCTTCTTCGTCGCCCGTCGGCATTTCGCCGGCAGAACTGCACGCCGACAGCAACAACGAGCCGAACAAGAATGAAATAGCCGAAATTAAGACGAACGGCAGCTTGGTCATTGAGGCACTTCCTTGGTTGAAAACGGCGAAGGCAGCTGCTTCGCGAGACCCGAATCAGGAGCAGCGCTCCGCTCAGGATCTAATGTCCGGACGCGCCTCGATTCGTGTCTCGCGTAGCGACAAAGTCCGGCTGCGCGCCGGGAGACCAGTCGACCACGGAGCCGGTCCTGGAACGGTTTCAGGAACGGCTCGTAAACCCAACCGCCCAGAACCTCGCGCTGATTCGCGAAACGCCTTCGCGGCAGCACTAGCAGCCCCACCGCGCCACCCCGCAGCCACGAAGCCAGATCAAAGAATCGAATCAGGATGAGCCGAGCATGCCCGAATGCCAACTTCTGCTTCACGCGCTGGCACGGCGATCGTCGGTGTGCGCGTCGCTGGCCGCTCGTGCGACGCACAGGCGCCCAGCAACGCCGCCAACTGCCCGACGACGACCGCGACGCGCAGGTTCATGCGACGCCACGAGACCTCGCGAACTCGCAACCCAGCCACTGAGTTTGGGGGCAAGCGTCCGCCCTAGCTCGGCTCATGGAAAAATCCGCATTTCGAGGCTGCGTCACTGGCGAAGCTGGCGGGCAACTTGGTCCCGTTCGCGTCTCGCTCGCGGCCTCGCTCAGCCCATGAGCCGTGGTACCTTCGTTCAAGTTTCCAAATGTGACGCTGCTGGCATCGAGATTTGTGCGTGCTATACGTTTTAGGTGTCACGTCTCAAATCTACAACGTCGCGGCCACGCCAAATGTGCGGGGCCTTGATCCGACTGTTGTCGACGAGAACAGCCGCACGCTCGTAACGGAGCGGTGAGCTTTTCTCGTTAAAGACGCCGCTCCAAGTCGTTCACGCCCCAGCGGCCTGCCAAAGGCGGGGTTCCTGCGTGCTTTGTGCAATTTCGCAACTTGTTTTGGAAGGCACCGTCACAATCGTCGTCGGCTTTGGCCTGCGCGACTCGAGGAGAGAAAATGTCACTCAACAATCCACTCACTTTGACCGAGTTTGACCTGCGCCGTCTCGACGCTCTGTTCGAGCGACTCCGCTTGCACCTCAAGCCGCCACCGACGTTGACGCTCTTGGAGCGAGAGCTCGAACGCGCGGTCGTGGTGAAACCAGACGAAGTCCCAGCGACGATCGTGACAATGAACTCGGAGGTCGAGGTCACGGATCTCGACACCGGCGAACGGCGATCACTGACGCTAGTCTTTCCTTCAATGGCAGGTATCGAGTTCGGACGCGTTTCTGTGCTCGCGCCTTTGGGAACGGCACTGCTCGGAAGCCATCAGGGCAGCAGTTTGACGTGGCAAACACCTCGCGGTGCGCGACGACTGCGAATCGAAAACGTCGTTTATCAGCCCGAAGCGGCGGGTAGATTCGATCTGTAGGCCCCCTGCCGGCTGTTGTTTCCGCGACCGTGACTTACGACACCTGCATTTAGCGGCGATGACGTAAACGGTGCCAGTCGATGATGGGGACGAACGACGGCCTGTGAGGTGCGATGCGGTGCCTGCGATCGCCCCCCATCATCAGCAGAGGCAGGTCCACTCGGCCTGAGAGCAGCTGCGCGAGCACCAAGGGTTCGTCTCCGGAGTTAATGACTCGCCGTTGTCCGTCGTTCGAGTGAGCCCCGGGGACACTCTGCACTTGCGCCGCGCAAGCTCAGCCGACGTCGAGTCTCTGGCCAAGCTCGACTTTCAGCAAGCAGGGCTCCGTTGGACCGGCAGCGCCTGCAACGTGCGCGGCAGCTTGTGGTTCGAGGTCGAGTGGAACGGGCTTCGCGGCTGGGTAAACGGGCACTACGCGCAGCCCACTTCGAACCCGCGTGACGAGACCGAGCGCGTGAAATCCTGGTTCGGAAGGTCGACGAAGGACTTCACGCAATTTCCCCGCCGCAGGTCAGCGCAGATTCGGTCGGAGCCGTTGTTTCTGGACCTTGCCCATCGCGTTCCGCGGCAGCTCGGGCAAGAGCTCGAGCGCGCGCGGCAACTTGTACGAGGCGAGGCGCTCGCGCGCGAACGCCTGCAGCTCGGCAAGCGACGGAGCGGGCGTGCCCCGCGCGACGACCCAGGCCGTGACGCGCTCGCCAAAGGTCTCGTCGGCGACGCCAGTGACGGCGACCTCGGCGACGCCGGGGTGCTCCAGCAGGATTGCCTCGATCTCGAGCGCGGAGAGCTTGTAGCCGGCGCTCTTGATGATGTCGACCGAGGTGCGGCCGAGCAAACGAACCACGCCGTCCGCGTCGCGCACGCCGGTGTCGCCCGTGCAGAACCGCCCGGCGGCGTCGAACGCGCCGGCAGTGGCCGCCGGATCGCCATGGTAGGCGGAGAAGGCCTGCGGTGTGCGTACGCGCAGCTCGCCGGGCTCGCCCGCGGGGAGCAGGTGTCCGGCTTCGTCGGTGATGTCGACGACGACGCCGGGGAGCTCACGCCCGACGGCGCCGGGCACGCGGGGCCCGTCATACGGGTTGGAGAGCGCCATGCCGATCTCGGTCATTCCGTAGCGCTCGAGGAGGCGTTGCCCGGTCGCTTGCGCGAACCGTTCGTGCAACGCCGCGGCCAGTGCCGCAGAGCCGCTGGTAGCGAGACGCAGCCCGCGCGCGCCCGCCGCCCAGCGCGCTCGTTGCTCCGGAGACGCGGCGTCGAACGCTTGCATCAGCTTGGCGTAGATGGTCGGCACCGCCATGAAAACGCTCGCGCTCGCAAATCCTTCCCACGTGTCGGCTGCGTCGAAGGGTTGGAACCGGACTTCGGCGCCGGTCCACAGCGCGCCCAGCAACGCGACGACGAGTCCGTGCGTGTGATGCAGCGGCAGCACGTGGAGCAGCCGATCCGCGCGCTGCCATCCCCATGCCTGCTCCAACGAGGAGACCGTGGCCGCGAGCGCCGAATGGCGCAGGCGCACGCCTTTGGGGCGTCCCGTCGTCCCCGACGTGTAGAGCATCAGAGCATCATCGGCAGCGCTCGGAGGGGCGCCGGCGCCCGCAGCGAGCGACGCTGGCCCGAGCAGCTGATCTCCGGCGATGTGCACGCGCACCCCGGGTGCGGCGCCCGTGAGGCGGCTCGCCAGCGCGGCGCTCGCCACCAGGGCCGTCGGTGCGGAGTTTTCGATGATGTACGCGAGCTCCGGCGCCGTATGCAGTGGCGACAGCGGTACGGCGAGCGCGCCCGCACGCCAGATTGCGATCAGCGTCTCCACGAAAGCGGCGCCGGGCTCGATCAGGAACGCCACCGCGCCGCCGGGCACGCCGGGCGTTGCGGCGAGCGCGGCCGCAGCAAGACCCGAGCGCACAGCGAGCTCCCGATAGCTGACGGCGGAACGTTGGTCTTGCGCCGCAATCGCTACCGACTCGGACGGGTGGGCAGTCAGTCGGGCAAGCAACGGTGACACCCATGCGACGCTATCACGTGCTCTGCGAGCGTTGCGGTCGTTGAGCCAAGAGAGCGAGCAACCAGCGGCGATTTCTGCCGAATGCTCTATACTCCGGAGCATGCAGCGGGGAGCGAACACGACTGAGGGGCGAGCGAAACTTGGGCTGTTGCTGATTGGTCTGTGTGGCTGTCAGCCCCCTCCAATTGCGGCAACTCAGCAGTCCGGCGTTGCCCTGAGTCCGAGTGCGGCCGCTGAGGCGAGCACACCAGCGCCGCCACCCGCAACCATCGAAGCTCCAACGGCAGCCGCGTCCGCGCAGACTGCGGCCGCGCCGCCCACGCCGCCTACGCCAACTGCGCCGCCTACGCCCGCAGAAGCGTCGACCACGGAAGCGACTTCACTCATTCTTGGAGAAAGCTTCGGCTGCGCGCGGATTGCGACAGGCCACGTCGTGTGGAGCCGTCACCGGAATGAATTCGAAGAGGGCGCCGGAACCTTTCGACGGTTCGTCGAGGAGAAATCCAATGTTCAATGCTGGGACGCACCTCGCACGGGCAGAGTCGGGACAGTGCGCGCATGGCCTGCCAAGTGGCTCGACGATAAACGCGGGCTAGTCGCCGCTGCCGAGCGCGTGTGCGAGGGCGACGAGACCAAGCTCACTTTTCGTTGCTGGGCGGCGCCCAAGCGCGGCAATACCGGTGGTGAAGAGCTGCCCGCCGAGTGGCAATGGCAGAATCCCAATCACGCCGCTTTTGGCGATGTGTACACGCGCGCGGATCGCTTGCTATCCACGTTCCTAGGCGGCACGTTCATGTGCTTGCAAGCCACGCGGCACGGCGTTTGGTGCCTGGGTGATGATCGCTTCGGTCAGCTGGGTGGTTCGCGGGCCGTCCCGCCACCGGACGCGGAGGACGACAACCCAGCCTTCGTGCAGGGCATTTGGCCCGCCGATCGAGTGGCCGTCGGCACTTGGCATGCGTGCGCTCTGGCGGCACCCGACGGTCTGGCGGAGGGCGCGGAAGTCGCGTGCTGGGGGCGTGGCGACCAGGGACAGCTGGGCACGGCAGCGCCGGACAAATGCGTTGTCGATGGCGTCCCCGTCGCGTGCGCCAGATCTCCCCGAGTGGGCATCAAGCTCGAAGACTCGATCGCCTACCTGCTCGCGGGCGACTTGTTCAGCTGCCTGTCCACGCCAGAAGGGATGAAATGTTGGGGAGCCAACCGCGACGCGTTCTTCGGCGTTCCCGGTTCGTGCCCCGCATCGTTACGCAAAGCTTGGCCCACGCTTCACGGCACCGTCGCTGCGCCGCGCGCTGCCTGCTCTTCGACTCCTGTGCGCGTGCCAAAATCGAGCGGCTTCCAGCAATCCGTATCGATGAGCCCGCGCGGCTTTTGCATCGAAGAGGAACAACGTCTGAAGTGCTGGGGTGGCGTGCGCGCGCCGAGCATTACGGGGCTGTCGCACGTGGTACTCAACCCTGGCCAATTTGCCAACGGCTGCGCCCTGCACGCTGGTGGCGTCGCATGTTGGGGTGAAGGCTACTCGGCGCGTGCCACGCCCAGCGTGCCTGTACCAATCGAGTTCAGCGCACCGTAAGGCGCCGTTCGGAAGATCGAGAGTGGGGCGATCGCTGGTTCGGCAACGCACCACGTGCTGCGGCGCGCTGCTCGAGGCACCGCGCCTGCCTCACGAGACAGCGCGCGTTGTCGGTGTTGGCGCGTCCCCCGCTCGTGAAGCGGCTCGAAGGCTAGTCGGAGTTGCGTGGGGCCAGGAAATCAGGCTTCCTCTTGCAGGCAAAGATGAGACAGCGTTTGGGGTTGGGCTTCGGCAAGAGCAGTCTGGTTCTTGTCACGTGCGCGGTAGCGGCCGCTAGTTGCGGCGGGCGGGCCGCGGACGACTCACCAGCGCCGATCGCGGTGGCAGATTTCGGGGCCACGTGGGCGGAAGCAGTGTGTGCGGCGGAGGGTCCATGCTGCGAAAGCGCGGGGGTCCCCTATGATCGGCCGAGTTGCACGGCAATCGCGACCGAGCTCCTGAGAGCGCGGATCGAGGGGCGCATGAACGGTCGCCAGCGCTACGAGCCTTCGCTCGCGCGCCCCTGCATCGACGCTTGGGTGCGTTTGGCTCGAAGTTGCGGACCAACCTCGGCTGCCCAACAGCGAGAGGCCTACGCAATCTGCGCAGCCGTGTTCGCGGGCTTGCAACCCGACGGTGCAGCCTGTGAAAGCGAGGCGGATTGCGCGTCCCCGGGTTCCTCTTGCATCGGCGGCACAGGGAGCGCGCGGTGCGCCCACATCACGCTCGCAGCCAACCACGGCGCGCTCGGGGCCGCCTGCAAGCTGACCTGTGATTCGTCCGAGTGCAACGTGGGCAATGCGTTTGGCTACCCCGAAATCGTGGGCTGCTATCTAGACGACGGGCTGAGTTGCGGTGTCTCCCAAACGTGCGCCGCGCCCGGCAAGCTGGGGGAAGCGTGCGTTCCTGACAGCTGCGCGCGGGGTGCCTATTGCGAAGCAGGTCTCTGCGCACCGCTCCGCGACAGCGGGCCATGCGACGACGGGCGTTTGCGAGCTTGCTCCTCGGCCAGCTATTGCGCTGATGGGGAGTGTCAGCTCAAGCTGCCCAATGGCAGCCCGTGCTCGAGCATCGATGCCTGCCAAGCCCATTGCGACCTGCCTGTTGGCGTCCACCCCAATGGCTCGAAGCGCGTCGCGGTCCCAGGCGTCTGCAGCGACGCGCGCTTCGGCACACGCCAGCATTGCGCGGGGGAACTTTGAGCGAAGCGTCGAGGGGAAGATCTCGGTGTTTACGAGTGCCAGTTGGGGCACTGCGATCGTACCCGGTGTTTCTGCAGGGGTTGCTGGGCAGGTGTCGGGAATGAGGGACGTGAGCAAGTTTTGGGGCTCTGGAGCCGAAGTGGGTGCCGACCTTCCGGGTCGCGCCATTTCGCCCGGCGTGTCCATCAATTACACCACTCCAGCACCAGGCGGCCCGCGTGAATTCAATGGTGCGACCTTGTCGCTCGGCCCGGGCCTGGGCGGCGGTGGACATTACCTCGAAGGCACCACGACCGAGCGCTGGAGCACGAGTTTGCACCAGATCAAGGACGCGCTGAAGCGCGCGATCACCCCGACTGACTCGATGTGCGTTGGTCCGTGAGCAGGGCGAATGCAGCGATTTTCAGCCAAGGGTACCGCACTGGCGATCGGGCCCGTGGAGTTCCTGATACGCCTAGTGATGTTCGCGCTTCCTGCCGCCACCTTCCTCGAACAAGGTCTGACGATGGCTGCCATGGCCGTGTTTTTGGGCATCGCCGACGGCAACTATCGGGCGGGTTCTTACACTTCGCGTTCGCTTGCGGCAGATCGTCAGGGGCTCGAGATCACTTGTGGGCTGAATGTTCGAGTCGTTGCCTGGTCTGACGTTGCTGCCATCCAGGCCTGGCAGCACTTCAATCGCGTCGAATTCGTTGCGGTTCATTATCTCCGTGCAGGTCGCGTCGATGTCGCGACCTGCGCCTCTCGGTATGCTGAAGACGAGCTGCGCGCATTCGTTCGAGCGTGCGCCCGTCACGTGAGCTTTGGCGCACCACGTGTGAGCATCAGCGCCGCTGGTCTCGGCGAGCAGTGCATCTACCGGCCAATGCTGAAACGCTTCTTTCAGGATGTTGCAGCGGTAACCGTAGTGGGCGCGCTGCTCGGTGTAGGCGGCCCGAGTTTCGCGCTCGGGCTGCTCGCCGCCTTGCCATCCGCCTTGATTGCGGCCACCCGATACTCGCTTCGCACGCTGAAGCTCGTGCAACGGAATGGCATCTGGTGGGCCAAAGCCCGAGACAAGCGAGGTCGGATTGGCGAATTGCGGCCGCTTCGGGCGATCCCACGCGCGTTGCGACTTTGGGTCGAGTGTTTGGGTGAAATCAAAGCGCGACGTCGCGACTGACCAGGGTTCGATTGCCGTTGATATCGAAATACAGGTCGTCCGGTCGTTGCGGCAAGCCGCGCGCTGCGTCGGGCAGCCCGTCAAACTCGTCGATCACTCGTAGCTCAAGCGGCTGATTTACCGTAGTCAGGTCGACACGAAGTGGTCGGCCGCCCAAACCACAATAACGAAGACTAAGACCCTCGGGCAGCCGTTCGCCGGTCACGACGTACCAAAGGCTTCGGTCATTGTGCTCACCGAAGCGCGTGAGGACGTGCGGCAACTTGCCATTCACCGAGAGCACGCGCGCTGCAGCGCCTTCGAGTTGCTGCAAGCTGATGCAGCGAGCACCAGCAGCAGGCGCGACCGTGAGTGAGACGCGGCGCTCGCTACCGTCACGGCCGTCCGAGTCCAGCGCGAGCTGGCTCGCGGCGAGCGCCAACGGAGGTGCATCTCCGTGCACCTGGCGCGTCCAGTCTTGGGCTGCTTTGTCGCTTGCAACCCAGCTCGCCCGGCCCGTTTCGGCGTCAAGGACGTAGGCAAGGTCGCTGAAAGACGGCGGGGCGTGGACGAAGTGTGACGCAACCACCGCTGCTGCCGCGACCATCGCCCCACAACCGACCAGCACGCCTTGCAACCGGCGCAGATGCGGCTGCCAGTGCGCTGCGCTCCACGGCAGGAAGAGCGCTGCAGCCCAGCCCACCGCCACCGTGGACGCTGGCGGCAGCTGAGTGCCCATGAGCACGAAGAACGCGTAGCCCACCGATGCGACGAAGAACGCCGACGGCAGTAACGAAGCCCACCAGATCCAAACGATATTCGCGGCATCGGCCTGCAAGGCACGATCGGGAGCGGCGCGCCGGTGCGCAGCCCACCAGCCAGCGAGGCCGGGTAGCGTGACCAGTTGCGGCGCGTAGCTCGCGCCCGGCAAGGCGAAGCCCAACACCAACGACAGCAACGTGCCCAGCAATAGGCTGCCCAGCAACAGTTCGGCGCCGGAGGCGCGACGCGAGAGGACGCGGTAGAGCTGGAGGCATGCCGTGAGCGAAAGCGCCAGGTGCGCTGGGAACAGCCAAGCTGCCCACTCCACGCGCCGGTCCTTGTCCAGCAGCGTGCCCAGCGCCAGGTCGAGGGCAATCGCAGCTGCGATCGCCAGGAGCAGGCTTGCTACGCTGCCG
>Ga0315912_10002244_pt1 | contig 21072 bp, 14 predicted proteins | sample VfabasoilMG_FD_204469 | JGI IMG/M metagenome (GOLD analysis project Ga0315912, IMG submission 204469) | Garden soil microbial communities collected in Santa Monica, California, United States - V. faba soil | ecosystem: Environmental > Terrestrial > Soil > Garden | place: USA: California...
TGTGGCCCAAACACGATGGATGCAAGGAGCGCGGTGCAGCCCATATCGCGAATATGGGCAAGCCGTGCGACGCCGCAGACGCGTGTTTGGGCCACAACCCTTCGGGACGGGGCAATGCGGGCGCGCTGCTTTGTCGGCCTCGCTTGCCATATTCGCGATATGGCTGCACAAGTCCTCCTCGCATCGCATCCCGCATTGCCGCCGTCGCACACGTGAATGATTATGAGATAGGTTCTACTATAGCGGACGCATCAATCCATGTGCATTCCGCCGTTGACATGCAGCGTAGCACCGGTGATGTAGCCGGCGCCCGGTGAAGCGAGAAACACCACCGCCGCCGCCACGTCGGCGGCCTCTCCCAATCTTGCCAATGGAATCTGCCCGACCAGCGATTTGCGCTGATCTTCATTCAGCGCGTTTGTCATGTCAGTAACGATGAATCCCGGCGCCACACAATTCACCGTGATATTGCGGCTGCCAATCTCGCGAGCGAGCGATTTGGAGAAACCCGTGATGCCGGCTTTCGCCGCCGCGTAATTCGCCTGCCCCGCGTTGCCGGTCGCGCCGACCACAGAAGTGATGTTGATAATACGTCCGTACCGTGCTTTCATCATGCCGCGCAACACGGCCTTTGACAATTTGAATACGGATTTGAGATTGGTCGCGAGGATGTCGTCCCACTCGTCGTCCCTCATGCGCAACAAGAGGTTGTCACGCGTGATACCCGCGTTATTGACGAGTATTGCGATATCCCCGAAGCGCTTGGTAATTTCGGCAAGCGTTGCGTCGACTTGCGCCGCATCGTTGACGTTCATCGCAAAGCCCGCTCCTTTGATATTGGCTTCGGCAAACGACTGCGAAATCCCGGTGGCGCCCGCTTCGCCGGTCGCGGTACCTGCAACAGTTGCGCCCGCACGTCCGAGTTCCAGCGCGATGGCGCGTCCAATACCGCGTGACGCGCCCGTGACCAGCGCGACCTTGCCTTCTAACGAGTTCATTTTGTCGCCTCCACGGTCTGCGCCAGCGAGTGTGGATCGGTGATCGCGTAACTCTGTAATCCACCTTCGATACGTCTGGTAAGTCCGGCAAGCACTTTTCCCGGTCCGCACTCTGCGATGCGCGTAATGCCAGAAGCCGCCATGTATTTGACTAACTCCACCCAGCGTACGGGATTGCACGCCTGGCGCGCAAGCGCGGCTTTTATAGCTTCAGGGGCATTGAGCGCAGTCACATCGACGTTATTGATCACGGGAATTGCAGGCACATGAAAACGGACGTTTTCCATATATCCTGCCAGACGATCAGCGGCGGGCTTCAGCAGCGAAGAGTGAAACGGTGCACTCACCGGCAGCGTCAGTGCACGCTTCGCACCGCGTGCCTTTGCTGCTGCCGAAGCGCGTTCCACCGCTGACTTGCTTCCGGCGATCACTACTTGACCCGGTGCGTTGAAATTAACGGCTTCGACCACTTCACCTCGTTGTAAATTTGCGGATTCGGCGCATGCTGCACGCACGGCATCATCATCAAGTCCGAGTATCGCCGCCATCGCGCCCGTACCCACAGGCACGGCTTCCTGCATCGCCTGCGCGCGAAAGCGTACCAGAGGTACCGCGTCGCGAAACGCGATTACGCCCGCCACAACCAGCGCCGTGTATTCACCGAGGCTATGGCCGGCAACCATCGCCGGTGTTGCGCCGCCTGCGTCGCGCCATGCCTGATATACAGCGTAGCCCGCCGCAAGCATCACCGGCTGGGTGTTGACTGTCGCATTGAGTTCTTCGGCTGGGCCTTCGGTAACCAGTTTCCATAAGTCGTGGCTAATCACATCAGAGGCTTCGGTGAAGGTTTCGCGTACCAATCTTGAATCAGCAAATGATTGCAGCATGCCGACCGACTGCGAGCCTTGTCCGGGAAACACCAGTGCGAGTGTCATTATTATAAATTAGTGTTTAAAAACAAATACTTATATATTACCAGTGAATTAACACCGCACCCCAGGTAAAGCCCCCTCCCACGCCTTCCAAGAGCACGTTTTGTCCTGCCTGAATGCGGCCATCACGCACCGCTTCGTCAAGCGCCAGCGGTACCGACGCCGCAGAAGTATTCGCGTGGCGATCCACCGTGACAATCACCTTTTCCATGCTCATGCCAAGCCGCTTCGCCGTAGCCTGAATAATACGGATGTTCGCCTGATGTGGTATCAGCCAGTCAATATCCGATTTGGCAAGACCGTTGGTCGCGAGTGCTTCATCGGCCACATCGCCGAGCACCTTTACCGCGAGTTTGAATACCGCACTGCCTTCCATTTGCAGCAGCGGTCGTCCGCTCACCTGCCCGCCGCTAACCGACCCGGGCACCGACAGTATGCCGACATAACTGCCATCAGCATGCAAGTGCGACGACAGGATGCCCGGTTTGTCACTGCGCTTCAACACCACCGCACCAGCTCCGTCGCCGAATAAAACGCAGGTGCCGCGATCTTTCCAGTCGAGGATGCGCGAGTACGTTTCTGCTCCGACCACCAAAATATTTTCATATTGCCCAGAACGCATGAAGTTGTCGGCGGTGGCGAGCGCGTAGACAAATCCGCTGCATACTGCCTGTACATCAAACGCCGGACAACCGGCGATACCAAGTTTCGCCTGCAACAGGCAGGCCGTACCGGGGAACACCATATCGGGCGTAGTGGTAGCAAGTACGATAAGTCCGATATCCTTGGGCGCTATGCCAGCTGCCTCGATGGCCCGTCGGCTTGCGTGCAATGCGAGATCACTGGTGCATTCATCATCGGCAGCAATATGGCGCTGACGGATGCCGGTGCGTGAAAAAATCCACTCGTCGCTGGTCTCAACCTTTTGCTCGAGATCGCGATTCGTAAGCACTTTTGCGGGCAGATAGCTGCCTGTGCCGGCGATTTTCGAATAGCTCGTCATGCCGCCGATTTGTGTATGTGTGTCATGCGTTCGCTGATATGCGCAAGCATGCCGGAGCGCACCTCCTCTACCGCGCGTTGGAGCGCGAAGCCGTATGCGTAGACATCCGCCGAGCCGTGACTCTTCACCACGATGCCGCGCAATCCAAGCAGACTTGCGCCATTGTAGCGACGATGATCGACGCGTTTCTTGAACGCATTGATGACAGGCATTGCCACCAGCCCTGCGGCTTTGGTAAGCACGTTGCGATTAAATTCTTCGCGCAAGTACGTGCTTAACATTTGTATCAGGCCTTCCGAAGCTTTTAACGCGACATTGCCGACAAACCCGTCGCATACCACAATATCCGTGGTACCTTTATAAATGTCGTTGCCTTCGATATTGCCGTGAAAATTAAGATCGCTTTCGCGCAGCAGAACAGCCGCCGCTTTAACGACTTCGTTACCTTTAATGTCTTCTTCGCCGATGTTGAGCAACCCGACCGTGGGCTTTTCTTTGTGCTCTACTGCGGTGACGAGTTCCGAACCCATGACAGCGAATTGCAGCAGATGCTCGGCCGTACAATCGACATTCGCGCCCAGATCGAGCACATACACATATCCCTTGAGCGTAGGCAGTATGGTAGCGATCGCGGGGCGATCGACGCCCGGCAGCGTCTTCAGCACAAAACGCGATATTGCCATTAGCGCGCCAGTATTGCCGGCACTGACACACGCCTGCGCCTCGCCGCTTTTCACCAGATCGATCGCAACCCTGAGCGAAGAATCCTTTTTGTTGCGCATGGCGGATGCCGGAGGCTCATCCATGGCAACCACCTCGGACGCATGTTTAACGGCGAGCCTGGAACCGAACGCGTTCGGATTGCGTTGCAACTCCGGAGTTATTGTTTCCTCGCGTCCCACGAGGATTGCCGAGGCGTCACTGTCGCGCCCGAGGAACTCCAGCGCTGCCGCAACCGTTACATGCGGACCATGATCCCCGCCCATACAATCGATGGCCACGGTCACCTGCATCCGTTCTCCCCCATGCGTTTAAGCCTGCGCGCGTACGGAAGTGCGTCGCGCGCGTTATTCAGCCTTCAGGACTGGCTAAATCAGTTGGCTCAGTCGCCTTTGGTTTTGACGATTTTCTTGCCGCGATAATACCCGGTAGGGCTGATATGGTGACGCAGGTGCACTTCTCCCGTGGTAGGTTCCAGCGCAAGCGACGGGCTGGTAAGTGCGTGGTGCGAACGGTGCATACCGCGCTTGGACGGTGATTTCTTGTTTTGTTGAACAGCCATGACATTACTCCTTAACGTTAATTCCAGAATTCTTCAATGCGGCAAGCCTGGCAAATTTTGAATCGCCATCACGCCCCGTCTCGTACGCTGCTGCCCTGCTCACACACGTCCCATCGGCATGCTTGGGATGTGGCGGCAAGTCGAGCAGCACTTCATCTTCGATGAGTTCAATCACATCGAGTTCCGCACTCGCCTCGATACAATCCAGCGTATCGACGATATCTTGCACCTCATCGTCTGTTTCCGTCGGCGAACCCGGCGGCACAAGACTCAGCGTGTTTGCAATGTCGACACGATAAATCATCGGCTCCAGGCAGCGCTGACATTGCAAGTGCAATGTACCCGCCACTCGCAAATCCAGCTGCTGGTTTTGCCCGTCGCTGGAGCCCGCGACCGTATAATCCAGAGTGCCTTCGGAATCCATCAAAACGTCGCTGATGCGGACCAAACCGGCCACCGGCAGGCGACCGTTCAATTGCCGCCTCGCCCGTGCGAACTCCAGGCTATCGATGACAACCGCTGCGGACATAATCCTGGAATGATAATATTTTTACGCTCGAAAGTCAAAATACGATTCAGGAAAATCCTGACTTTGCAAGTACTTAGCTCAACTCCAGGACATTAAGACAAGGCGCTGAATTGACCGCACATCCTCTGTTGATACTCGCTTCGTCATCAATCTACCGGCGTGAGTTGCTCGCGCGACTGCGCATCGAGTTTGAGGTTGATGCCCCCGAAATTGACGAGTCTTCTTCGCCTGGCGAAACACCTGCCGACATCGCGCTGCGGCTGGCCTGTGCCAAAGCACATGCCGTCGCCGCCAGACATCCGTCCGCATTCATCATCGGCTCGGATCAGGTAGCAGTGCTGGATGGCCGTCCTCTGGGCAAACCCTGCACGCACAATAATGCCGTCGCGCAACTTGCGGCGATGCGCGGCAAATCAGTGGTGTTTCATACAGCGTTATGTGTGCTCAACTCCGCCAGCGGCAGCGAGCAATCCGCCAATGTGCCGACCACGGTGCATTTCCGTAACTACACCGACGCACAAATCGAACGTTACCTCAAACTGGAACAACCGTATGACTGCGCGGGCAGCGCCAAAATAGAAGGCCTAGGCATCGCACTGGTCGAGTGCATGGAAAGCAGCGATCCCACCGCGTTGATCGGGTTGCCACTAATGCTGCTTACTACAATGCTGGCAAATGCGGGCATTCATGTGATTGCGCCATGAGCAACGGTAAGGGCACGCTTTATCTGATTCCAGTCACGCTAGGCGGCGGTGACGTCGCAGAAGTATTACCGGAGCGCACGTTGTCGGTAGTACACCAACTCACGCATTTTATCGTCGAAAATGCGAAATCTGCACGGCAGTTTCTGAAAACAGCCGGTTACCCGCAACCCATGCAATCAGCGGTAATGGCAACGCTAGACGAACACACACCCGCGCAAGATGTGCACACCCTGCTCGCCCCACTGCTGCAAGGCATCGATTGTGGATTGATGTCGGAGGCTGGCTGTCCAGCAGTGGCTGATCCTGGCGCTGACCTGGTACGGCACGCGCATGATGCCGGAATTCGTGTCGTCCCTCTTACAGGCCCGTCATCAATTTTGCTCGCCTTGATGGCAAGCGGCTTGGGCGGCCAGCGCTTTGCGTTTCACGGTTACTTGCCCGTGGCCGCAGAAGCTCGCCAGCGCCGCTTGCGTGAGCTGGAGCGGGATTCCGAATCCACCAACGCAACGCAGATTTTTATCGAAACGCCTTACCGCAACATGTCGATGTTGCGTACATTGCTCGACACCTGCCAGCACGATACCCTGTTATGTGTTGCGGTGAATCTTTCGACGGTGAACGAATCCATCGCGACTCATACCATCAAGGAGTGGGCAAGTAAGGCGTTGGATCTGGACAAAAAACCGGCGGTATTTCTACTGCACCGCGCACAAAGTCGATTTCAGAAACGATAAAACAGCGAGAAGTCGAGTTTGTCGTGACCACGCGGCGTGCCACCTGCCACACCGTTCAGGACGTTCGCGTACGATACGCTGACATCCAACCCCTTGGACCAGTTCCAGCGAACGCCGGCACCAACGCTACTGGCATTGTCGCTTACGGCAATGCCGGCAACGGGCACCACATGCTTGCGATACCCAGCATCATAAAATGCAAACGGCACCACTCCTCCAAATACAGGTGGCGATATCAACTCAACATTAAGCGTATAGCCACGGTCACCCGTGGTTTCGCGATCGCGTAAGCCGCGAACGCTCCCTATTCCGCCCAGACCAAACTGTTCGCCGGGAATAAGCGCATCGCTTGAATATTGTCCACGCAGCCTTCCCGCCACATTCCAACCAGCGCCGACTAGATGATTTGCATCGATGCCCCACCGCCATGCTTGCCAATGCGGGTCGGCCGTGGCACGCGCAGCGGTGTAGGATGCTGCATCGTTCGCGCGTCCGCCGCCAATATTGCGTGCATATTCGATATTCCCGCTGATCCCACCCCATGCCTGCTCACTCCGCGCGCTATAACGTAGGGAGAGCGGTTGACTACCCACGGACGTTTGCGGTAACGGCGCGCCCGCGAATCCGACGTCGTTTTCAAAATATCTCTGGTCATAGGCCATTGACACGTGATGCATGACTTCGCCGATCTTGGGCAGTGCGTAGACTGCACGCAAGCCCCAGAATTCACCGCGGCCACTGACCGCAAAACTCTGCCCTCCAAGACCCACGGTGCCAGTATCGACATCTGATTTCGTGTAATAGGCGCTTAGGCTGGTGTGATAACCATAGAGCGGCAACCAATAGAACACACCATACTGGGCAACTTTGTCAAGATGGTCTGGCGAGGTTGTGTAGGCTAGAGTTAATGCGTGGTCGCGGTCGAACAGATTGCTTTGCTGATGGCCGACCGTGAGTCGCGTATAGCCGGTGTTGTTGTTGATGGTGTTGTCAAAATCGCGGGTGTGTCCGGTCAGGCCGACGAAAGTCTGTGAAGTCGGAACGTCCCTCACTTTCAGCTCCGCATCCAGATGATCGCGCTTCGGGCTTTCCTTGATGCTCACCGACACGCGCTTGGATGGGTGCTCATTGGCCAGAGTCAATTGTCGTCCAAGTTCACGGATATCCGGTGATTCGCCGGGGACCAGTGCTGGCACGGTACGCAAAATATTTTCGCTCGAGAAATACTGATTGCCAGTCACAGTAATATCATTCAGCGAAAACGCGAGAATTTGCAACTTGAGTTCCCCAGCGGTAGGCCGCTGGGCTGGGACAATGACTCTGTGGAAAGTCTTGCCGCGCGCACGGATAGCGTTTTCAAGCGCGGTAGCCGCTGCTTCAATGGTGGAAAGGTTTTTGTGCTGCCCGAGGTACGGCGCGAGCAGCGCATCTGTTTCTGCGGCATTCAACGGATTGTCGCCTTCCACCACAAAGCGTTTGACCTCCAGCAACAGGCCTTCCGTCTGCTGCGCATGAACGAGCAGCGGTGGCATGAGTGCGAGCAGCACACCCAGCAGGATTTTTCCGGCCCAGGTGGACGCACCCGCTCGCACTGAATATGTTCGATGAATTCTGTCCATTACATCTCGCAAATTACGTCACCCGGATTTCCACCGGGATTCAGAATCTCCAGCAGCCGTAGCGTTTTCTCGTTGAATTCTTCGGGTGCAGGAATTGGATCTTCCGACAGGAAGCGCGGCGTGTTGGACAGCCGCATCGGCGTATCTTGACCATCAGCCAGGTAGCCCGACTCGCCCGGCCCTAAATCGATGCCGGATTTACGGCCGGCGAAATGGATATGTCCATCGCGTACGGAGGCGTAAACACCGGCAGGAGCGCCGTCAACATTGTTGGTCGCAAACAGGTTTTCGAAATCGACATTCACAGTGTCGGGGCGTGGCGCGGCTTCATCGAGGAAGAACTGCGGCACTTTGTCCAGTAGCGCGAGTTTGTTTTGGTCTGGGTTGGCTATACCGGCACGCCCGAGGGGGACCACCAGCGATTGTTGTCCGCTCTCCAGAGCAATCGCTCCCTCCCAAGTATACGCGAAGACCGCTTGCGCACAGTTACCCGGCGCAACGCAATCGAGTGCGATCCGATGATCGAATCCAGTGCCGCGCAGACCGATGTACACGGTCGCAGCGTTGAACTTGACGGCAGCCGGTTCGCGTTTGCCCAGGAGTCCGGTGAGCGCGCGCGCGCCGCCGCGCAACACTCTCACGGTAAAACTGCCTGTATCGGAGCGCACGCCAGAAAACCGCACATCCTCGAGTTTGAATTCCGATTCGCTGATAACCGTGACTTTGCTCTGATCACGGAATGCGAGCACAGCCCATGCACCTTTCTCGGTACGCACGGTCTCGCCACTAAACAGAGGCGTTCCTTGTGTCACCGCGCGGCTCTGGCCTTTGGCATCGACGACAGTGCTCACGCCCGAGTGCAAGGCTACCCGTCCCACGACTTGCGCCGCTGGCGGTTTGCTCTTCTGTCCCGGACGCAGTTCCTTTGCGCAGTCGGTCTCGCAAATGCGGGTGTCAAACGAGGTGCCGCGGATACCTATGGTCGCAGTCGCAGTATTAATCTGTACCCCTTGCGGATTAGCCCTGCCGATAGCGCCGGTGATTGCCCGAAATCCGCCCTTTAGCAGTCGAAACGCCGCCGATTCACTGCCTTTCGTCTGCACAAACTTGTCGACCGCAAATATCGTGTTCGGACGCAAGGTCATTTTTGAGCCATCGGCAAAAGCGATGATCGCGAAACCGCGCGCACTGGTGCTGATAACGTCACTTTCGAATATTGCGTCGCCTTTGTTCAGAAAACGCGGCGCGGCGGTGCCGTTCTGCGCGCTTGCCAGACCTTGTACAAATTCGATCTTGCCGACAACAGACTGTGCATGTACAAGCAATGGCGCCAGCAAAAACGTCAGCAGCACGAGTATGCCGCCAAAGTGGCTCCTGCCCGAACTCACTGGCATATCGGAGCCTTTATCAAACTCTCACCTTCTTGTCCGGTTGACGGAACCAGCTCGCCTATGACGTCTGTCTGCGTAGACTGTTCCGACAACACCTGCGACGAAGGATCGATCAGAGTTGCTGCAGGCGGGGCAGTTGCGCTGACCAAGCCCGCCGTAGCACCAGCAGCCGGTCCCTGCACGATAATGACACTTCCGTTCGGAGCAGTGACGATCTGCGGGAATCCGAAGGAGCTTATAAGCGCCTGTGAATCCGCGGTGGTACCACCGGTCAGTGTGATATTGCCGTTAAATGATGTAACCGTTTGCGCGCCGGCGGCGCCAAGCGCGGTGTTGGAAATTATGGCATCAGCATTAGTGCCCGGGCCAAGTCCGCCTTGCAATGCGATGGTTCCGGCAGCGCCTATGGTTTGCGGCGCGCCTGCGGTGATAAGCGCATCGGAGTTTGTCGACTGACCGGCAGTTAAAGTAATGCCCCCATTGGAGACGAGTATGTTTTGTATGCCCGCTGAAACAATCGACGCATCCGCGTTGGTACCCGGCCCTGGGCCTCCGGTAACGTCTATAGCTCCATTGGCGAGTATGTTTTGCGTAACAGGGTCGATGGTAGCCAGCGAATCGGTACCGCTGCCGCCCAGCACCTGTATCCCGCCTTGCAGGGTTGTAATGGTTTGGACATTACTGGCGCTTAACTTCGACACCGCGCTGGCCCCGGATGGTCCCTGTACGATAATTGAACGGGCAAATACCGTTTGATCCACAGCCTGCACCAAGGAGTTGCCCGCTGAAGTTGCATTGCCGATTACCAGATTACCGTTGGCCGCAGTCTGCATCTGATCAGGATAATCCAGCTGGATTAATTGACTGGCGCCCGATACGATGCTGGCAGTGCCCGCCCCAAACGCCGATACATGCATGCTGCCGAAGCCGCTGGCCGAGCCGTTGATGGTGCGTATCCATTGATTTCCAGCGGCGCTGATGGTCGAAGTGCCCGGCACTGGCGCTATCGTTGGATTGGTCAAAACTTCAACCGCACCCGCCGTGACCGTTTGCGTTCCGGCCGAGGTGATGCCCACCATTCCGCCGCCAGGATTGTTGAGCCGCACTGAGCCAAAACTGGTTATGGTTTGTTGCGTGCCGGCTCCCTGATTAAGTATGCCGGTGGTTGTGAACTGGTCACCGCCATTTAGTGTTATCGAACTCGCGGTAACGCTTTGATTGCCCGCCACATTACGCAGCCACCCGTCCGATGTCGTACCGGCGGCAGTGCCTGCCCCGCCATTGATCACGATACTTCCCGCGTTGATGGATTGCGATTGTCCTTCGATGATGGCGCTAACGCCAGCGATAGGCGCAAATTCTGTTCCCTTGGCGGTCAACGTCAGATTACCACCGCTCAATGACTGAGTACCGGTGGCATCGATCTTCGCAAGTGAACCGTCCGCGGCACCGGCCGTTATGCTCAGGCTGCCGTAGTTGATGATTTGGTTGCCTCCAGTGGATATGCGTGCGATGGAATTGACACCGGCTCCGCCGGTCAGTGCAACCGTGTTCGCGAATGAAATCGTTTGATTTCCAGTTGCCAGGATCTGCGCTGTCGCGGTTGCTCCAGTACCACCGCCGCCGAGCAGGGTAAGGTTGCCTGGATCGATGTTTTGCGTGCTCGACGACTGCACCAGCGCGTTCGCGTTGTTACCCGCGCCGGCGGTCAAAGCCATGTTGCCGAATCGGATGTCCTGGCCCGCGCCCAGCAGCGACGCGGACGCATCAGCAACAGTACCCGTCAGGTTGATAGCGGTGTTCGAGGTCACTCGCTGGAACCCGGCGGCGTTGATTCTGGAATACGAACCTACGCCGGCAACACCTCCCAGTATATCGAGCGTACCGATCGCATTGGCGCAGCCACCAAGATAAGTTGCACAGCCAATGCGCTGCTCGTTCGCGCTCGTGCTCTCGATGCGTGAAAACGCATTCGTTCCATCACCGCCCTTCAACTGAAGCAGGCCGCCGCTGACATACACCTGCTGCGGACCTGCAGCGGAAATTTCGGTAATGGCATCCGTCGCAGTTCCGCCTTGCAGACGTATATTGTCTGTCTGGTAGGGAAATGGCGAAATACCTGCGCGGCTTTCGCCGACTTGCTGGTTGCCTGTTCCGCTATTCACAATGCGCGCGGATGCGGAGGGACCACTGCCACCGGTGACATCGATATCGGTTCCGGCCGCGACGAATTGACTGCCGGTAGCCGTTGAGATCAATGCCGTGGAGCTTGCGCCAATACCGCCTTTGACGGTGATGCTGCTGCCCGCTTGGATGGTCTGCGTGCCGGTTCCGGTGTAGGTAATTGTGGCGGATGATCCCGCACCATCGCCGCCTTCCAGCTTTATACCCGCGGAGGATGTGCTGTCCGGCGACGAAATCAACTGTGTACCTGACGCGGAGACCATCACTGTCTCACTGGCGGCCGTGCCACCTTTGAACGAGATCAAGCCTCCTGAAAATCCGGTCGAAGTAAGGCTTTGGCTGCCGCCGTTGATGGCTATCGATCCTTGTTCCGCTTGAACGGTAATGTTGCGGTTCGCGCTGAGATTTTGAGTCGCGGAGGTCAGAGTCACGTTACCGCGTATCAACAAATCGCGGGATGAAAAATTTCCGAAATTCTGGACCGTGTTGCCCAGCACCAGCGGATTTGCCGCAGTGCCCTGCAATTTGATATCCCCGGTAGACGACGAGAGTAATGTAAGCGTCGGCGAGGTCAGAGACGCACCCGGCCCGCCGATTAGCAAGTCACCATCCAGCGCGCGGAAAGTCGCGGTCGCCGCCCCATTAGCCGCGATAACATGAAATGTATTGGTAATCGCGCCGCCGAAAACATCGGCAGCGGGACGCGCAAAACTATATGTTTGCCCGGGCGCCGTCAGCGCCAGTGTATCAACGCCCGTTCCGCGCGTGGCTGCTGTGAGCGTATTGAGGGCAGTGGTGGATGAGACACCGAATCCATTCTCTCCGGTCAGGTTTAGGCTGCTGGTTCCAGTTAGTGTCGCGTGAGCATGCCCAGTGCTCGGCGAGGTGGATACGCCAGTGGCGTTCAGCGTGACATCCGGCGATGTGATGAGTAAGGGTGTTGCAATGCTGCCAATATCGCTGTTGATCGCCGTGACCGTCACACCGGTATCGGAAACGATTTGCGAGCCGCCGGTGCGTGTAATCGCTGCATTCGATGATCCCAGCGAAATTGCGCCGCCGCCGGTACCCGTTCTTAAATCACCACTTACTGTTATTCCGGTACTGCCTAGCGTTATCGCGCCCCCGGTCCCAGTTCCGGTGGGCGTAGAATTAATTGTACCAGTCGTGATCGGACCGAACGCAGTAAGGTTAACCGTACCGCCGCCAGTCGCGCCGCCGGTGGTAATGCCGCCTGTAGACGCGTCAATACCACCGCCGCTTGAGTTCAATGACACGGTGCCGCCACTGGTGGAAATGCCGCCTCCGACCAGCGTTACGTTGCCTGCTGAGTATCCCAGCGTAAAATTAAGCGGCGACGATGGACTGGCGACGGCCAACTCAAATGGATTTGTGCCGGACGCAATACTCACGGACTGCCCGCCGCCCAGGCTGGAGAGATTGAAGGCTGCGGTTGCCGGCGTTTGGTTCTTGTTTATCGTCAACGCGCTTAGCGTGCTGCCATTCGCGTCGATCGCAACCGCGCCGCCAGTGTTTATCGTCAGCGCAGTCGTGCCGTTTAAATCCATACGCCCGTCGCCGCCGACCTGATTGATTGGCGCGGTGCTTCCCGATGCATCGAGCGACACGGTTTTCGCCGTAATCCCGCTGCCCCCGGTTTGTTGTATGCCGTTTGCAGAGGACAGGTTAACGGTACCGGTCGCACCCGCGTTGATGGTTGCGAACGAGAATGGGATTGTGTCTGTGGCAGTCAAAGACACGGTACTACCGTTGCCCACGTTTACGGTACCCCCTACAAGCGTAATCGGCCCGGACGCCGCAAAAATGGAAATGTTATCGGCGACAGCCGCATCGCCATTGAGCGCGCCATTGATGGTGGTCGTGCGGCTGTCTATGGACACGGTCTGCACGCCGCTGACCGCGCCCATCGATACCTGCGGTCTGATGCACAGGAAGCAGGTGCCCAGTGCAATCGACGCCGCGTTTACCGTGCCCGTTGTGAATACGCCCTGCGACGCGGCGTTCATGCCGCCAGTGGCATCGATATTGCCGCTGGTGATGTCGTTATTCAGATCGAGATAGCCGATGCTGGCAACGGTCGCATTGCCGGTCTGAATAGTGCCGGAAGTGCCGCTGAGAGAGTTGGCGTTCAATGTCACAGCACCAGCGCGCGTCGTGGTTCCGATGTTGCCCAGCGCGATGTTGCCATTGAAACTATTGATTGTTACGGCACCCCCCTCGATGTTGGCGGTAGTTACTGAACCTGCCCGGGTGGTGCTAAATCCATTGTTCCCGGCGGTGATGCCTATGGTGCCTGGACGATTGATCGCACCGACATTGCCCACCGTAATCGTCGCGGGTGTCGCCCCGGCTACTTGTCCCGCGGTGAGCGTAATTGCGCCACCGCCATCCAGTGCCGAACCGCCGGTAATCGAACCGTTGCGCGCGACGACAGTTAACGAACCCGTCGCGCCCATGTTCGCGGCGCCCAGTGCGATGTCGCCGGAGTTCGACGTGAAGTTCAGCACGCCGCCGGCAAACTGATTGGCCGTCGGTACGGTACCCGGATTAAACGTGAAATTCGTTCCGTCGCTGGTAAAGGCGTAAACGCCAGCGCTGCCTTCAGTAGTCACTGACGCCGGGCCCGCCACGCCCACCGCCTGGGCGCTGGCGCTAACGGTTAGATTCTTGAGCGCGGCTGCACCCGTGTTGACATTAAAGCTTGCGCCATTGGTAGTTGTCCCGGAACCCAGGGTAGTGGCATTGATGATGAGATTTTGTGTGTTAGCCACGACCGGCGTACCTGCGAATCCGATCGCGCCTCCTGTAGCGCTGGTGCTCGACAGCGTCACCGTGGAACCGGCGATATCCAGCGGATTGGCAAATCCGCCGGTGCCTATAGTTTTTGCGGAAACGCTGATAGTACTTCCAGACGTAATTTCGAGCGCGTTTGTATCGGTCTGCGCCTTGACCGCGCCAGTTGCAAGCGGAACGCTCAGCGACACGACGCCAGTGCCGCTGGTGGTATCGATGCGGCCTACGGTAATGTCGCCCCCCGAAGTGGCGACCGACACATTGCCTGCAGTACTCAGATTGGAAATGCCGATATTGGCGCCGCTGAACCCGGATGCGCTTACGGAGACACTATCCTTGCTGGCGTTTATGGTGTCCAGCGTGACCGATCCCGAATCCGAAGAAAACGAGGTTGATTTGGCGAGGCTGCTTGCAGTGCTCTGGCGTAAATAAGAAGTAACCGTGAGATTACCGCTGGAACTGATGCTAACCGGCAGTTGCGCCGTGTTGTAGAACGGCACCGTCAGCGGCGGCGAGTTGGGCGTGGTATCGCCTTCGGGAACCGTTATAGAATTCGCGATTAGCACGCCATTGGGAACCCTGAGTGTGATCGATGGATCCTGCCCGTAGAGCCTCTGTGCGTATCCGCTGGCGGCGAGGTTGCTTACAGTAACAGTGGTATCCGTGGCGCTCGCGTTAAGCGTCAATCCCCCGCTGCTGCGTGATAATGAACCAGTGTAAGTTTGTCCCGTGGCCGCGACGCCCAATTGCGCATTCAATCGCGTCAGTCCGGAGCCCGTCGCAACTACATTGAAGTCTCCGTTCGGACGTATCGACAATTGCCGCTCAACGTCAACATTGAGTGGCACGGTTGCCAAGCCGATGCCCCCACCGCTGCCTAGCGACGTGAATAGCGTCACATCGGTGGCGCTAACAAGCGAGGCCGGACTTGCCGCGCGTATCGATCCGCCGTTGGAAGTGATGCTGACAGCGCGCGAAATCGAGTTGGTGAAGACCGATGCATTGAAGGTGGTCGCCGGCGCATTGGCGGCTACCGTACCGACGTTGATGTCTCCGGTGGCGGTCAAACTAATGTTGGCGCCGGGACATGAAGTCGTGGAAAAGCAATTGGTCGCAGTCGCGGTGACAGAGGATGCATTCAGTGCTGTCGTCGAATTGATGTTTATCGACGTACTGTTGAAGGAATTCGCCGCCGCCGCGGTCACGCCGGAGGAGTTATTCACCGTCGAAGAAATACTGCCTGCCGTCGCCGAGAGCGTTACCGCGCCTGTGGTGTCGATGGTTCCGCCGCTTATGCCCGTACCGGACATCGATACTGCGCCGCCACCCGCCGAAATCGTGCCGAAGTTGCTCGCCTGTGACGCACTAACAATCGTAACAGCACCACCACCGGTAGTTGCCCCATTTGACGCGGTCACAGAACTACCACTGGAGGTTAACGAAACGGCGCCGCCTCCAGTAGTAATCAATCCGCCGATATTGATGGAGCTTGGTGCGGTTGCGGCAAAGCTGCCGCCGGTTACTGCACTTAGTTGCAGAATACTGCCCGAAGTCGCCGTTACTGCGCCAGTGCCTGCATTCAACGAAAGCAGCGAAGCCTGAACTGCGCCGCTGGTATTCAGAGAAATAGCCCCGCCGCCTGTCGCAATCGTTGAAGTGGCAACGCTCTGTATTGATGGCGCATTGAGCGCCACAGCGCCGCCCGTCGTCGTGATGTTCGTCGCGATGTCGAGCCGATTGGGTGTATTCGTATCGAGTGCGATCGGATCGGGTAACGCGGGCGCTGTGTATGTCCCGACCTGCGCTGTAAGGCCTTGGCCAGGCGTGGTCAGCGTGACCGGGTCGCTAATACGCATGTAGCGCGACGCAAACAGGTTAACGTTCCCGGTTATCGCTGCAAGCGTGGCGGGAGAAACCGTCGCCGCATTACCCGGAAAGTCCGTTGCTTCGTCGATGATGGATGGGATGAGTCCGCCGCCGGAAAACACAAAAAGGTCCAGTGGATCAAGTAGCAAATTTCCCAAGCTGCCTTTGGGCGAACCCAGGTTCACGCTACCCGCGAAAATCAGGTTATTCTTGCCGGACACTTCGGCAAAGCCGCCGTTGCCGCCCTGCGGCCCGCCTTGCGCGCTGAGACTGCCGTAAAACTGCGCTTTGTCGTCCGACCACACGATGATGCGGCCGCCGTCGCCGTTATCGGTTGCGTCCGCACGCAAAGTTGCTGTAGCGCCGACGAACATATTGACGGAGTTGCGTATGGCCGGATTCGCGCCTTGATAGTCGCCGCCAAGCAGAATCTGCCCACCCCGCGCGCTGCCCGATGCGTCTACGACTGCACCATCGGTTGCAGTGACACGATTTCCGAGCAAGCTGATATTGCCGCCTTTACCCTCGCTGCCGGTGGCCGTCACCAGCCCTGCGACACGCGTATGGCCGCTTGGCGACTCAATCATGATGTTGCCGCCGGTTTTGCCGCTGGCACTGGTGGTGCTTCCTGCAGCTATTTGTATATCGTTCGCAGCCTTGAGCACGATATTGCCGCCTTCGTCTCGCACCAGCGCATTGGCACGAATTTCACCGCTGTGCCGCAGCGTGCCCGCGAATACGCCAACGGCACCGCCGTCCGCCAGTAGCTTGCCGACATTCACTACTGAATCTGTCGGCGCCTGCACCTCAAACTGCACGCCCTCGTGTTCGAGGCTGCCTATGGTGAGGCTCTTGCCCGCTGCAAGGATGAGTTCACCTCCAGGCGTCTGGATCAGACCACTATTCTCGATATTGGGCGCAACCAGTACAACCTTTCCGCCATAGCCAGTACGTATCCAGCCCTGATTGATAATCGAGCCAGAACTGGCGTCGCCTTGGAATCTAAGCTTTCCAGCAAGGAAATCTGCATCCAGCATATTGAGCGTGGAGCCCACAAATCCCGCTGTATCTATCATTGCGCCGGGTCCGACTACAATGCCAGCAGGATTTATCAGGAACACTCGCCCGTTGGACAACAATTGGCCTTGCAACGACGAAATATTCGGTCCGACGACGCGGTTCAATATGGCGCTCGACGAAGATTGCTGGATAAAGCGCGTGACTTCGTTCGCGCCTATCGAGAACCCCTGCCAGTTGACTATGGAACCTGGCGAGTTGGTGACATTCAGGGTCGATGCGTTGGGGCGAGAAATTCCCACCTGTCCGTTAACGACTTGAGCGCCAGTGGGATTGGCCCAGGCGCCCGGCGCGTTGAACATAACGTGTATCGACGCGGCGATGATCGCCGAGCGTTTCAGCTTGAAGCTACGCTTGCGCATCTGCACCTCCCTGGCAAAACTGTTATTAACTACGCCAGCTTATACCCAAATGGTATCTCGGTTCTGATTGCTGGGCAAAGTATATCGCTGAATGACTTGCCACAGAATTGCCCGCACGCCAAACCATGAGCATACTTCAGAGGATTTATATAAGTTATTGTTTTTATTGATATTTTATTCTACTGCTATCGTTACTCTCAATACAATTTAGCGCCTTCCGCGCCACCACCATATTGAAGTATTGACTGCGCCATTGCTGCCCCAAAGCGCTTGGCGAATCGTTCGGCGATATTTTCCCGCGGCGTGAAATCGATAATCTCTTCCGCCTTGATAACTTCGCGCGCAACGTAATCAGCGCTACCCAGCGCATCGGCGAGTCCGAGCTCAACACTTTTTTGGCCGACCCACATCAAGCCCGAAAACATTTCAGGTGTTTCTTTCAGGCGTTTGCCGCGACCTTTGCGTACCACATCGATGAATTGCTCGTGAATTTCGGCAAGCATTTTCTGCGCGTGCGCTCTTTGTGCATCATCCAGCGGGCTGAATGGATCGAGGAAGCCCTTGTTTTCTCCTGCAGCAAGCATGCGACGTTCGACTCCAAGTTTTTCCATGGTGCCGGTGAATCCAAAACCATTCATGACGACGCCGATGGAGCCGACGATGCTCGCTTTGTTAACGTAGATTTTGTCCGCCGCCGCTGCGATGTAGTAGCCGCCCGAAGCGCACACGTCTTCGACCACAGCATGGAGCGGGATTTGCGGATACTTCGCGCGCAGCCGTTTGATTTCGTCGTTGATATAACCGGACTGCACAGGGCTGCCGCCGGGACTGTTGATACGCAGGATCACGCCTTGCGTTCGCTTGTCCTTGAATGCTTCGGTCAAGCCTGCGATAACATTATCGGCGCTGGCGGCGGAACTTGAGCTAACGACACCGTTGACTTCGACCAGCGCGGTATGTTTGCCGCTGGACGATCCGTCTTTACGCGTGATCCATCCCATGCCGATGAACAGCACGACAAACAGATACGCAAAAATCAGAAACTTGAAAAGAATACCCCAGCGGCGCGCGCGGCGCTGTTCCACTACGGCGGACATTGCCACTTTTTCGAGAATTTGACGTTCCCAACCGGGCGATTGATCTTGTTCAGACATGGTGAGTCCTTCGTAAAATGTGTGAATTCAAGTATAGCGCGGCATCACGCGTTTTGCGTGAGCCACGCATGCAAATCGGCAAACGCATCCACGCATGCCAACGGCTCGCACGCGACAAGGCCCTCCCGCGGATGTGCGCCGTAGGCCGCTGCGAGCCTCGCCATACCAGCGGCACGTGCCATTTCCATGTCGTGCGTGGTGTCGCCGATCATCAGCGCCCGCTCCACTTCCACATTGGTTTCTTCGAGCAATCGCTGCAGCATGCCAGGATGCGGCTTGCTGAAACCCTCATCGGCGCAGCGTGTCGCATGAAAATATTGATGTAATCCCGTCGCCTTGAGCGCGCGGTCGAGTCCGTTGCGACTTTTGCCGGTTGCAACGGCAAGCAGAAATCCAGCTTCATGTAATTCATGCAAGCTCTCCGTAACGCCTTTGAATAATGTTGTATTTGCATCGGCACGCCAGAAATGATGCCGGTAGCGTTCCAGAAATTGTGGATAACACGATGGTGGCAAATCCGGCAAGATATGTTTCATCGCGTCATTCATCCCCAACCCGATGACGAAGCGCGCGGTCTCATCGGTCGGTACCGGCAGATTCAAATCAGTGCACGCAGCTTGCATCGACTTACTGATCGCGGTAGCCGAATCCATTAGCGTGCCGTCCCAGTCGAAAATCAGCAGTTCAAATCGTTTCGGCATGATTTTCCGCAGGCGCGGCTATGCGTTCAACAAATGAAGTAAGTTCTTTCGGTAGTGGCGCCTTGAAAGTCATGCTCGCACCCGACAACGGGTGGCGGATCATAGTGCGCGCCGCATGCAGAAACATACGCTTCAGGCCGCGCTTGGCAAGTTCCTTATTCCAGGTGAAGTCACCGTACTTATCGTCACCGGCAATCGGAAATCCAATATGTGCCAGGTGCACACGAATCTGGTGCGTACGCCCGGTTTTCAGTTCCGCTTCGAGCAGGCTGTACTCCGACAACTTGCGCTTCAATCGGAATATCGTATGCGACGCCATGCCGTCGTCTGTCACGCTGACGCGCCGTTCGCCAGATTTAAGCACATGTTTTTGCAGTGCCAGCCGCACGTTACGGGTTTCATCGCGCCATTTTCCGCGCACCAGCACATCGTAATATTTGCGCACTACACCATCGCGCAATTGCGCGTGCAGCGCCACCAGCGCCGCGCGCTTCTTGGCCAGCATCAGCACGCCCGAGGTATCGCGGTCGAGCCGATGCGCAAGTTCCAGAAATGGCGCATGCGGTCTAGCCTGTCTAAGCAGTTCGATAGCGCCCAGACTGATACCGCTGCCGCCATGCACCGCCATACCTGACGGCTTGTTAATGACCAGTAGCGCGTCGTCTTCATGCAGCACTTCCAGGTCAATTTTGCGGGCAGATGGTGCTGCGATCGGCGCTCGTTGTGCCACCCGCACCGGCGGCACCCGCACCTTGTCCCCCGCTGCCACCCGGTATTCCGGTCCGATCCGCCCGCTGTTGACCCGCACTTCGCCGCTGCGCAGGATGCGATAAATATGACTCTTGGGCACCCCTTTAAGCCGTCGTATCAAGTAGTTGTCGATACGCTGGCCGGCGTCCTCCTCGCCCACTTCGTTCCATGTGACAGATTCTTTACTTAACTTCTTCATTTGCTTATACTATTTGCCAGCGCAATGCTTTGGCGCAACTTCGGTTTTAAGGGCTTACAAGGAATAGGCGCATGCGCCGACAGTACTGTAGGCACGAGATTACGGGATCCGGCTTCCACAATGCGAAGCTACTTTATGATACGTAATCAAACCGGGGCCAGACAAGGAATGCGCTCTCGGGCTCTGCCGCTCTGCGTTGAAAACGCTCCTGCAGGCTCCGGAACACGGGTTAAAGTCGCTCACCACGAAGTAGCGATAGTAGTCGAATTACGCGCTCAAGACACCGTTTGAATATTGCGGAAACGCGCCACATGCGCGGGTCCGGAACCGGCAAACCCAAACAACTGACATCCGCCCGAATCGGTAACATGTTTAGCTTTAGTTTTAGTACACCTACCGGCTGACGAAGATTTGTGCTGCCTGATAGTTTCGGGCAGCGATGGTTTTGCCCATCCCGTGTGCGAATGAGCGCGGGAGAAGAAAATGAAACGCATGCTGTTCAACGCGACGCAAGCCGAAGAGCTTCGTGTCGCGATAGTCGACGGCCAGAAACTGGTCGATCTCGACATCGAGTCCGCTTCCAAAGAGCAACGCAAAAGCAATATCTACAAAGGCATCATCACGCGTGTCGAGCCCAGCCTCGAAGCCGCGTTTGTCGATTACGGCAGTGAGCGCCACGGCTTTCTGCCGTTCAAGGAAGTCGCCCGCTCCTATTTCAAGCCGGGCGTCGACGTAGGCCGCGCCACCATCAAGGAAGCGTTGCGCGAAGGCCA
>Ga0315912_10002245_pt1 | contig 21068 bp, 14 predicted proteins | sample VfabasoilMG_FD_204469 | JGI IMG/M metagenome (GOLD analysis project Ga0315912, IMG submission 204469) | Garden soil microbial communities collected in Santa Monica, California, United States - V. faba soil | ecosystem: Environmental > Terrestrial > Soil > Garden | place: USA: California...
CATCCCTCGACCGTGGCCTTCGACCAGCTCGAGCCGCGCATGGCCAATAGCGACAGCGCGTTCATCGTGGTGTGGGAAGACCGTGGCAATGACGGCAGCGGCGCCGGCGTCTACGCTCGCCGCTTCGCCGCGAGCGGTGCTGCGCTCGAGACCGAGTTCAGGGTGAACCTGACCACCACGGGCAACCAGTCGCTGCCCGAGGTCGCGAGCGATGCGGCGGGTCACTTCGTCGTCTGCTGGGAGGACTGGTCCACGGGTGTCGGGCAGATCCGCGCGCGCAGCTACGACTCCGACGGTCAGCCGGTGAGCCCGGGCTTCCTCGTGAGCGGCAATCCCGCCGGCACCTATCGCCGTCCCACCGTGGCCCTCTCGGCCGACGGGAGCAGCGTGGTGTTCGCCTACGGCGGCCCGGGGATCACGGGCGGCACCAACAGCGAGGACATCTACGTCCGGCGCTACGCCTGGTCCTTCGAGCGCCCGGCGCCGCCTGTGAAGCCCAGCCGTCCCGGTTTGCGCCCGGCCCCGGGTGGTCCGCCTGCTGCGCCGCAGTCGCCCGTCGTCAGTCCGACGCTGAACTGACGCGGTCGACGGTGCGCGGCCGGGGCGTGCCCGGCGCCGTCCTCACGCGCGGGCTGTCCTCGGCTTCCGGCAGGTAGCGCAGGAACAGCTCGCGCAGCTGCTCCTGGTGGGCGGCGACCTCCTCGGTGACCCAGTCGTGCGTGGGGATGGGCGGCAGGATGTCCACCCGCACGCAGCCGCGGCGGGCGAGCAGGCTGCCGGTGGGCATGAGGATGCGTGCGCCGCGCAGGATCATCGGCACGACGGGCAGCCCTGTGTCCGTCGCCAGATGGAAGGGGCCTCGCTTGAACGGCAGCAGCCCGCCCGCGCGCGAGCGCGTGCCCTCGGGGGCGACGAGCAGCACCTCGTGGCGTTCGCGGATGCGCCGACCTGCGGCGGTCATGCTGGCCACCGCGCGCGCGTGGTGACCCCGATCGACGGCGATGAAATCGAGGTTGCGCATGAGGCTGCCGATGATCGGCACGCGGTGGAACTCCTGCTTGTAGATGACCACGCCGCGCGGCGGCCAGCAGGCCGAGAGGACGAAGAGATCGAGCAGGCTCTGGTGGTTGAAGAGCACGATGCGCGCGCCCCTCGCCTCGAAGTGCTCGAGGCCGTGCACCTCCAGGCGCACGCCACACAGCAGGAGCCCGCCCCGTCCCCAGGCGCGCACGAGGCGCAGTCGCCAGCGCTGGAAGAGGCCGGGGGCCAGCGCGATGAGCAGCAGCATGAGCCCAGCCAGCCCGAACACGTACAGAACCAGCGGGATGAAGCCGAGGATGGCCAGGAAGCGGCTCCCCGCCCGGGGATCCCACTGCTCCTGCGTGCCAGCTTCGACCGGGGCCATGGCGTCGTCGTCAGGGGCGCTCGACGGGGATGGGATGCAACTCGTCGTCCACCGCGACCATCGTCACCTGGGCCTCGGTCACGAGTTCGGGGCGGCCGATGCAGAGCTTGCGTTCGGCCCACACCGACACCTTGACGGTGATGGAGGAGCGGCCGATGCGCAGCGTCTCGGCGAACATCGTGACGACGTCACCGACGAAGACCGGCTTCTTGAACTCCACCTTGTCCATGGCGACCGTGACCACGGTGCCCGGGTGATGGCGGTGCGCCGCGATCGCTGCCGCCAGGTCGATGTCGGAGAGGATCGCCCCGCCGAACACGGTGCCCATGGCGTTGGTGTCCTGCGGCACCATGACGCGCCGGATGGCAGGCAGCACGCCGGCCGGGAATTCCTTGGGGATGCTGTCGCGCGTGGCGGGGGACATGCGGCCGGGGGGCGGGCGTCGAGGGTCGGGTGCGGGTGGACGCCTTGCCCACCGGCGCTGGAAGGCCCAGTGTACGATGGCCCGGCGCACTCTCGTCAGGGGGCTCCGCCACCGCCAGGAGAGAGGAGATGGAGCAGCGAGCCAGTCGTTCAGGTGCAGGGCCCCGGCGTCCGGTGCGTTTCGCGTCGGCCCTGCTCGTCGGGTGCGTGGTGGCCACCTCGATGCTCGCCCAGGCGGCGTCTCCCGGCGACGAGCCGGGCGTCGCGGCCGAGGGCCGGGTGCCGTCGGCGGTGGCTGGACCACTGGCTGACAGCCAGGCGGTGCAGCCTGGCTCGGCAGCCACCCCGGAGGACGCGGGCGCGCCACTACCTGCGGGCGAACTGCCCGACGAACGGGAACTCGACGGCGAGGTGCGCGAGCGCCTGCTGCATCTGGCGTCCGGACCGGTCCTGCGCATGCGCTCGCGCCGGGTCTCCGGCGCCTGGGAAGTGCTGGACGACGGGCACTGGGTGAGCCTGCCGGAGGGCAGCGTGCTGAGCAGCCGTCTGGAGCACCGGGTGCTCGCCGAATACGGCCAGCGCCGCAAGGCCCTGGCGTCGCGCGCTGCGCACCCCGAGCGGCTCGCCTTCGCCGGCTGGTGCTTCGACGAGGGCCTGTACACCGAAGGCCTCGCGGAACTCGACCGGCTGCTGACAGACGACCCCGACCACGTCGGGGCATTGCTCCTGCTCGCGCGCCCGGCCCTGCCCTTCGCCTTGCCGGAGTGGTGCGTCTCCGGGAGCGACTGGCCGGCCGGCCTGGTGCGCTACGGGGGCGATGCCCCGCGCGCGCTCCAGGAACTCGTGGTGCGCGAACTCGGGCGGTCGCGCCAGGACGAGCGCGTGCCCGCCCAGCTCGGCGCCAGCTTGCGGTCACCGGATCCCGGCGAGCGGGCCTTCGCCGCCCTGGCGGCGCGGCGACTCTATCCGGAAGGCATCGCCATGCCGGAACTGCTGCGGCGCGCGCTGCTGGATCCCAACGGCGAGGTGCGCCTGGCGGCGGCGCTCGCCCTGCGCGACACGGGTGAGGAGGGCGTGGCCGTGCCCTTCGTGCGGGCGCTGGAGAGCTCGTCGTCCGTGTTGCGCACCCATGCGGCGCAGGGCCTCGGCGTCCTGCGCTTCCCGGTGGTCGCCGAACCGCTCGCAGCGCGCCTGGCGAGCCTCGGCACCTCGGCCGGGGGAGAGGGCCGGCGCGCGCCCGCGAGCCACATCTTCGTCGGGCGGCAGATCGCCTTCGTGCAGGACTTCGAGGCCGAGGTGGCCACGAGCGCCGTGATCGCCAAGCCTCGCATCGGCGTCGTCCAGGAAGGAGCGACGCTGGACGTGCGCGTGCAGGGCATCAGCGGCTCGGGTGGCAGCGAGGTGGCCGCCGGCTACACCCAGGCCAGCGAGTCGCGCGCGCTGCGGCATGCGCTGGCCCAGGTCACCGGTGCCGAGGTGCGCGACAGCAATGCAGCCTGGTGTGCGTGGTGGGAAGCCCAGGGTCCGGCATGGCTCGCCGCGCATCGGCCGCCCGTCGAGGCCGCCGAGTTCGCACCGCCTGGAAGCTGACCGCGCGGGATCGCTCCGACCCGACGCCTAGTGATACTCCCGGTGCACTTCCGGGAAGCAGCTCTGCCAGTTGATCTTGCCTTCCTCGAAATCCGTCAGGAAGCGGGGCGGCGAGAAGATGCCGGTGGCTTCGAGCACCTTGTACAAGCGCCGCGCGTGGGCGCCGACCTCGGAGCCGAACTGCTCGGAGAGGCGACGGCCGATCTCGTCCACCGTGCGCTTGCCGTCGACGAGCTCGAGGAAGCCCCGCGCGCCGTCGTCCACGATGATGCCGCAGCCGGCGCCCGTGTCGGGCGTCATGAAGAACGCGTACTCGGTCTCCTTCGGCTCCACGGCCGCCAGGCTCTCGGCGTCGGTGAGCGTGTACAGGTCGTCCATGTCGTAGGCGAGCACCTGCAGGTTCACGTCGCTGCCCAGCTTCGGCGCCTCCTGCCCGGTCACGCCGCGTGCGTCGCCGAGGGCGTCCGCCGTCGCGTCGTAGAAGTGGTGCAGGCCCTCGTAGGGCATGTTGAAGTACACGTCCTTGACGTCACCGAAGTGCGCCGCGGCCCAAGTGCGCGCGCGGCGGTAGAAGTGGTACTGGAACTCGGCCTTCAGCGGAGCGGACACGTCGGGGATGCCGGCGAAGCCGCACTGCTCCGAGACGTAGCGCTCCCACACGGCGGCCAGGCCCTCGACCAGCTCGGGGTCGATGCGGTGGGTACGCAGGTCGGGGATGCGGTCGTGGAAGCCTGCGTCGTGCGCGATGTGCGCCCACTCCTCGATGATGTCGCCGCCGGGGCGCTTCACCAGCCTCACGAGCATGTGCACCAGGCGCTGGATGAGCCGGCTCCAGTCGTTGATGGCCTTGCCCACCAGCACCTCGTAGCCCGTCATCCAGTTGGTCGAGAGGATCTCGTGGCCGACGTCGGGGTCGTAGCTGATGCCCCACTTGTCGACTTCCTTCTCCAGCGGGGTGCGCGGGAGGATGGCGAGGTTGAAGGCCTTGATGTCCGCCGGTTCGCGCGAGAACGCATAGCTGACGGTGTTCTTGTAGTCGGCCACGGTATCGCCGGGCAGGCCCATGATGATCTCGCACGAGACCATGACGTTCGGCTTGCCCTTGAGCTGGTCGATCATCGGCGCGACCTTCTCGGGCTTCCACACGCGCTTGATGTTGCGCATGGTGTCCGGGTTGGCGCTCTGGATGCCGACGCCGATGAACGAGCAGGCCGTCTTGCTCGCCAGCTCGACCAGGTCCTCGTTGATGAGCGAGGGGAACACCTCGTACATGTGCAGCGCGCGGATGTCGTACTCGATGATCATCCCGAGGATGGCCTCGGCGCGCTTGCGGCTGTAGTTGAAGGTCGGGTCGGTGTTGAGCAGGATGCGGGCGCCCGCCTTCTTGAAGTACTCCATCTCGCCGCGGACACGCTCGAGGGAGAACTCGAAGTACGGCTGGTTGCGCCCGTAGTCGCAGTAGCTGCAGACGAAGGGGCTGCCGCGCGCCGTCTGGTAACACGCCCCGCCGCGGATGTCGCACACGTCGAGCACGCCCGTGAGGTAGGGCGAGGCCAGGCTGTCCAGGTTGTTGCAGTAGGGGCGCGGTGCCGGGACGAAAGGCTGGCCGTCCTTGCGCTGGGCCAGGCCGGCGATGCCCGTGACGGGTTCGCCCTTGAGGCGCGCGACGAGCAGCTCGCGGAAGGTCTCCTCGCCCTCGTTCACCGCCACCCAGTCCACCGCCGAGTTCTGGTCGAGGATGCGCGCGTAGTGGTAGGAGACCTCGGGGCCGCCCAGGATGATCTCGACGTCCGGGGCGAGACGCCGCACCTCGGCGCAGACCTTCAGCACGTCGGGCGTGTTCCAGACGTAGCAGCTGAAGCCCACCAGCTGCGGTGCGTCCGCCAGGATCGTCGTCGCGATGCGCGTCGGGTCGTGGATCGAGCAGTCGTAGAACTTGTGCACGATCTCCGTCCGCTCCTTCACGAAGGGATCGGAGATCGCCTGGGCGTGGATGTACCCCAGCGAGAGCATGCGACGCTGCGCCGTGTACGGCGAAGTGAAACTGACGGAGGCGAGCACGACCTTCATGCGTCGAGAACTCCTGGGGCTGGGGTCCACGGTGTACGCGTATTCGGGCAGTCTGATCTATCGGCAGGCGGGACGGCAGGCCGGAGACCAGGCTCCCCAAATGTGTGCGAGGGGCGATGCATTGTAGCGTAGTGGCCTGCACGAGGCCCGCTTCCGGGCCACGGCCGCGGCCGTCGGCTGCCGCCAGCCCGGCAGTCGACACGGGAGTCAGACGAGGCCGGCAGCCTCGAGCGACCGGTCGGCCCGCGCGCCGATTCAGTCCTGCTGCAGCACGCCCTCCAGGCTGACGACGAAGCTCACCTCGTCCCCGAGCATGGCCAGCATGCCGTCCATGCCGTAGTCCGAGCGCTTGACGGTGAAGCGCGCCTCGACGCCGCAGCGGTGGTCGCCGAAGGGCGAGTCCGCCGAGCCGATGACCCGGGCATCGAATGACAGCTCGTGGCTCTCGCCGTGCAGGTTCAGGGTGCCCGAGACGCGCAGGGCCCCGTCCGCCCCGGCCTTCACCGCGTCGCTCTCGAAGCTCATGGCTGGGAACTTCCCGGCATCCAGGAAGTCCTCGCTGCGCACGTGGGCATCGCGCTTGGCGTTGGCCGTGTCGACGCTGTCGGCGCGGATCGCGAGGCGTACGGAGCAGGCGCCCGGGTCGGCCGTATCGAGCACGAACTCGCCATCCACGTCGTTGAAGCGGCCGTAGAAGTTCGACACCCCCAGGTGCTGCACGCCGAACCAGGCGCTCGAGTGGACCGCATCCACGGTGTAGCTGCCCGAGCGGGCCTCGGCCGGGAAGGGCGAGGGGGTCTCCGGCAGCCGGGCGGCGAGCAGCAGCCCCAGGGCGGCGGCGACGAACAGCAGGCGGCGAGCGGGCGGGGTCATGCAGGAGCCTCGGTGGACGGATGGGGTCGGAGTGGGCGGGAGGCTACCAGACGCGCGCCCGGGCCTGGACGAAGGAGTAGAAGAACACCGAGTCGGGATCGTGGGCTACCCGGTCCATCTCCTCCTTCATGCCGTCCACGATCTCCTCGCTCACCTTGCCGGCCGCCAGGAGTTCGCCCGACCCGCTCAGCAGCAGCTCGGTCCAGAACGCGAGGAACTCGGCGCGCTCTCCGGCGTGTCGGTTGTCCAGGTGGAAGGTGCGCACCTTGGTCGTGATGTCGCGATAGCCCACGGCCTGCAGCAGGTTGCCCAGCTTGGCGCCCACGAAGGGGTCGCCACCGAGCTCGAGCTGCCAGTCGTTGTAGGCCATCCAGTAGGCCAGGGTGCGGGGGCTGTAGGGGTCCACGAAGAAGGTGGCGTTCTGCACCTCGGTGACCACCACCGGCGAGCCCGGGACGAGCACCCGTCGTACCTCGGCCAGCACCTGCGCGGGCTCGCCGACGTGTTCGAGGATCCAGCACAGGAAGGCTCCGTCGAAGCGGTTGGCCGGGAAGGCCAGGCGCGTGGCGTCCTGTCGCACCAGCTCGTAGCGACCCTCGGCCCAGGTCAGGGCGCCGAGGTTGCTGCGTCCGGCCTCGAGGTTCTTCTCCGACGCGTCCACGCCCGTGACGTGCAGGTCGGGGAAGTGGCGCAGCAGGATCTCGGTCTGCGCGCCGACTCCGCAGCCGACCTCGATGAGCTGCCGGCAGCGGCGGAAGGGCAGGCCATCGTGCACCTTGTACTCGAGGAAGCGGGCCTGCCGGCGCAGCCGGTCCTGCTCCGCCGGAGTGAAGCCATGCAGGTAACCGGTGGGCCTGCGGGTCTTGGTCATGGGGAGCGTCCCGGGGGGCGTCGGGCCGGCCGCGTCGCCAGGTACTGCGGTGGCCAGGCGGGTGCTGCGTAGCCGGCCGCGGCGGCGGCGGCCAGCGTGATGGAGGGGTGCAGCAGGTGCGGGCGCGCCATGGCGCAGAGGTCGGCGCGCCCGGCAGCCAGGATGGTGTTGCAGTGGTCCGCGTCCTGGATGGCGCCGACGGCCATGACGACCAGGCCGGTCTCGGCCTTGATGCGCTCGGCGAACGGCACCTGGTACATCCGGCCGTAGACCGGGCGGCTCTCGGGCGTGTTGCCGGCGGTCGAGACGTCCACCAGGTCGCAGCCGTGCTCCCCGAGGGCGCGCGCGATGGCCACGCCGTCGTCGGCGGTCAGGCCGTGCTCGGGACCGGCGGCCTCGAGCCAGTCGGTGGCCGAGATGCGCACCGCCAGCGGGCGGTCCTGCGGCCAGGCGGTGCGCACGGCGTCGAGCACCTCCAGCGGGAAGCGCAGCCGGTTCTCGAGGCTGCCACCGTAGGCGTCCGTGCGGCGGTTGGCGGCCGGCGACAGGAAGCTCGACAGCAGGTAGCCGTGCGCCATGTGCAGCTCGACCAGGTCGAAACCGGCCGCGAGGGCGCGCTGCGTGGCGGCCACGAAGGCGTCGGTCACGCGTGCCATGTCCGCCCGCGACATCTCGCGCGGCACGGGCCAGTCGCTGCCGAAGGGCAGCGCCGAGGGGCCGATGGTCGGCCAGGCCCGGCCGTCGCGCAGCGGTCGATCGCCCTCCCAGGGCAACTCGCAGCTGGCCTTGCGGCCGGCGTGCGCGAGCTGCACTCCGAGGGCGGCGCCGCTGTGCGCGTGGACGAAGTCCACGATGCGCTTCCAGGCGGTCGTGTGGGCGTCGGACCAGAGCCCGGCACAGCCCAGGCTGATGCGCCCCTCCGGCTCCACGTCGGTCATCTCGGTCATCACCAGGCCGGCGCCGCCCACGGCGCGGCTGCCGAGGTGCACGAGGTGCCAGTCGCCGACCTCGCCGTCCTGCGCCGAGTACTGGCACATGGGCGAGACCACCACGCGGTTTGCCAGGGTCAGACCGCGCAGCGTGAGGGGCGCGAAGAGCGGCGGCGGGGCGTGTCCGTCCTCGAGGCGGGCGTTGCGCACGGGATCGGGCTGGCCCGCCGTCTGGGCCTCCCACCACTGGTCGCGCACCGCCGCCACGAGCGCCGGGTCGCGCCGCGCGAGGTTCTCGTAGGTGATGGCCTTGCTGCGCGTGAGCAGGTTGAAGTTGAACTGCAGCGGGTGCTGCCCGAGGTAGCGGGCGCTGTTCTCGAACCACTCCAGGCTCGTCTGCGCCGTCTTCTGCAGCCGCGCCACCTCGCCCCAGCGCGCGTCCTCGTAGGCCTCGAGGACGGCGGGCACGTCCCGCGTGCCGTGCTCGACGAAGGCCGCCGTGAGGGCGATGGCATCCTCCATCGCGAGCTTGGTGCCCGAGCCGATGGAGAAGTGCGCGGTGTGCGCGGCATCGCCCAGCAAGACCACGTTGCCGCGCCTCCAGGTCCGGTTGCGGACGGTGGGGAAGGTGCGCCAGACGGAGCGGTTGGCGAGCAGCCGATGGCCGTCCAGGTGGTCGGCGAAGAGCCGCTCGCAGTAGGCGATCGTGGCCTGCTCGTCGGCCCGATCGAGGCCGGCCCGGCGCCAGGTCTCCTCGCGGCACTCGACGATGAAGGTGCCGAGCCCCCGCTCGAAGGGATAGGCGTGCACCTGGAACAGGCCGTGCTCGCCCTGCTCGAACAGGAAGGTGAAGGCGTCCATCGGCAGGGTCGTCCCCAGCCACGAGAACTTGCAGGCCCGCCAGTCGAGCTGGGGCTGGAAGTGGCTCTCGAACTGCTGTCGGACGGCGCTGTTGATGCCGTCGGCCGCCAGGATCAGGTCGGCCGGGCCGACGTCCTCCACGCGGCGTACTTCGCTCTCGAAGATCAGCTCCACGCCCAGTTCCCGGCAGCGCTCCTGCAGGATGGTCAGCAGGCGCTGGCGCGACATGCCACAGAAGCCGTGGCCGGTGGAGCGGACGCAGGTGTCTCCGTAGTACGTCTCGATGTCGTCCCAGTAGATGAACTGGCGCGTGATCGCGTCGTAGGACTCGGCATCGCTCTCACGGAAGTGCGAGAGCGTCGCGGCCGAGAACACCACGCCCCAGCCGAAGGTGTCGTCCGGACGGTTGCGCTCGTGCACCGTGATGCGCGCGTCGGGGAACGCCTTGCGCATGAGGATCGCGGTGTACAGGCCTGCCGGGCCGCCGCCGATCGACACGATGCGCATGGAGCGCATCATAGGAACGCGCCGTCCAGCAGTCCCAGGGCGATCGGGCGCCGGTTGCCTGCCGCTCCGGCCGGGCCGGCGCCGCCCTCAGCTCTCGGGGGTGCTGCGGGTGCTGCGCCCACCGCGCGGCGAGGTCTTGAGGAACAGGTAGTAGAGCTGTCCCTCCGCCACGGTCGTCCCGGCGCGCAGTTCGGCCTCTTCGCCTTCGCCCAGGTAGATGTCGGCCCGACCGGCGGTCTGGATCGCGCCGCCGGTGTCCTGGTCGAGCATGAACTGCCGGAATGGCACCTTGCCCGGCCGCCCGACCGCGGGCAGCTGCGTGTCGACGAACACCACGGCCCCGCGCGGGAACAGGGTCTTGTCGGTGGCCAGGGTGCGCTCGCTCGTCACCGGCACGTTGAGGCTGCCGTGGGGCGTCCCGTCGATCTTGGTGAAGAACACGAAGCGCTCGTTGCCCTGCAGGTACGACAGCACGCGCTCCGGCGGGGTGCGGGCCGCCCAGGCACGCAGCGCCGGGAGCCCCGGGTCACCGGGCTGGATCTCGCCCGCCTTCTCCAGCGCCTGGCGCAGCGAGGAGTAGTTGCGCCCGTTCTGGCCGGCGTAGCCGAAGCGCTGGAAGCCGCCGTCGGGCAGGCGCACCACCGCCGAGCCGTTGACGTGCGCGATGTAGGCGTCGATCGGGTCCTTCAGCCAGACGATCTCCAGCCCCTTGCCTGTGAGCAGGCCCTGGCGCTCGATGCTGCGCCGCGTCGGATAGGGCTCGAGCCCGCCGTCGGCCGTGCGGCGACCGAGGATCGCGCCGTCGGCATCCTTGACCAGGTCGTCCGGCAGGCCGTAGAGCGGATACCGGTAGGTCTGGTCCTGCGTCATGCTGCCGTCGAGCACCGGCGTGCAGTAGCCGGTGAACAGCACGCCGCCGCCGCGACCGTCCCAGCCGGCGCTGCGGTAGACCTGGAACTCCTCCTCGAGGCTGCGCTCGAAGGCGTCCGCCGACTCGCTCGTGGTGAGCAGTTCGCGGAAGCGCTCCAGGCTGGCCAGGGCGCGGTCGTAGTCCACGCCGGCCGCCGGGAAGCAGCGCTTGGCGCTCGGCTTGCGCGTCCAGAGGATCGACTGCTCGAGCGCAGGAAGGATGCGACGGCGCTGCGACCACTGGCCGCGGCAGTCCAGGTCGGCTTCCTCGAAACTCACCGGGAGCAGGGCCTCGGCCCCGGCAGCGAGGCGGCGCGAGTAGTCGGGCTTGGCGCGGCGGGGGGCGCTCTCGCAGCCCGGCAGGCAGAGGAGCAGGGTGAAAGCCAGCACGGCACGCAATGATGTCGTCATGTTCACGGGGCTCACACTATCAACGGCCCGCTCGGTCTCAAGTCCGAGTTCCGGATCCGGCAGGCCGACGCGCACCCCGAATCCCTAGAATGCCCCTTTCTCCGAGTTCCTCCGAAGGCCCGCTCTGCGGCGACCACCCCATGTCCGAGTCGGATGCCCCCGTCACGCCCCGGCAGCCCGTGCGCCGCGGCATCGGCTTCGGCCCGTTCGAGAGCGTCACCTTCGGCATCGTGCTGCTGGTGCTCCTCTTCATCTACTGCACGGTCGGCTCGGCCGGCGCCTTCTACCCCACCCAGCTGAACGTCTTCTCCGCCGACAGCTGGGAATACGCGCAGATCCGCACCTTCCGCGGGCTCGAGATGACCGAGTACGAGTGGTTCAACTGGTGGCCTTTCGACCTGTTGATCCTGCTCATCTGCCTCAACATCACCGTGGTGACGCTGAAGCGCATCCGGCTCAACGCGGTCAACCTGGGTGTCTGGACGATCCACGCCGGCGTGCTGCTGCTGTGCGCCGGCAGCGTCTGGTACTTCTCCACGAAGGTGGAAGGCGACACGCCGGTCGTGCGCCGCCAGGTGCGCATCAGCCTGCCGGACGGCGGGCAGGGGAGCCTGCCGGTCGTGCCCGGCAGCAGCACCCAGGTCGTCGGGCGCGACGGGGCGTCGTGGGGCTTCGAGATCTCCGACGTCAACCTGGCCTACACCATGCTCTCCGGCCCCGATGCCGGTCAGACGCGCTACAGCGTCATGGTCAACGTGCAGCCTCCGGGCCGTGACGGCTTCCTGCGCCAGCTCATCCTCGGACATCCCGAGAACACCGAGGACGTGGTGCGCAGCGACGACGCGCAGCAGCCCATGGCGCGCGCCATCAAGGTGCTCGGCAAGCCGCTCGTGGACGACGCCCTGGAGCTCGAGCTGGACTACCTGCCCCAGACGCACTTCTACCTGGCCAACTGGGTCGAGAAGTCGTGGGCGCTCTACCTGAGGGAGCGGCGGCCGGACGGTGCCGTCACGCCCTGGTCGATGCGTCCGATCGAGGGCATGCCGCTGTTCAACGACTACGTGTCGGACCCGGACGAGGTGTGGCTCGCGCCGGGCGAGGTGGCGCCGGTCGATCCGCTCGACGTGCTGGTCCCGTCCGTGGACCCGGGCGACCCCCTGCAGGGGGTGCCGATCCACGTCCGGAGCTACCTGCGCTACGCCTTCGACGAGCAGCGCCGCACGGCCGGTGGCGACGAGCTCGATCCCGTGGTCACGCTCGTCATCGACGACGGCCGCGGGCAGGTCGAGGACTACGAGATCGAGGCGTTCCGGCACCCCGACGAGCCCCTGGCGCTGGACTTCATCGACTTCGTGTGGGCGCCCTCCCTCGAGGCCCGCGACGAACTCGTCACGCCGCGCACGCCGCGACTGCGTTTCCGCGTGCCGGGCGTGGAAGGGGTGTACGAGCACACGGTGCGCGCCCTCTCCGTCCAGGATCGCGAGCTGCCCTTCGAGCGCGTGCCCGGCAGCGACTACGAGTACCGCGTCGAGTTCGTGCAGGACCTGGGCTCGATGGGGGAGCTGTGCAGCGTCGAACTGCGCACGCCCGAGCGCGCGTTCCGGCGCTGGGTGTTCGACCCGGCGCATCACGGCTCGACCGTCGATGTCAGCGTGGAGACCGCCGAGGACGACCACGAGCACGGGCCCGGCGAGGAGCACGATCACGGCCCCTCGCTCGTGCCCAGGGAGCACTACCCCCTCGACGAGGGCATCGACGTCTGGTTCGAGCCGGGCCATGCACCTGCGCCGGTGCTGCTCCTCGCGGGGCCGGGCGACGGCGATCTCGGCATCGCGCTGGACATCGGTTCGCCCCAGGACGGCGAGTACGTCCCGTTGCGCCTCGGTGAACGGGTCTCGCTCGGCGGAGACCTGACGATCATGGCCAAGTCGCTGCTCACGCGGTCACGGCGCGAGGTGCGCCCGCTGCTCGTGCCGCTGCGTCACCGCAACAAGGATGCGCGCGAGCAACGCTCGATGGCCCACCTGGACTTCGAGGTCGGTGGCAGGAAGCACGAACCGTGGGTGCGCTTCCACGAGTACGTCTTCGACCGCGCGGACGACCCCCGCGTGCCGTTCTCGGCGGCGTTGCGGCGCTTCCCGTTCATGCCCTCCACCGTCGCGCTCGCCGACGGGCGCATCATCGAACTGCTGCTCTCGCGCGAGCGCATGCCGCTCCCGGATCCGGTGGTGCTCGACGACTTCGTGCTCACGTCGCACGTGGGCGGCTTCTCGGGACGCACGACGAGCATCCTCAACTGGACGAGCCACCTGCGCTTCGAGGACGCGGGTGGCGCGTGGGGAGACGTCGTGCCGGTCACGGTGAACGGCCCCGCAGAGCACGCGGGCTACTGGTACTTCCAGTCGGCCTGGGACCCGCCCGACCCGCCCAGCCGGCGCGGCGAGGCGAACTCGCAGGGCCTGAACTACACGGTGCTCGGCGTGGGCAACCGGCACGGCGTCGGCGTGCAGCTCGCGGGCTGCGCCATCGCGGTGCTCGGGATGCTGTACGCTTTCTACGTCAAGCCGCAGATCCTGCGGAAGCGCCTGACCGGTGCGTCGGCCGCCAAGGGGCCAGCAGCTCCGCGTGGCGGGCGCATCCCGGTCGCTTCCATGGGCGGCCTCTCGGAGGGTGGATCATGAGTCCCCGGACTCGCTTCAGCATCGCCGTGGTGTTGCTGGTCGTGGCGCTCGTGGCCTTCAGCGGCTGGATGGCCGCCGGGAAACGCCCGCCGCAGCACGAGCCGAGCGCCTTCGCCCAGGCCGTGGACCTGACGGCCTTCGACAACCTGGCCGTGCACACCGACGGCCGGCTCAAGTCCTACGCGTCCTTCGCGCACGAGATCATGGCCCTGGTGCTCGGGCCACGTCGCTACGAGGGGCAGTCGCCCTCGTTCACGTACCTCGACATGATGCTGCGGCCGAGGCTCTATACCTCGGCCGACGTCGTGTACGTCAAGAACAAGAACCTGCGCCGGGAGATCCGCGAGGCCTTCGAGGGCAGTACCGCCTTCACCGAGGGCGACACGCTCGCGCTGCGCGCGCGCCTGGACGACTTCATGAGCTACGGGCTCATCTCGCCCGAATGGCTGGACGAACCGAGCGTGCAGGCGCGACTGGACATGCTGCAGGCCGACCTCATGCGCACCGCACGCCCGGTGCAGGAGATCAGCGGCGCCCTGGCCATGATGTACCCCATGCAGCTGCGCGGGTCGTTGCGCCTCGTGCCGCCCGCGAGCGGCCGCTTCGACGAGCCGTGGAGCAGCCCGGCGATGGGGGGGCCGGTGGCCGCCAACGACCCGGCGCTCGCATCGCAGGTCAGCGAGGCCTGGAAGTCGCTGGAGAGCACCTGGGCCGGTGGCGACGCCGTGGGCGTCAACGCGGCGCTCGGCCGGCTCGTCCAGGCGCTGCCGCAGGTGGCGCCGGCCCTCTACCCGGATGCCGACAAGCTGGCCTGGGAGAGCTGGTACTTCGAGCAGGGCAACATGAACTGGATCTGGATGGTCTACCTGCTCTCGGTGGTGCTGCTGCTGCTGTACCTCGTGTACCGCTGGCCGCTCGCCTTCAAGCTGGGGCTCGGAACCTTCGTCGCATCCTTCCTGCTGCACTCCTGCGCGCTCGGCCTGCGCTGGTGGGTCTCCGGCCGCTGGCCGAACTCCAACATGTTCGAGGCGGTCACCACCTCGGCCTGGATGGGTGGGTGCGCGGCGCTGGTGTTCGAGTGCGTGGCACGGCGTTCCGCCATGACCGGACTGTTCGCGCTCACCAGCGCGAGCGCCAGCATGGTGGCGCTCATGTGCGCCCACTTCCTGCCGCTGCAGCTCAACCCCAACATCGGCAACATGATGCCGGTGCTGCACGACGTGTGGCTCTACATCCACACCAACGTGATCATCTGGAGCTACATCCTCATCTTCATGGCGGCCATCACGGGCCTGCTGTACCTGATCCACCGGGCCTGCGGAGCGCAGCGCGAGAGCCTGCGCGTGGCCGGCGCCAGCATCGCCGAGCTCTCGATGGTGGCCACGGCGGGCGCGATGCCGGCTCCGTCGGGCCGGTCGGCCGGCGGCAAGCCGGCGAGCCACGCCGCAGGGAGCGGTGTGGCGTCCGTCGGTGCAGGGGCGGAGGGCGATTCGCACCTGGGCGTCAAGCTCGACGGCGTCACGATGGCCCTCATGAAGCTCTCCTTCGTGATGCTCTGGGCCGGGCTGGTCATGGGTGCGATCTGGGCCGACCACTCGTGGGGTCGCCCCTGGGGCTGGGACCCGAAGGAGGTCTTCGCCCTGTGCACCTTCGTGAGCTTCGCCGTGCTCGTGCACGTGCGCTTCAAGGCGCGCGACAAGGGGCTCTGGACCGCCCTGCTGGCCGTCTTCGGTGCCGGTGTGATGTTGTTCAACTGGATCGTGATCAACTTCTACATCAGTGGTCTGCACAGCTATGCCTGAGCCGGGCTGAGCTGCGTGCCCCGCACTTCCGTCTCCGCCCAGCTGGATGCAGTGGCCGCGCGGCTGGGCCGCGCCGTCGAGGCCCTGCGCTTCGGGCCGCCCGTGAGCCACGTCTACAACCCGCTCGCCTACGCGAGCGAACCCCTGCAGCAGTACCTGCGGCGCTACGCCCGTGCCGGCACCGAGGCCCTGCTCGTGGGCATGAACCCCGGCCCGTTCGGCATGGTCCAGACGGGCATCCCCTTCGGTGAGGTGGCCGTGGTGCGCGACTGGCTCCGGCTGGCCGGCCGCGTGGGTCGTCCGGTGCCCGAACACCCGGCCCGCCCCGTGCTCGGCTTCGGCTGCAAGCGCAGCGAGGTGAGCGGGCGGCGCCTGTGGGGCTGGGCGCGCGATCGATTCCGCACGCCCGACGAGTTCTTCCAGCGCTTCTTCGTCTGGAACTGGTGCCCCCTGGCCTTCCTGGAGGAGAGCGGCCGCAATCGCACGCCGGACAAGCTGCCGGCGCACGAACGGGAACCGCTCGAGGCGCTGTGCGACGCGGCGCTCGCCGACGTGGTGCGTGTGCTCGCGGTGCCCGTCGTCGTGGGCATCGGTGCGGTGGCCGAGGCGCGTGCCCGCCGCGTGGCGCCGCCCGGCGTGCGGGTGGGCCGCATGCTGCACCCGAGCCCCGCCAGCCCGGCCGCCAACCGCGGTTGGACAGCCCAGGCCGAGGCCGCCCTGGAAGCGCTGGGAGTGTCTCTCGGCCCGTCCACGACCGTGCGGGGCATCCGCACGGCGTGAGGCGGCGACGTGCGGATCCCGGCTGTCGACGCGGGAACTGCTGCTCGGCGCGAGCCTTCCCGATCGAGCGGCGGCTCAGTCCGTCGAGACGACGACGCAGCTGCCCGTCACCGGCTCCGTGAGGCGTCCGTCCGGCGTGGACAGCCTGAACGACCAGCTGGCCTGGGCCTCCACGTCGTCCTGCGCGAGCGGCAGCACGTCGAAGCGTACGCCCGGCGGATCGACGTCGAACTCGACGCGCTTGACGGCCACGCCCTGCAACACGGCTTCGAAGAGTTGCGGTTGCATCGGCTCGGTGAAGGCCAGCTCCAGGTTGAGCGTCCGGCGCGCGAACGCCAGGTTGGGCGGCCGTGTCATCCATGCCCGGGGGGCCTCACCCTCCTGGGCTGCGGACGCAGCAGCGGCCGTGCTCGACGCGCTGGACGCCCCAGCCGGCTGCTGCGTGCCGAGCGCCTCGCTGGCGGCGGGAGTCGCGGCCGGGACGCTGGTCGCCCCGGCGGGCAGGCCGGCACTCCGGTCGGCAGCCAGTGCCACGGGGGTGCTCGACGGGTCCGTGCGGCTCCACGCGGCCGGCGCGTGCTCGGCGTCCAGGGCCGTCACCGAGTTCTGCAGGCCCGCAGCCAGGCCGCCCATGATGACGTTCTGGCCGATGAAGCGGTCGATGGCCAGCAGGGCGGCCGTCATGCTCAGCATCAGCGCGCCGGCCAGCGCGGGGCGCAGGCGCGAGGGCGCCTCCTTGGGCCGACGCGTGCTCGTCACGGCCGCTGTGAGGCTGCGACGCCCGTGCTGGTAGGTGTACACGCGGTAGACGTAGTGCGCCTTGGGTGACACCGTGGCGTCGAGGAAGCTCGCGTCGCGTCCCTGGTAGACGAGCGTCTCCGGCTCGTTGGGGTTGGACGGGTCGGGGCTGCGCAGGATGCGCACCTCGTCGTAGCTCTCGTCGGGCGGCGTCCAGGTGAGCATCACCCGTCCGCGCCGCGCCACGGCCTTCACGTCCCGCACGCGCGCCGACTGCTCGAGCCCGCTGCCGCCCTGCAGGCCGCGCAACTCGAGGTAGTCGTTGATCCAGCGGTTGGCCACGTCGGAGCGCGCACGGCACCACGACATGGCGATGTCACGACAGGCGAGCTGCGTGTCGGCGCCGAGCGTCGTGCGCCCGCCGTCGATGTCCGCACGCAGCACGGTGTCGCACAGGCTGGTGAACTGCTCGAACACGATGTCGAGCAGTTCCTGACGCTTGTTGAGCAGGGTGTTGACGTCGTCGAACCACCGCTGCGCCTTCGCCGCCACGCTGCCCTTGGTGGAGTTCAGCTCGCGATTGCGCGTACCGCGCTGCTCCTCGCAGGCGATCTTGATCGCCTCCTCGTCGTCGCACACGGGGAGGCCCAGGCTGGCGAACATCTCCAGCACCTGGTGCACGGTCCTGCGCTTCTTGTCGGGGCGGGGCACGGGTACTTCTCGCGAACGATGGGGAGTGCGGGGGCGCGCCACCGTCCTGCGCGGGTTCCGGCCGGGGACCCGCTGCGGGCGGCGGGCTCGGTCAGTACAGCTTCAGGGGACGCGGGGTCTCGCGCGGCGGGTTGTCATTGCCGCGGGCAGGCCGCTGCACTGGCTGCACCGGCGGCGCCGGCGGAGCTTGGGCCACCGGCACGTCCTCCGGCATGGCGGGCTGCACGGGCTGGTCACCGTCCTGGCCGAAGGGCTGGGCCGGGTCGAAGGGGCCCTGCTGCGGCTGCTGGACCACCGGCACCTGGGGCACCCGCGCGGGCGCCGTCGGGGCGGATGGCGTGGGGCGCGGCACGGCACCCGGCACGACGGACTGGGTGCGCGGAGGCGCGGCCGGCGCCGGGCGGCTGCCCGCGACCGGCTGCCCCGTGCCGACCGGCCGGGCCGGCGAGCCGGGCTGGGTCGGAGCGGGATGGCGGGTCGGCGACACCGGCTGGGATGCCGGGGCGGGTCGGGCCGCCGCCGTCGGTCGGGTGGGCTGCACCGGCTGGGCGACCGGTGGCGTCGGAGCCTGCGGCTGCAGGGCGGGCTGCGCGACCGGGCGCGTCACCCGGGGGGCGGCGGCCGGCTGCTGGCCGGGGCGTGCGACCGGCGGGACGACGGGCTGCTGGCCCGCGACGGGCTGCTGGCTCGCGACGGGCTGCTGGCTCGCGACGGGCTGCTGGCCGGCGGCGGGCGTCGGCTGCACGGCCTGAGGCTGCGAGCCCGGCATGGGGATGGGCTTGGGCTCGGCCTGCGGCCGCTGGGCCTTCTGCTGGTTGCGGCGGGGCATCGTGTTGCCCCAACGGTCGTAGTGGATCTCGATCTCCGTGTTCGACTCCATGTCCACGGCGTTGCCCTTGATGATGCCGTTGGGCCCGAACCAGAGCGTGGTGCGGATGGGGCGCCCGCGCGGCCGGTTGGCCGGCAGGCCCTCGATGCGGAAGTCGACGAGGTGCGTGCACTCCTCGATGTCCTCGTGGTCGCCCTCGAACAGCCGGATGCAGACCTCGGTCTGGTTGTCGAAGAGCGTCTCGGTCACGAAGCTGCGGCGCTCGCCGAAGGTCGTGCCGCGCTCCAGCACCACCGCGTTGTACGGCCGGCGCTCGCCCTCGGCGTTCTCGCGGATGACCTGGATGCCGACGGCATGGCAGGTGATGTCCGTGATCGAGTCCTCGGTGATGCGCACCTCGCGCCCGGACGTCAGCTCGCCGGCGGCGCCAGGCAGCTGGATCGTGGCCGAGCTGTCCATCGCGTGCGCCACGTAGGCGGCGCCGTTGGCGACCAGCAGCTGCGGGTTGCGGTACTCGAGCGGCGTCTTGCCGAACGCCTGCTGGATCATGCTCTTGACCATGGGCATGCGTGTCGAACCGCCGCACAGCAGCACGTCGATCTGGTCGCGCAGGATGCCGTGCTTCGCCTCGGCATCGGCGAGCACCTGCTCGAGGCGCATCTGGGTCTGCAGGAGCAGCCCGCTGCTGCGCTCCTCGAACTCCTCGCGCGTCACCTCGACCATGTGGCCCTGCAGGTCGGCCACGATCATCTCGGTGGTCTTCTTGGACAGGGCGCGCTTGGCCTTCTCGCAGTTGTCGTGCAGCACCGCCGCGTTGCGTGCATCCAGCCGCGGGTCGACCTCGAACTGCTCGATGCACTTCTCGGACACCAGGTCGATGAGCACCTCGTCCCAGTCGAGGCCGCCGAGTTCGCGGTTGCCGTCCTTGCAGAGCGTGTTGAGGGTCAGGTCCTGGACCGCGCCGCCGTTGGCGGCGAAGGCTGCCGGGATGACCGGCTTGATGAGCGTGACGTCGAAGGTGCCGCCGCCCAGGTCGTACACCAGCACGTGCTTGTCGGTCAGGCTGGTGTTCTGCTCGATGGAGAACGCCACCGCGGCCGCATGCGGCTCGCTGAGGATGTTCAGCACGTTGAGGCCGGCCATCTTGGCGGCCTCCATCGTGGCGGCGCACTGGCGCTCGCCGAAGTACGCCGGGACGGTGATGACCACGTCCTCGACGGCCTCGCCCATCTCGATCTCGGCGTTGTCCTTGAGCGTGCGCAGGATGTCGGCCGAGACCTCGTGCGGCGAGCGACGGCGACCGTCGATCGGCTCGGTCTGGTACTCCTCGCCCATCTTGCGCTTGATGCCGATGATCACGCGCCCTGGATCCTGCTTGCGCGTGTTCCACGCCACCTCGCCCACGACCGTGGTGCCCTCGGGGGCGTAGTACACCACCGAACGCAGCGAGGTCGTCTCGCCGTCCTCGCTCTCGAGGGGCAGGGGCTTCACCTCCCGTCGACTCTCGTCGTACCAGGAGATGGTGGAGTAGGTCGTGCCGAGGTCGATGCCGTAGCGCTTGCTCATCGTGAGCTCCCTGTCGCTGATCGCGTGCTGGCGCGGGGTCGGGCAGCGCCCGACTCCCGGCGTGTGGGTCTAGTCCTGGTTCTTCTTGTCGTCGTCATGGCCGGGGGGCGCTTTGCGGCGCGTCCCGGACGGTTCGTTGCGGTGACTGCTGGTCGGGTCGTCGGCGCCGAGCACCGTCGTCAGCCGGACGCCGAGCCTCGTGGCGGCGTCCTCGCTGCGGCTCTCGCGCTCGTCGCCGTCGTCGTCCGTCCGGTAGCGGCCGACTGCCACCTCGGCGTAACGCAGCACCGAGTGCTCGGTGCGGAAGCCGGGACGCACGAGCTCGACGATCTGGCCCTCGAGCGCCGGGTCGTCCACGTCGAGCACGTCCACGGCGTTGTGCACCGTCGGGTCGAAGCCGCCGTCGATCGGGATGCTGTGCGCGTCGTGCGCCTCGAGCACCTGGTCGATGCGGGTCGCGAGCGCGCGGAAGAAACGCCGCGCGCCGCCGATCGGGCCGCTGTCCTGCTCGGGCAGGGCCTTCAGCGCTCCGTCCACCAGGTCGCCCAGGCCGACGAGCTCGACGAGCAGCGAGCGCACGCGCACGTCGCCCACGGCGATTGCGAGCTCATCCACCTTCTTGCTGAGCCCGCGCAGCTTGGGCGGCAGGAACTGCGACTGCTGCGAGAGGCTCTGGATGCCGAGCTCCACGCGGCCGAGGCGTTCGTCGCTCTGGCGCACCATGTCGTCGATCTGGCCGATGCGGGCGTCCGTGCCCGGGATGTCGCCCGCCGATGCCGTGGTGTGGCCGGGCCTGGCGGCGGACGGCGTGCCGGGGTGCGAGGCGGAAGACACGGCGTCCTCGTCGCCCTCGTCCACCGAGGCCAGCGGGTCCCAGTCCTGCGGATCGTCTGCCAGCGCGTCGGAGGCGCGCGCACCCGCGGGCGGCGTGCCGGGCGTCGTCGGCTTGGCGGCTGGCGCCTGCCGGACCAGCGGCGCCGAGCCGAAGACCTCGAGGATCTGCGGCAGGTCGTCGCCCAGCACGGGGGCGCGGCGGTCGGGGGGCCGGCGCTCGGGGGAGGAGCCTGCCTCCCGGTTGCGTCGCGAATTCTCCGTCATGAGCGCGTCCTCAT
>Ga0315912_10002246_pt1 | contig 21061 bp, 25 predicted proteins | sample VfabasoilMG_FD_204469 | JGI IMG/M metagenome (GOLD analysis project Ga0315912, IMG submission 204469) | Garden soil microbial communities collected in Santa Monica, California, United States - V. faba soil | ecosystem: Environmental > Terrestrial > Soil > Garden | place: USA: California...
GGAACAGATATGCGCCTGGGCCAGCTCCGATGAAAATGGATGCACAACGATTGTGTCGAGCCGCACCATGCCGACGTAGCAGATCGCTGCGGCAAGCCGCCGCGCATAGTCAAACTTACTTCCGTCTCCAGATCTCATGGATTTGCTGATGTCCAACAATAACCGCACCGGGACTCTCGGCTCCACCTGGAACATTTTCATGAACAACTTATCCAGCCGCATGTAAGCTCGCCAGTTTACCGAGCGGAGATCGTCACCTTGGTGGAAGTGACGGTGATCCATGAATTCCTGGCCGGGACCCGCGAAACGCGAGAGGTTGTGGCCACCGACCAGACCTGGAAACGATTTCTGCCATTGAATGGTGAGCCGTTCTAATTTTTCCAGGAACTGGCGGTCTATGAGTGGCTGCTGGGAATCCAAAGGAAGATCCTATCAGGCAGCGCCGCCAGCCATGGCTGTGATGAATGTAGCGAGCAGTGTTTCTGTGGTTTGGCCGTCGGCGTGGGCATCGAAGTTGAGGATGAGACGATGGCGCAATACCCCGGGAGCAACGGCGCGGATGTCATCCATGCTCAACTGGAGTCGCCCTTGCATCAGGGCGTGGACGCGGCCGCATTCCACCAGCGCCTGTGCGCCGCGCGGCGAACTTCCATAGCGAACATACTTGCGTGCAAGCGGATGAGCAGTTGTAGTCTCCGGATGCGTAGACATCACCAGGTCAATCGCAAATGCCTGCACATGCGGTGCCACCAGTACTTCGTGGCAAGTCGCGCGCAGTCCCAGAATATCTTCGCTGGTAGCTTGCGGACTGACTTGTGCTTCCTCTTTCTGGATGGTCTTTCCGACAATGCGGTTTAGTTCTTCCCGTGTTGGATAGCCAACTACGAGCTTCATCAGGAAGCGATCCAGCTGAGCTTCGGGAAGTGGATAGGTGCCTTCCATTTCAATGGGGTTTTGTGTTGCCATCACCAGAAACGGAGCTTCCAACTGGTGAGTAGTGGTTCCGCTGGTGACCGTACGCTCCTGCATGGCTTCCAGCAGTGCGGATTGTGTTTTCGGGGTGGCACGGTTGATCTCATCAGCCAGTACCAGATTTGCGAAGATCGGGCCGGGTTGAAAACGCAGGCCCTTGGCTCCGCGATCATCTGTTTCAATCATCATGCTGCCAATAATATCCGCAGGCATCAGATCCGGTGTGAACTGGATACGGGAGTACTTCAGGTGAAGTATCCGTGACAGAGTCCGGATCAGCGTGGTCTTTCCAAGGCCAGGTACGCCTTCCAGCAACACGTGTCCCCCGGCAAGCATGCACGTAAGAACGCCATCCACAATGTCGTGCTGCCCTACGATGATTTGAGAAATTTCGGTCCGGACGCGGTTCAGCAGGTCGATCGCCTGCTGGGGTGAAAAAGGGGTTGACACTATCTCATTCTATGGCAAGAAATGAGGCCGGGGGAGGAGGTAACGCTTTTTCAGGCGTTACCTTGTCTTACTAGGTGCTCTCCGAAATTGTTCGCAAAGTGGTGTACAATCTGCGACATTTCTGCAAGTGCGTTCTTGGCTGCCTTTTCAGAGAAACGGTGGCTCACAGAAAACCAAGTTCGCATCATCCAGAAATCCAGCCGTAACATGGCTTGTTCTAACGAGACTCCATTCACATCAACGCTCGCTGCTTGCCGTAACAGGCAAGATACGAGTCGGTAATCCCTATCCAGGGAATTCTTCAATATATTAAGGTCATCGCCCGAAGAGGAGTTCAACCTGTTTTGCACGGCCGCAAAACCAAGATGGTTGGATTCCGCTACTCTTCCAGAGTAGTCTGTCGACGTTTTTGTGCTTAGTATCAAGATACAGGTGTACCGGAACCAATACGCAAACATGAGCGTAGACAGTACAATGATGACAACGCTGACAATCATTTTTCAGTTACCTTCCACTCCGATTCGACTTTCAAGTTAGGTTCAGAATAACACTGCTGTAACCCAGACTCAACAAAAAACAATAGTACTAAGTAAGAAATTCACAAAAACCCGCTAAGACTGGGTCAGTTTTTGCCGAACACCATGCCGCTCTGCTTACTAGTACTTTTTCGCCCAGAGTACCTCCTAAACAAGGCCGTATAACTAGACGTAATATAGTCAGCTTCTGGAAAACCAAGGGCTGCTGCCGTTCGATCAATCCACGAAGCGGTACCTTCCAACTCTAGGTACGCTCCAATCGGCGTCTCATCCAGCATGATTAGCCCGCGCTTCCCCTCGGCTTGGAAGACCGTCCGGAACTTTTCATAGCGGAAGGACTGCTGGAATCCGAGGTTCTGGAGAATCGACACAAACACTTCCCCGTTTGGAATGTCAGTTTCTATCTCTGTCCGAGATTTGTGACGACCCGTCGTAGTGGGCCCCTTGTAGGTGAGTACCCACCGTCTACCGGACTTACGAAGCCGCAGCGTAAGCCCATTGTCACGAAGTTTGTGTAGCGTGTGGTCGAACAGGAGATTGATTTCGAAGTGCCGTGCGATGGCGACTCGGAAACCGGACCTCCGCAGTAATCGCCGCGTAGCAGCTAGGTCAGAGACGGCGAGCTTGATTTCGGTTTCGATTGGGTGGCTTGATCTATGCAAGTAACCATCATCCCTCAATGGGCGCTATCATGGATCAAGTCCATAGGTCAGGAACATGGCTCAAGTGGGTGCGTAGCTCAACTGGATAGAGCATCAGCCTTCGAAGCTGAGGGTTACAGGTTCGAGCCCTGTCGCGCCCACCACATGCTGCCACTTCCAATTCGGAGTCGAGCCTCCCCCCTTTTCTTTTGTGATAGCATCGCGAGTACTCATGCAAAATCCAATTTCACGACGCGCATTGCTGGCTGGGACCATCGCTGCTCCCGCGCTGGCACCTTCTTTCAGCTTTGCCGAGCAGTTGACTGGCGGGATCAAATTAACCATGCCCGTCGGCGGACTCACGGAACAGGCTCTAAACTTTGTGGTCCAGATGGGCGTGGAATACGTCACCACCGGTGGCCCCGGCTCGCCCACCTACAACACCGAAGGCCGCGTAATCCGTCGCAACAACGACACCTCCGAAGCTCCATGGAAAGAAGCAGAGATTCTCGACATGAAAACTAAAGTCGAGAAAGCCGGACTGAAAATCGGCAACCTGATGCTCCACGATTTCCGCGACGTCATCCTCGGCAGGCCCGGCGGAGACAAGGACATCGAAAAGGTCATCGAATCCATCCGAGTAGCCGGTAAGGTCGGCATCCCAGTTCTCGAGTACAACTGGTACGCCCTAAGAGCAATGGGCGGCTATTACGACGAGCCAGGCCGCGGCGGAACCATCATGGCCGCGCACGATTATGAGCGCAGCAAAAACCTGCCTCCCCTCCCCGATATCGGCGAACACACCGCCGTCCAGCTATGGGAGCGCTACGAGCGATTCCTGAAAGCCGTAGTCCCGGCAGCCGAAAAAGCCAACGTGCGTCTGGCCGTGCATCCCAACGATCCGCCGCCGCCAAAGTACCGTGGAGTCGAACAAATTCTCGGAAACGTCGAAGGCCTGAAGCGAGTCTGCGAAATTGTCAAAAGTCCCGCCAACGGAATCACCTTCGACACAGGTGTCACCCGCGAAATGGGCTACAACGTAATCGAAAACATCAAATGGTTCGGTAAGCGCGACCAGATCAACCACGTCCATTTCCGCAACGTAGTCATGAAGGTCCCGCGCCAGAAGTACACCGAAACCTTCATCGACGCAGGCGACAACGACATGCTAGCCTGCCTCCGAGCACTGCATTCGGTGAAATACCCGCGCCTCCTCCACCCCGACCACGTACCTCAGATCCCAGGAGATCAAGGTCAGCGTGCAAACTGGGGCTACGCCTTGGGACAAATCCGAGCCATGATGAGGCAGTTGTAGCCAACCTTACAGGTCAAACAACTGATCCAGGTCTCGACTACCGTGCGGATAATTCTCCAACGTTCCTTGCAAGCGGTCTGCGACTTCGACACTGCCGCTTTCTCTAGCGACGTAGAGTCAGATGCCATCAAGATCAGCCTCGGCATTTGCCGAAAGGCGATATCCCATCAGTCTTTACCAACCGAGGCACTCAGTCGAGCCAAGCCACGGCGTTTAACGTCCGCACTGAGCTGCGCTCCGTCCTCCCGCGTGGACACCGCACGGCCTTCACCCCGTGTTAAAGACGCCTCTGCCTGATCAACAGCCATCAGGATTTCCGCTCGACGGCGTTCCCGATTCTCCCAGAGGGCAAGAGCTTCCTGAAGAGCATCGCCTTCCTGGCTGTATCGTCCACTCGCGATGCCTTGGCGCACAAATGCTTTTTGGTCTTCGGTGAGCACCACATCCATGCCCTATTATTCTACGAACGCAGCCTGTGAAACGAGAGCCGCAACCAGAACTGCTTGGGAGCCACCCTTACCCAAGACTCTCCCGCCAAGCCGCGGACAACGCCCCAACCCTAGCCAACTCCAACCGCAATCCAACATCTTTTTCAAAATGCATCACCCGCGTAGCCCGCGCCACCGTCCACTCCGGATGCGGCCGTTCTAACAAAACGAAAGCCTCCGGCGCCGCCAAAGCTCCGCCCTCCAGCACCCGCAAATACCAGCCAGTCCGCCCGCTCTTCAAAATTTGCGCTGTCAACTGCGGCATTCCATGCAACGCCGCAGGCTTCCAACAAGGCTGTCGCGGCTGACTCACCTGTACCGTCACCCCGCCAACACGAAAGACATCACCCACACAAACACCGTCTTCCTCCATCTCACCCACTTCAAAATTTTCCCCCAGCGTCCCTTCCTCCGGAGCATCCCCGCCAAGCTCAGCCGACCACCGTAAATAATGCTCACGCGCATAACAGAGAACCGCTTTGTCAACCCCGCCATGATTCACCGGATCAGCCTGCTCATCCCCAACAATTCCAGTCGCGCAAACTGCAACGGCAGACTCCACAACCTCCTTGCCAATAGCGCTCGTCCAAACCCCGCCTGCTCCTGGATACTCCCGAACACGTCCCACCCGAATCCGCAATAACTCAGCCATCACACAACCTCCACACTCAGGAATAATCGCTCGCAAACCTAACCATATACCATCCCTCCTTGACAAATCGAAGCCGCCACCTGGTTGCTGGATCACGGCACGGACATCAACCAAAAAGCTCATTCGGTGGGCTGACGCATGGACAAGGAATTACTGCCCTGCACTTGGCTGCCCAGTATGGACACATGCCGATGGTCAAGCTGCTGATAGAGCGCGGTGCGGACCAGCTTCTAAAGGACGACTTATATCAAACGACGCCAGAAGCCTCGGCAGAATACTTTGGACAGACTGCCGTGCGTGAGTATCTAAAATCAGCACCGCCTCCGCTGACCAACGTTGTATAATCCACACATCAAGAGGTCAGCAAATGTCATCATCCCAGCCAGAAGAGTCGAAGCCGTCCGTCAAAGCAGAGTTGCGTGGACGCATCCTTGGAATCGGCGGTGTCTTCTTCAAATCCGCGAATCATGATCAGATGCGCGAATGGTATTCGAAGCATCTTGGACTCGCCGACACTGGCCATGGCGTGATGCTTCCGTGGCGCGAACACGGCGACCCTCAAAAGGAACACGTTACCGTTTGGACTATTTTCCCCGCCACCACTAACTATTTCGATCCCAGCCCCGCACCATTCATGGTCAACTACATCGTGGACGATCTGGATGCGTTGCTCGACCGCTTAAAACAAGAGGGAGTAACGATTGACGCCAATCGAATGAATGAATCCTACGGCAGCTTTGCCTGGATCTATGACCTCAATGGAAATAAGATTGAGCTCTGGCAGCCGCCGACCGCACAGCCCTAACCTCCCTCATTCGACAACAGACCTTCCAGCTTGTCAAACGATCCGGTCTATCCTTTCGTCATGCCGCGCCGCCGCGTTCGTTCTTGAACAGATCGAGTTCAGCCTCCGTAGTGACGCCGTAGACCTCCGTGAAAACGGTCACGCGCGTGCGATCCTCACTCTCGGATGTGAAGGTTACCGTCGTCAGCATCGTTTCCGGCCACGTAGGAGCAAACGGATGCCGCCTTGATGAATTGGGCGATTTCCTCCGCCGCCTCCGGATCGGTCCAGGCATCCCAGACCGCTTGCAGCGGTGCATCGTAGAGCCTTGAGATCTTTAACTCGTTTGATTTATGTTTTGAGGCCATTGGTTTTATCCTTCGGGTTTTTCTTCCCGGTCGTTTCTTTCAAGTAGGCATCCAGGCGATCCAGACGCTCTTCCCAGAACACCCGGTATTGCTCCACCCAGAACGGCCGCGCCAGTTCCGAAACGTTCGCCTCTCCTTTGGAGAGCCGCTGAGCCTGTCAAGATGCCACGGTTAAAGAATTGCCTCAAGCCGAACGTAGCTCGCCTCCATGCCGTGCTCCATTCCCGTCGCTAGCATCGCGGCGCGCGTATTAGCATCTGGCAACGTCATCCGCATCGTCATCAAGGTGCCGCTTCCGTCCTGCTCGAAAGTCGTCTCAACATGGTTGTCAGGCGTGGGATCCGGCAGGTGCATTCGCTCCACGTGAACAATGCGCCGGAAGGGCTCCAGGGCCAGGTATTCACCGGTCAGATAGAACCCCTTTCCTTTACCATCACTCCATTCGTACCGAATCTTGCCTCCAGACCGTGCTTCGCTCACGCATACCGGCATGGTCCAGCCATCAGGGCCGAGCAGCCATTTCTGGATAATCGAAGGTTCCGTGTGGGCGCGGTACACCTCTTCCGGCGAGGCCTCGAACCGCCGAGTCACGACGATGTGCTTATCGCCTTCGGTCTTAAGTGTCATCTTGGTCATTGTCATTGTTTTCCCTTCCGTTGTACGGTCTTTGTTGCGAGAACCTTGTCCAAGCGAGCGTAGTTCGCCTCCAAGGCTTTGCGAAAGACTCCCAGCCATTGGTCAATCGCGGTAATGCCATCCGGAGCAAGCCTGCAAGGGCGCTTTGCGCCATCCACCCTGCGCAAAATGAGTCCGGCTTCCTCCAGTACCCGAAGGTGCCGGGAGATCGCTGGCTGGCTCATCGCGAACGGTTGAGCCAATTCCATCACCGTTGCCTCACCCGCGGCGAGGCGGGAGAGGATGGCTCGGCGGGTTTGGTCGCTGAGCGCCGAGAACGCTACATCTAAGCCCTGCATAATATAGCTAATATGTTATATAATATGTAGGTTAAATGTCAAGTGAAATTTGCACGGGGTCATGAATCGTTGATAAGTTCAAGGAATGCGCCCTCAACCGCTGATCGCCGTCACTGATGTGGAAACAAGCAGCCGCTGGTATCAACAATTACTTGGCTGTTCCAGCAATCATGGCGGATCTGCCTACGATCAACTGGTTTCCAATGGGCAGTTGATCCTTCAGTTGCACAGCTTTGAGGTGGAACATGATCACGGTCCCATCGGAAATCGGGAAGACCGGCCGTATGGGAACGGTGTGTTGTTGTGGTTCGAAGTTGACGATTTTGATGCGGTTATGAAGCGCGCCGATGAAATGAATGTTGAAATCGAACTAGCCAGACATCGAAACCCTTCTGATGGAGAGGGCGGGCCGAATCATTGGGAGTGCTGGATGCGGGACCCGGACGGCTATGTCGTGGTCGTCGCAAGCCCGTATGGCACGGCCGACGGAAAGTGGCAGCCGGATGGGAATCCGTTCGGATAGTCGGTTGCGTCTCGGTGGGCGAGGGTCCACAATGTTTGTAGTGCATGCCGTAACCAGTTTGGAAACGTGGGTGGATACAAATCTGCTTACGACGGTCTTTGACCATATTTCGGATGCGATTGTCCTTTATGACAATCACCGGAAAATTATGGGAGTGAATCAGGCTGCGGTGAAGTTGTTTGGTTTATCGCGGGAGGACATGCTGGGGCATGATTGCTCCGAAGTTTTCCGGTGTGGGGTCTGTGAGCCTGGTTGCGGAATTCTGGTTAGTTTGAATCAGGTACAGCCGAACCACAACGCCACGATCCACATACATACGGACGATGGCCGGGAGCGACTGGCGATTATTCGTACTTCTCCTGTTATCAATTCCGGGGGGCATATTATCGGCAGCGTGGCGACGGTCCGGGATGTGACCCAGGTTGTGGAGCCGCACCGGCGAGAGATTGTGGCTGAATCGCCGGCGATGGTGGATCTTGTCAGCTTTGTTAGAAAGGTTGCTTCGAGCGAGGCTGCTACGATTCTGATTGAAGGCGAAAACGGCACTGGTAAAGATGTGATCGCCAAGACGTTGCACTACCAGAGCATGCGGCAGGCCGAACCTTTTATCGCGATCAACTGCGCGGCCATTCCGGAGACGCTGCTGGAAAGCGAACTCTTCGGTTATGAGCGCGGTGCCTTTACCGACGCTCGGAATCAGAAGCGAGGAATTTTCGAGCTTGCCGACAAAGGCACGCTGTTCCTTGATGAGATCGGCGAAATTCCGCTGGTGTTACAGGCGAAGCTGTTGCGTGTCTTGGAAGAGCAGACCTTTCGCAGGCTGGGAGGACTCAAGGACATCAACCTTGATCTTCGTGTGATTGCGGCCACGAACCGGGATTTGCGGGACGCGGTTCGGACCGGGGCTTTCCGACAGGATCTCTATTTCCGGCTTAATGTGATCCAGATCGTGATTCCGCCGCTGCGGGAGAGGCCGGAGGATATTCTTCCGTTGGCTAAGTTTTTTATTGAGTCGTACAACCGCAAGTTCAAGCGTGACATTGAGGGGCTGACTCCTGAGGCGGCCAGACTTTTCATGGCTTACAGTTGGCCGGGTAATGTGCGTGAGCTTCGCAATGCCCTTGAGCGCGGCATGATTCTGGAGGATTCCCCGCGGATTGGTGTTAAGAGCCTTCCCATCTCGCTGGCCACTGGTACGCTTTCGGCATCTGTTCCCGCTCAGGAAATCCGCGAATCCGTGCAGCCAGCATTGGGCCTGGGAATCTCATTGGAAGAGAATGAAATGAGGCTTCTGCAGCAAGCGTTGGAAAAGACCGGCGGCAACCAAACGCAGGCGGCCCGCGTCCTTAAGATTACACGGGACACACTACGGTACAAAATGAAGAAGTATGGCCTCCATTCTTAGAACCGTTACGGCATTAGGGTTTTCCTGCTTCCTGCTGCTGGCGCAAGTTCCGATGACGTTGGAGAAGCTGACGGCTTTTATCAAGTCATCCGTGGAGTTGAAGCAATCCGATAAGCAGGTGGCGGCGTTCCTGAAAACGGCAAAGTTGTCGGAGCGTCTGGATGCTGCGGCTGTTGAGGATTTGATCCGTTTTCGCGTTGGTCCGAACACGCTTGCTGCCTTGAAGGTACTGAGCGAAACGAGCAAAGGACTGCCGGAACCGAAGCGTCCCGAACCTGTTGTGGCTGCCGCGCCGCCGCCGCCACCGAGTCGGCAGGAACAACAGGAGGTGATTGAAAAGGCTCGCGAGTATGCGCTCAACTATACCAAGAGCTTGCCGGATTTTATTTGTGTCCAGGTGACTCGGCGGTTTATCGACCCTACGGGTCTCGAGTTCTGGCAAAGCATGGACACCATCACTACGCGCCTGTCTTTCTTTGATCAGAAAGAAGAATACAAGGTGCTGTTCGTGAACAACCGGAGTGTGGATGTTCCTTATGAGCGGTTGGGTGGAGTGACCAGCAGTAGTGAGTTCGGAACGGTTCTGAGACAGCTATTTGAGGCGAAGACTCGGGCTGAGTTTCAGTGGTTGCGCTGGGCAACTTTGAGAGGACGCCGGATGCACGTGTTCAGCTATCAGGTGAATGCGGCGCATTCTGAGTACAGCGTTTCGTTTGCTGGCGAGCCTGCGATTAAGCCTGCATATACGGGGCTTGTTTTTGTGGATCGTGATAATTTCACGGTGAACCGCCTGCGCCTGGAGCCGCAGACTCCTGTGGGATATCCGATTCAGCAGATATCGTTGGAGCTGGACTACGATGACGTGGATATTGCGGGGACGCCGTTTTTCCTGCCGTTGAAGAGTACGCTGCGTTCGCGGGTTGGGAAAGAGCTTTCGAAAAACGAGATTGAGTTTCGGTTGTATCGGAAATTTGGAACGGATACTACGATTACCTTTGGGACGCCTGACCCGCTGCCGGAGTCGCAGACCAAAGAGCAGAAGTAACGCGGCTTCTAACCCCGTTGGGTCAAAATCAGGGGTCAGTCAAAATCAGGGTCAAAAAATCAGGGTCAAAGACCTCGGCACCAATTACCGTTCTGTAAGTCGTTGAATCCACGTGCGTCGAGCTACGCACCTGGTGAATACGATATTTGTAACTTGTTGATCCACAACGACCGCCAATAATTTTCTGATTGGGCCAGCAAGCTAGTTAAAGGGGAATTTTCCTGACATAAAACATTGTTGCCTTAAAATGATTTATGGCCTGCGTCTGGTCGGCAACCCCTTGCTTATGATGAGCTTACTAAGTCGGGGTTAGCGCCAGAGACTATCTGCCAGTCTCCTGATACAGTTCCCGGAGGCAGGAGCAAAAACCCTCAAACGCTCGAAAAATCGCCCAAAATCACGCGGCGATAATTGGTACCGAGGTCTTTGACCCTAATTTAAGATTGGGCCACAGATGGACACAGCTTAACGCGGATACGGATGGGCGTGCCTTAACCCCGTTGGAGTTTGGTCGCCATCAGGCGTTCAATGTTGTAGAGGTCGGTTGGGTAGTCGCCGGTGTAGCAGGCGTAGCAGTAGTCAAGCTTCTCTTCGTCTCCTACGGCTTCCCGCAGACGTCCTATGGGCAGGTAGCCTAGGGAGTCGGCTTCTACGAATTTGCGGATTTCTTCTACTGTGTTGTTGGAGGCTATCAGTTCGCTCTTGGTCGGAGTGTCCACTCCGTAGAAGCAGGGCGACAACGTCGGCGGACAGGAGATGCGGAGGTGGACTTCTCTGGCTCCGGCGTTGCGGACCATTCTTACTATTTTTCTGGAGGTGGTTCCTCTTACGATCGAGTCGTCTACTAGGACCACGCTCTTGCCTTCCAGCAGGTGCCTTACCGGGTTGAGCTTTAGCTTGACTCCGAAGTCTCGGATGGCCTGCGAAGGCTCGATGAAGGTTCTGCCTACGTAGTGGTTGCGGATCAGGCCGTGGCGGAACGGTATGCCGGCAGCGTCGGCGAATCCGATGCCTGGGCTCACTCCGGAGTCGGGCACTGGCACAACTACCTGACCTCCTGGTACGGGATGTTCTTGCGCTAACAGGCGTCCCATTTTTTCGCGGGACTGCTGGACGCTTCTTCCGAACACCAGTGAATCGGGGCGGGAAAAGTAGACATGTTCGAACACGCAATGGGCCTTATTCTTGGCAGGCGCGAAGCGTTCGCGGCGCATGCCTTCGGGTCCTACGATGACCATCTCGCCTGGCTCTACGTCGTTGAGATAGACGGCTCCGATCAGATCAAACGCACAGGTCTCCGAGGCGAACACGTAGCACTTCTTGCCTTCGGACAATTCCATCTGACCCATGGCGAGCGGGCGGAATCCGTGCGGGTCTCTGGCGACAATCATGCTGTCATTGGCTAGAAACACCAATGAATATGCGCCTTCCAGGCATAGCAGCGCTTCGCGGAGGGCGGCGGGCAAGCTGCGTTCTCTGGAGTGTGCGACAAGGTGCAGCACTACTTCGGTGTCACTTGTGGCTTGAAAGATTGCGCCTTCGCGTTCGAGGTCGCTACGCAGTTCGAGGGCATTGGTGAGGTTGCCGTTGTGAGCCATGGCGATCTGGCCTTTGTTGCAGTTCACCATGAAGGGCTGGGCGTTCAGGATGGCTGTGTCGCCGGATGTTGAGTAGCGTGTATGACCAATGGCCATGCGGCCCGGGAGTGCTCCCAGCACTTCCGGACGGAAGATTTCCGAGACGTGTCCCATCGCCTTGTGGCACACCATAGCCTTACCGTCGGAGGTTACAATGCCAGCGCTCTCCTGGCCGCGATGCTGCATGGCGTAAAGACTCAGGTAAGCAAGATTGGCTGCTTCGGGATGCCCGTAAATAGCAACGACTGCGCATTCCTCACGGAACTTGTCGAACATATCAGGACTCCTTCAACAGTGCCGGGAGAGCGTTCTCCCAGAGGTCGCGCAAAGCTTCGGTTTGTACTTCGAGCAATGGTTTGCCGTGCGCGGCGATGGACAGGGCTTTCTCTTGCGTGGTTCCCACTACAGGAGCAATGACACCGTGTTTGGCTGCGATGGCTTGCACCGCGGCCGCATCCGACGTCGATACGATGACTCTTGACGGGCCTTCATGGAAGAGCAGGAACTCGGGCCTTGTGCCGGAGTTGAAGTCCACTGCAGCGCTGATTTTGGCGGGGCCGAACGAGGACTCGGCCAGTGCCACGGCAAGTCCACCTTCGCCGACATCGTGTGCCGACTCGACGATTCCTGCTGTGACGATTTCACGGATCGCGGAGTGGACGCGCTTTTCGTAATCCATGTCGAGCGCTGGCGGCAGGCCCCACACTTGCTTGAGCACGACGCTTGCGTATTGTGTGCCGCCGAAATGCGTGTGGTCGCAATCGCCGATGCCACCGATGAGAACCACGCTGCGTCCGGCGTTTTTGAAGTCGATACCCATCGGGTCGGTTGTTTTCATCAGGCCAACGATTCCGATTACGGGCGTGGGCAGGATAGGTTCACCCAAAGTTTCGTTGTAGAGGCTGACGTTGCCGCCCGTGATGGGTGTTTCAAAGAACGTGCAGGCTTCCGCGAGACCTTCGATGGACTCGACGAGCTGCGCCATGATCTCCGGCCTTTCCGGGTTGCCAAAGTTCAGGTTGTTGGTTGCGGCTACTGGCAGCGCGCCTGCTACCGAGAGGTTGCGGCAGCACTCGGCGACGATGAGCTTGGTGCCTTCGCGCGGGTCAAGGCTGCAATAGCGGCCGTTGCCGTCGAGCGACATGGCGATGGAGGAATTGGTTTCCTTGATGCGCACGATGGCGGCGTCTGCGCCAGGACCCGCCAGTGTGTTGGTGCGAACCATGTAATCGTACTGTTCCCAGATCCAGCGCTTGGAGCAGAGGTCGGGCGAGGTCATCAGTGTTGTGAGGTCTGCGCTGAGGTTGGTTGAGGCAAACTCGGGACCCTCCATCGGCGCAGTGCGATAGGGTTTGACGCCTTTGTAGGGACGGTCGTAGAGCGGTGCTTCGTCGGCTAGTGGACGGTTCGGAATCTCGGCTACGACGATACCGTGATCTTTGACGACCAGGATACCGTCACCGGTGACGACGCCGATCTCGGCGGCGTCGAGTCCCCACTTCTTGAACACAGCGAAGACTTCGCCTTCGCGGCCTTTCTCGGCGACCAGCAACATGCGCTCTTGCGACTCCGAGAGCATGATCTCGTAGGGCGTCATGCCTGTTTCGCGCTGCGGAACTTTTGCAAGGTCGATCTCGATACCCGTGCCGGCGCGGCTGCCCATCTCGCACGTGGAGCACGTGAGTCCGGCTGCGCCCATGTCTTGGATACCGACGATAGCCCCGGTTTTCATGGCTTCGAGGCAGGCTTCCAGGAGTAGTTTCTCCATGAAGGGGTCGCCTACCTGGACGTTGGGACGTTTCTGTTGGGCCTCTTCGGTGAACTCAGCCGAGGCCATAGAGGCTCCGTGGATTCCGTCGCGACCGGTTTTGGCACCAACGTAAATCACGGGGTTGCCGACTCCGGTTGCTTTGCCGAAGAAGACTTCGTCGTGGCGGAAGACGCCGAGGGCGAAGACGTTGACGAGCGGGTTGCCGCTGTAGCTTGGGTCAAAGACGCACTCGCCGCCGACGGTGGGGACTCCGAAGCAGTTACCGTAGTTTGCGATACCGCCGACAACGCCTTCCAGGATGTGTTTGTTCTTGGTGCCGGTTGGTGTGCTGTCGAGCGGACCGAAGCGGATGGCGTCCATCACAGCGATGGGCCGAGCGCCCATGGTGAAGATGTCGCGCAGGATTCCGCCGACGCCGGTTGTGGCGCCTTGGAAGGGTTCGAGGAAGCTGGGGTGGTTGTGCGATTCAATCTTGAAAGCGATGGCCCAGTTGTCGCCGATGTCAATGATGCCTGCGTTTTCGCCGGGCCCGACTAAGACGAGTTTCGATTCAGTTGGCAGTTTCTTCAGGTGCCGACGCGAGCTCTTATACGAGCAGTGTTCGCTCCACATGACCGAGAAAATGCCGAGTTCAGTGAGGTTCGGGTCACGGCCGAGAATGCGGCAGATGCGTTGGTACTCGTCTGGTGTTAGCTGATGCTGCTGGATAACCTCTGGTGAGATGGCGCTCATTTGCTTCCTACAGGAACGGCAACCATCGACTGAAATACGACAAGGCCGTCGGTGGAACCCATGAGCGGTTCCGTCGCACGCTCGGGGTGAGGCATCATGCCCATTACGTTTCTGCCTTTGTTGAGGATGCCGGCGATGTCGCGCTGCGATCCATTGGGATTTTGAACGTAGCGAAACGCCACGCGGTCTTCTGCTTCCAGTTCGTCGAGCACCGCTTCGTCGGCGACATAACAGCCTTCGCCGTGTGCGATAGGTACGCGCAGAATTTGTCCCTTGGCGGCTGCGTTGGTGAACGGAGAATCCGTTGTCACGACGCGGAGTTGGACTTCTTTGCAGATGAACTTCAAACCGCGGTTGCGGATGAGAGCACCGGGAAGGAGTCCACTTTCGACGAGGATTTGAAAGCCATTGCAGATGCCGATGACGGGTCCGCCGGATTCGGCGAAGGTGCGGACGGCCTGCATGACGGGAGAAAACTTTGCGATGGCTCCGCAACGAAGGTAATCTCCGTAGGAGAAGCCTCCGGGGAGGATTACGGCGTCAACGTGATTGAGGTTGGTATCTCCGTGCCAGAGGAACTCAGCGGAGTGGCCCAAGTTAGCCGTTACAGCATACCAAGCGTCGTGATCACAGTTGCTGCCAGGAAAGACGACGACGCCAAATTTCATGGTGGAAGAACTCCAGTGTAACAAAGTTGTAAGGGGAGCCCCATCTGTCGGCAGGTTGCCCGGTAGCTGGCGGTATGGTATCCATGAATTAGACCCGACCCGAGCAGTACTGACCCAACAATAATAAGGAGGCCCGTTGTGGAGGCCGCTAACCGTAAGTTGATCCGACCGTCCTTTAACGAACTAAAAGATAAGATGGAAGCCAAACGCCCCCCCGTCAAGAAAGCTCCGCCCAGCGATCAGACCAACGCCGAGAATTTTTACTACGTCAAGCAGATGCAGCAGAAGACCCAGATGGTTTTCGTGTTGACCGATGGCGAAGTCTTGCATGGTGTGATCGAGTGGTACGACAAGAGTTGTCTGAAGATCAATCGCGAGGAAGGTCCGAATTTGATGGTTTATAAGACCAATATTCGGTACATGCACAAAGCAGATTAGTATGGCTAGCTCGCCGGCGGCGCCACTCACCGAAGAAGAATATCTGTGCTGAACCCTCTATTGATCGTAGAGGTGCTTTCGCCGTCCACCGAAGGTTACGACTGCGGCAAGAAGTTCGAACTCTACCGGACAATGGAGAGTTTCCACGAATACCTGATCGTGCATCAGGACCGGCATCATGTGGAGCACTACTCCAAACGAGACGATGGCGGTTGGCTATTGCGGGAACACATCGCCGGAGAGCGTGGTTAGCATTAAGCGTTTGAGTGTGCGCTTTGGGTTAGAAGAGCTTTACGAATCGGCGTTCGAGATCTAAATAGGGTAAAGGGCCTAATCAACTGGCAGGTATTTGCCGAAGCTTACTCAGGTAGAGGCTTAGGCAATGTCGGATTCATCCAACACGGATCAACAACGGCGAGAGGCTCTCGCGAAAATGGGCACTGGTTTGGTGGCCATTTCTGTCAGCACGGCTTGGGGGCAAGTCAGTCCACAAAAGGCGCGGGCCAGTGGCGCGGTGCTTAAGCGATTGACGACGCTGGAAGGCAAGAACCTGGAGGCGCTGGGAGATGTCCTGCTTCCGGGGGCAGCGCGCGCAGGCATTGCGCATTTCGTGGATGATCAGCTTGGCAGCCCGACACCTTTGCTCATGCTGCGCTACGTGGACTATCCCGTTCCTTTCCTCGATTTCTACCGGCAGGGTTTGGGTTCTCTCGAAAACCTCAGTCGTACGCGGCACGCCAAATCCTTCTCCGCGTTGAGCTTGGAGCAGAAGGTGGAGATCGTTCGTGAAGTCTCGCGAGAGAATCCCTCGGGCTGGAGTGGACCTCCGGCTCCGCTGTTTTATTTTGTGACTCGCGGCGATGCGGTGGATGTCTGCTATGGGACACAGGAGGGCTTTAAACGGCTCAACATACCGTATTTAGGGCATATCCTGCCGACGAAGAAATGGTAACTCACAATGGCTAACACAAAAGTAGATGCGGTAATTGTGGGCTCTGGCTCGGCGGGGAGTCTGTTGGCGGCTAAGCTATCCCAGGCAGGAAAGAAGGTTTTGGTCCTGGAGGCAGGGCCCAAGCGCGGGATGGCTGATTTGGTTAGTTCGCAGATTTGGGCCCGCAGACTGAAATGGGCTGGTCCGGCAACCGAGACCGGTGGTAAGGACCCTCTCTCGATCGGCTTTGGTTCCGGTTGGGGAACTGGCGGCGCAGGGATGCATCATTACGCCTGCTGGTTCCGTTTGCACCCGGAAGATTTCGAAATGAAGAGCCGCTTCGGCAAGGGGCTTGACTGGCCCATATCGTATGACGATCTGCGTCCGGCCTATGATCAGGTTCAGAAAGAGGTGGGCATCTCGGGAGACGCGGATAAAGAAGTCTGGCGGCCTAAGGGGGATGCGTATCCTATGCCGCCTTTATCGATGCTAAAGCAGGGACGCCTGATCGCTCGCGGCTTTGAAAAACTTGGCCTGCGCACTGCTCCGCTGCCTATGGCGATCAATTCGGTGGAGTATAACGGACGCCCAGCCTGCATTTACGATGGCTGGTGTGATGCTGGCTGCCCCACCAAAGCGCTGGCAAATCCGCTGACTGTTTATTTACCCCAGGCGATCCAGGCAGGGGCTACGGTTGTTCATCAGGGTGCTGTAACACGGGTATTGACGAATGCAGAGGGTACTCGTGCGACGGGTGTGGAATACTTCAATGCTCTGGGACAACGTGTCGTCCAGGAAGCGGACGTAGTTGTGCTGGCGGCGTATACGTTTGAGACTCCGCGAATACTTCTGAATTCCCGGCCCGGTGGGCTCGCTAACTCGAGCGGCATGGTGGGTCGCTACATGATGGCGCACACTACTTCGAATGTATATGGCTTGTTTGACGAAGAGACGCAGAACTATTTGGGATTGACGGGAGGCCAGTTGGTCTCACAAGACAGCTATGCGAAGGACCCGCAGAAGGGGTATTTGGGGAGTTCCCAATGGCTGATTGCCAATGCGATGAAACCGAATGATCTGCTGGGGATCAGCAATACGAGGCCAGACTTGTTTGGTGAGCCGTTGCACGCTTTTCTGCGGGACGCTTCGGCAAACCTCGGCACCATGACCTTTGTCGGCGAGGCTCTGCCGGATGCGGACAATCGGCTAGTGTTGAGTGAAAAGAAGGATCGGCACGGTTTCCCATTGGCGCAGGTAACGCACCAGTTCGGACCGGATGCCATCAAATGTTGGGAGGCCGGACTCAAGCAGGGTAAAGCAATTTTCGAAGCAGCCGGTGCCAAGCAAGTGTGGACGGGTGGTCGGGCGCAGATGCACACGATGGGCGGTGCCATTATGGGTCGCTCGGCGGAGACCTCTGTCGCCAATGGGTATGGGCAGGCCCACGGCGTTGGCAACTTGTTCCTGGCCGGGTCGAGTTTGTTTCCGACTTCGGGCGGGGTGAATCCGACATTCACGGTGACCGCGCTAGCGGCGCGGTCGGCGCGGTTCTTGGTTGATAATTGGAAATCTCTGTAAGGGGCTAGAACTGCTGTCGGGGTGCCGTTGCTTCTTCGATGGGCGCGTGTATGTCCACGAGTATTCGGGAGTGCGCCTTGGGCTGGAAGAGCTCTATGCGTCGGCTCTGGAACTTGCTTGAGCTACAAGCGTTTTTGCAGGCGAAAGGCACGGCGTTGTCCAGCCTGTTCGTAGCGGCGTTTTTCATCTGGTAATTCCGGGATCACCGGCTCTACCACATGCTTTTGTCCATTTGCATCCAGCGCAACAAACGTCAGGTATGCAGAAGCGATGTGCCAGGTTTCTCCTGTCGTCATATCCTCGGCCCAAACCTTTACGCCTACTTCCATCGAGGTTCGAAAGACGCGATTCACACTGGATTTCAGAAGCACCAACTGGCCGATCTTGACCGGATGCAGGAAGGTCAGGCTATCTACGGATGCCGTTACAACTGCGGAGCGGGCATGCCTTGCCGCTGCCATGGAACCAGCTACGTCCACGTACTGCATGAGGCGTCCACCAAATAGCGACCCGTGGATGTTCGCGTCGTTGGGCAGAGTAAGCTCAGCGTAATGAGAGATGGATTCGCTGACGGGTTTGCCGGTTGGTGTCACGAGAATCAGGATACCAGCCGGGCGGGTCTAAAGTTCTATTGGAGTTCTGCCGAATACCGGATGATGCTCTCTCCAGAGATTGCGACCTTCACCGAACGCGCCCGGGCTTGGCTTTCGCTGACTCCCCGGGGGACACCTTCCCCGCGTGTCATAAATTGGCCGGGCGGACGTTTGGTGATCGCTGAGTTTGTGAATTGTCCCGATAGGCATCAACTAGCCGAGGCGCTGTTGGTTCGCGGACAGTTTGTATGTGGGCGCAACTGTGAGTTCTCTGGGCCTGTTTTTGTAGCGGGCAACGTCGAGGCGGGCCGTGGTTCGCGGTTTGACTGTATTGCCACGGATGGTTCGCTCGTGGCAGCATCGGATGTTGAGATTAAACGGTGGGCTTGGGCGAAGCGCATTATGGAACTGCGGGCTGGTGCCTCTGTAGGTGGCGAAGCTATTTCTGATGGGGCGATTCGCCTTGGGATCGGCGCTCGCGTGGGACGGCTGCACGGACCCGAGATTACCACTACTGGTTTCACCAGCGGGTCTTCTAACGCTCCGTTATCGGCCAGCCTATTGGACGTACCTCCTGCATCCGGTTTCTGGCAAGGCAAACTGAGTCCCTTGGGATCAGACACCTGGGTCTGCGAGGGCGACTTACATGTTCCTGCACCAGTACGGTTACGCGTGAAGCTTGTTGTACGTGGGAACTTCTCATGTCCGGCGGGCAGTGTGATCGATGACGATATCAAGACCGGCGGTTCCCTTCATGTGGGGAGTGCATCGGTGTGCCAAGGCCGACTCACCGCTCTTGGCGATCTTACGTTGGACGAAGGCACGCTGTTTTCCGGCAGCCTACAGGCAAGCGGTACGCTACGCCTTGCCAAAGGCGTGCGAGGGTTCCGTGCAGGTGGACCCGTTCTGGTGGAAAGTGGCGAACTGATCCTGGAACCGAACGTCTGCGTCAGAGGCAGCCTGAAAACATCGCGTGGAGCAGTGGCAAGGGATGCCGTGCAATCGGATGATCTGGCGTTCCTGCTGGCTTAGTTCGTAACTGCGGTGTACATTACGTACCCGAAAAAAGACCCACCCTGCGTGAACGTCAATGGCACCGCATTGCCCGGCGCAACTGCGGGCACGACAATATTGAACTGATATAATCCCAACACCCCAGGCGCAAGCCCCGCATAAATCACCTGCGCTGGTGTCCCTCCGAAAAAGAACTGCACTGGCGTCGTTAGGTTATTCTGTTGCGACGTCAATCGCCCAGCCACTGGTGCAGGAGTCACATCGCCAAACCCGGTTCCGAAAACCGTAATAATATCGCCGACACGCGCTGGGCGAGAAGCAATCCCAGGCACCGTATTGACAGGCATCACAAATGTCGTGTCATTGGCGAACGTCGCGCCGACGTACTGTGTATTGCCGATCTTGAACGACGGTGGCGCAAACAATCCCGGCTGCGTAGGATTGATGGTCACTTGATGGGTAACAGTTCCGACCGGTGTCGTGATGACAAGCGACTTGGTCCCGATGCTTACAGTGAGCGGAATCTGGGCGTTAATCTGATTAGGGCTCACGTACGCTACCAGGGCAGCAACCCCACCAACGGTGACAAAGGTTCCATCAAGAGCTGGCGGCGCAGCGGTTCCGGTGAAATCGGAGACATTCCAACCCCGCGCATGGGAGCCCAAATTGGTTCCGTAAATCTCGACCCAAGACCCCTTGGCAATCCCGGTGCCTCCTCCAAATTGACTCGGGCTGGTAACAGCGGAAACCGTCGGCGGACCAGTCAACGTCACCGGATTCAACACACGCACGCGGCTACCGTTGTTGACACTGTCATGGAAATAGATATTCCCGGCCCTGTCAATTACCATGCTATTGCTCGGAAGGCTTCCCTCCGCTACTCGGTTATCCACAGCGAGCGGAGCCGCGCCGAATCTTGCGCCGACCACAGGCACGAGCATCCCGCCTGAGACCTTCCGAATTAACCCGCCGTCGTTGACGTAAAGCTCGCCGTTCGCATCCACTGCAATGGCGTCCGCACTAACCGGGTTGGTCGCCGGACCGGCAATCTCTTGATCTCCCTCTGGCCGTGTCCCATCACCAGCCACCGTGGTTACAATTCCGTTCGTGATCTTCCGCACGCGATAGCCGGCATCTACAAAATAGAGGCTCCCTGCGGAGTCAAAAATAGGTTTACTAGCGCCACTAAACTGAGCGGCTTCAGCAGGCCCGCCATCACCGGAAGATCCAACGGTTCCTGTGCCAGCAACCGTTGAGATCACGCCTCCGGTTACCTTTCGGATACGGATAAACTCAGTCACAAAAATTTCATTTGAGGGAGAAACCGCAGCCCCGGAGGCCATGATCCTCGCTTGGTTGGCCGGACCTCCGTCGCCACTGTATCCCTCTATCCCAGTGCCAACAACTGTGTCGATCACACCATTGCCAACCCGGCGAATACGCGCACGTCCATCGTTGAAAAACACCGCCCCGGTAGAATCCAAAGCAACCGCTCCGGGCGCGCTTAAGAGCGCATCCCGGGCAGCGCCGCCATCTCCGCCATAAC
>Ga0315912_10002247_pt1 | contig 21051 bp, 10 predicted proteins | sample VfabasoilMG_FD_204469 | JGI IMG/M metagenome (GOLD analysis project Ga0315912, IMG submission 204469) | Garden soil microbial communities collected in Santa Monica, California, United States - V. faba soil | ecosystem: Environmental > Terrestrial > Soil > Garden | place: USA: California...
CACTCAGGTTCGGGAAGATTTTAAAAGCGTTGCCAAGTTTTTAGTTTGAGCTAGACCTATCAAGGAACGTGCCCTGTGTTGAATACCACTCCGACTTCCGAGTTGTTTGAACTCGCCCAACGGTGCTTCACCGAATTCTTAGGGGAATTTGCCACCTACGATATTCAGGCCGACCCTAATATGGAATTGCGCCCGGGAACGGGCATGTTGTGTTATTACGACTTGAAAGATGGTCATATTTATGTGTCGGTGCCCGACCCCAACGCCGCGGCGGGAAAACTCCAAGCACTTTTCTTACGCTCGATCATGAGCTGTGAGAGCAATGCAGAACTGATCGCTTTTTTTAAAATTTTCATCCCCCATGTCATCGCCCATGAACTGGCCCATCATTACCGACATCGCTACGGCCTCTTTACCTCCAACTTGTGGCATGAAGAGCAAGTGGCGAACCAGCTCGCGGTGGCTGTCACCAAACATCGCCTGACGCCAGCCGAGAAAGACTTTGCGCGCAAAGCCTTGCCGCGCGCTATGGAAGGGCTTGCGGCGAAAATGGAGTCAAAAAACATCGCCACGGACTCTTATCACAACATCTTGTATGCCCTCAACGCTTCGGGAGAAATTGCCTCGGGCGATTTAGAAAACATCGAAGTGGTGCAAAAATTATTTGCGGTCAAACCGGAAGACATCTTAAAGAGCAGTGGACAACTCTCCACGGATATGCTCCAACGCCTGGAACAACGCGACGACATTATTGACTCGATTAACGAACAATATGCCTCAGATTATATGCGGTACATTTATTACCATGTGGGTTGGCTGTATTTGGCATTGACGAGTCGCGAAACAGAATATGTCGAGGAATTTATCCGTATTAACTTAAACCGACGGGTGGAGCTGTTACCTGTTGTCCAGCCGATCACCGACCCGGATGAGAAAGCGATCCAAGCCTGTTACAAAGCCCATCGCGATGTCTCGCCGCTCTCGGAAGTCGCCGGGCGTTATTTTTATAAACGCTATCGCGCGCTCTTGCTCTCCAAATTGCAATCCACCGAATTGTTGATGCCCTCGCAAACCGAGCAAATGAAAAAAGAAGCGACGCTCATGCTCGAGAGTTGGACCGAGCGCGAGTCGGATACGTTGGTCTATTTGGCGCAACTTGCCCCACCCACTTTGCGGAATCTCTTTCCGCACCTGATCGCCGACCATCTGGAACCCAAGATAGCCTTACAACTCCACCTCCCCTCCGAGACCGATATCCGCATTTGGAAACACATCTTCCTGAAAGAGAAGGACGAAGGGGCCGCCAACATGCTCTATCGGTTGCACCTCCTTGAGCAAACTGACATTTATCGCCCCTTGCCAGTGGAGGTGATGTTAGAACTCGCGCACAATTTATGTCGGATTAAACTCCGAGACCAAGAGACGATCATTTGGGAAGGCGACATTAATGACGACGTGTACATCCTGATCACCGGCAAACTCGATGCGCTGATCACTCAAGATGGTCACGAAAATCGGGTCGGGAACATTAAGATCGGGGAAGTATTTGGCGAAATGGCCTTCTTCACCCACGAGCCGCGCAAAGCCACCGTGCGGGCGGTGGAAGCCTCAGAATGTTTTGTCTTAAAGGTCTCCGACCTGCGGGTGTTTGCGCTCCGCCATCCCTCGATCTTGATGCAAATGGCGGGCGTATTGGCGCATCGGCTGGCGAACCTCAACAAGGCCCAAGCCGCTACGACCAACCACCACTCACCCGAGCGCGCCCTAAATTGACGCTCCTTTTGTTTAGTGCTATCTTTGCCTTCTCCCTCTCATTACAAATCGAAAGGATTACTCTCATGGATTTACAAACGCTTATTGGTAAAGCACTCTCAGACGAAAAATTCGCGCAGGCGTTAGTGGCGGACCCCGAAAAAGCCCTGAAAGACGCGGGCATCACCCCCACCCCGGACATGCTCGACGCTCTAAAAGGCGCGGATGTTGAATCGATCAAGCGTTTAGCGCAAGCCTTTGGCGGCGATAAAGCCGCGTAAGCCTGATCAGGGTTGCGTCCCCCGACGCCATCTGGCTTCCAGATGGCGTTTTTTTTTGTGGTTTATCCTCTAACTGCCTCCGTCCCCCTCACGCTCCCTTTACCGAACGCCAATTGGCGCGTCTGGCGTTGGATAGGTTTGCGTGGCGCAGGGTTTCCCGCGCGCCACGTGCTGGCGTTAGCCGCCCCAGCTAGCGCCTCCGCCGCGCGCGAACTCGCGCAGAACCAACTGGTGTTACAACGCCACCAAAAAGAGTTACTGGATGTCCTCCACGCCGAACTTCGTCAAACGCCCCATGGAAGCCCAGAGAATGCGCGCCTGTGGGAAGCCATTGTCGTCGCGCGTAAAAATCGCCTACCGCCAATTGAGCAACTCTCACCAGCCGCGCAAGCCAGTGCGCGCGCGATTGAAGTGGCACAAGCCTCACAAACAGCGGCGACCGAACGTTATCGGCAAGCCTTCAATGCCGACCAACCTCATCTGCGCCAAGCGATTAGCTCCATCGCCAACGATCCGCGTTTTCAAGAGGCCGTGCTCTGGCAAAATCGTCGCGCAATGCACGAGTCGGTCACTTGGTTGGCACGCCACCCCCACAAAAGCGATAGCCAGGCACGTCAAAAAGAACGTCTGGTCGCTAACTATTTACAACGCTATTGCGTCAAGAACGACACAATTGGCTTCTTTGGCCCAATTGGTTGGGGACAGTTCAGGCCTGAGGGCCTGCCGCTCACCCTCACCCACGGCACAGAACTGCTCACTAAGCGCGTCACTTATTTTGAACATTGGGGCATCGCCGAGCTCGCGCGTCAGATGGCACACGACCCAACGCTTAAACTCTGGCTCGCGCCACGCTTATCGCCTCACGTCTATGTAGCTGACCACACTTTGCATTTTGCCGCGTTGAACGCGCTAGCGCTAGATGGCAAACTCCCTGCCAACCTCCCTACTGCGCGCGTTCTCTCCGAAGACGAATGGCGCGTGTTGCAACACTGCGACGGACAGACTCCGGCGTGCCACATCGCCGAGGTGCTGTCGAAATCCGCGTCCGAAGTCTATACCTTGCTAGAACACTTAACCACACAGGGGGCAGTGCTGTGGGGGCTTGACCTGCCTCTCACCCTCAACCCGTTGCGCCACCTCCTCGCATGGGTTGAACACATTGGTGAGCCAGACTTGCGTGGGGCTTGGTTGGAGAAGTTACAGGCGTTAGAAAACGCGCGCGAAGCAGTACAGGGGGCGGCGGGTAAAGTTGAGCAACTCGATCAAGCCCTAGGCGATTTAGAAGACACGTTTACACACCTCACTCAAACGGCCGCGACGCGCGAGCACGGCAAGACCTACGCCGCGCGCACTTTGGTTTACGAAGATTGCGAACGTGATCTACAAGCCACATTCGGCCCGACGGTATTGGCCCGGCTCGGCCCACCGTTGGCGCTCGTTCTGCAAAGCGCGCGTTGGTTCACCTATGAACTCGCCGGACAGTATCGCCACGCCTTGCGCGAGATCTACACAACGCTCGCGGCTAAAACGCAATCGGCGTTATTGAGCTTCCATCATTTTTTTACCCACGCCGCGCCGCTCCTCACCGACCCGCAGTGTGCGCCATTGCAAGTTGCCCGTCAAAAACTTTTGGCGAACTGGCAAACCGTGTTAGGCGCGCCGCCAGAAGATGCACCCTGGCGTTTGGCGGTAGCTGACCTAGCGCCGCGTGTGCGCGAAGTCTTCGCCGCCCCGCACGCGGGCTGGGAGTTGGCACGTTACTGTTCGCCGGATGTCCTGATCGCTGCCCCGGAGGCCGCCGCGATCAACGCGGGGCAATTTCAACTTATCTTGGGCGAGCTCCATTTGTTCAACACGCTGGCCCGGCTTGACTTCGTAGCGCATCACCCAGCACCAGCCGAACTTTACGCGGCACGCGCGCAGGATTTACCCAGCCCGGTGGTCTTCCCAGTGCCATCTAGCAATTGGAACATTCAACGCAACGCGCTCAGCCTGATCTTGCCCACCGATATTTTGTTGGATTACGAAGCGACACCTTCCCCCCACCCGGCTAACCTTACCCTCCGCGCTAGCGAGATCGTGATAGTTGATTCACCGGCAGGCTTACGCGCGCAGACGCGTGATGGGCGGCATGACTTTGATCTCATCGAGTTTCTAGGCTATCGTTTGTCCAATCAATGTCTCACCTATCCGGGTTTTCTGCCCCCCGCCTCGCACTCTCCGCGCTTGATGTTTGATGACCTCGTCATCACCCGCGCGAGTTGGCGCTACGCGCCGAGCGCCATTCCTTTCACGGCGCTCAACGACCCGCCAGAGCGCTTCCTCAGCGCCACACATTGGGCAATGACTCAGGCGTTACCGCGCTTCATGTTCGCGCGCTTCACCGGAGAGATTAAGCCGCAATTTGTAGATTGGGAAAGCCCGCTCTATGTCGAGCAGTGTGCGCGCGCCATCGCCAAAAGCAAAGGCACCACGCCCAACGAGATGATCACATTCACCGAAATGCTCCCCACCATTGAACAGACCTGGCTCACAGACTATGCGCAAAATGCCTATACCAGTGAATTACGGTTAGTGTTAGTGGATTCGATGAAATTACGCTGAAACAGCGCATCGCCGATTGTGTGTTGTGTCTTGAGTATTGAGTCTTCCTATGTCTTGGCCCACCATTGAAAAATTCTTCGGCGAACTGCCGCCCGAACTCTTTCGGCAAGGCGTGTTGCTCCGCCACAACCTAGCGACGCGCTATTCGGATTCAGGGCAATACGAAGAAATTTTAACGCGCCCCGCCGACCCGCCATTGTTACGCTTGGCCGAATGGTTACAACATGATCTCGCTGGGGTTGAGCAACCCGAATTCGACCAGCATTTATTTTGCGCGCTCGTGTATGCTTTTTCGGCGGTATACGCGCACGAGACCATGCTCGATCCCGATTCGAATTTCGACTACGCCTATCAGCAGTTGGAGCAAGCGTTGCGTGAGCGCAGCCAATATCACTTCCAAAAGATTTTCTCGCCCATCGCTGCATTCTGGGCGGCGCATGACGCGGCTTGGCAAGCCGTAGACACCGCCCTGCAATTTGAGCAAAGTCGTTGGCGTGATCCGCGCACGTTTGAAACCGCAGACTTAGCTCAGATCGCCGAACGCCACGCGATCTGGCGTTTGCCGATCTATGCCGTGTGCGCGACCCAGCAACGTCTCGACTTAATTGAGCCATTGATCGCAATAGTCAACGAGTTAATGTTGGCTTATCAAGCGAGCCATGATCTCCTCGCCCTACGCCGCGATTTGGCGCGGCGGCATTTCACTTATCCGATCGAAGCCCTGCGCGCCCTCATGGGCGATAAAGTATTTGACGCACCCGACCAAGCCTTAGGCACCTTAGTCGTCTTTGGCGTTGGGCGCAAACTGTGCGTGGAAAACGTGGCGCGCGTAGAAAAGTGTCGCGCGTTGATCGCGCCTTTAAATTTGCCCGCTTTCGCCGCTGGTCTAGCCGCCATCCACGCTGATCTAGAGACGTTTCAACACCTCCTGAGCCTAAAGGCGACGCCCGCCACCACCGCCGCGCCTAAATCGTTTCTGCCAGCGGTGGATAGTCTGAGTAAAGTGCTCGAAATGGCGGAAGGTTATTTGCTCGCTGACCGCGATTTTAAAGAGAGTTGGGATACGCAACGGCGCGGCGTGTTTGGTCTACCAACATTGGTAGGGTATGTGTTCGGGCCGGGGCTGATCATCGAAGTCTTGAGTCAACATCATCATGATCTCTCCGCCGAGATCGGCGTGATCTTCCAACGCCTCTATGCCAACGAATTTCGCTATTACCCACATCCTACTGTTGCACCCGACGCCGATGACTTCGCGCTGTTGCTACGGCTCTATGCGTTTGCGCCGACGCCGGAACATCGGCGCATCATTGAAGAAGGCTTACAACTCATGCGCGCCAACATCGGCGCGAACGGGCGCATCGCCAGTTGGTTTACGCGTAAAGCCGATGGGCAACCTGACGCTGACTTAACGGCGGTGTTATGGGGGAGCAACTGCGTCACAGTAGATGCGAATTTGCTCATGAGCCTAATGGCCTATCCGACTGGGTTGGCCTGGGAAGGGATCGAGCGCGCGGCAGAGGACTTATTGATGCGCTATCAAGAAAGCGGGCTAGGCGCGAATAAACATTACATCGCGCCGTATGCGTTGTGGGCCGGGTTTGAATTTGTCACAGAATTACTCAAACATCCCCTCTCACCCGCCTTAAACGCCCAAGCGCAAAGCGTGCGCGCTTATTTTCTGGAGCGAGTTAAACAAATTGGCGGTGCCGCCGCGTTCACCCCACTGGAAGCGGCTTTTTTGGTGTTAGTGTGTGCGCGTCATCCCAACCCTGACGCACGCGCTTTGCTCAACCCCCATTGGAGCGAAACGCTCCTCAAACACCAACGCCCTGATGGCAGTTGGCGCGGCGAGCCACTGTTCATCATCCCCGCGCGCGGCGAAGTGGCGACTTGGTATTCCAGCCATCAGGTCACGACGGCGTTTTGTTATCACGCACTTAAGTCGTTGGCGACAACAGGCGGATAAACCCATCGGCGGGCAAGGCCGCCAAGTTTTCGATCACCCAATCGGCTTCGCGGAGGGCTTCGGTGGGGTTGGTCGTGGTGACAGCCAAGCACTTCATCCCCGCGCGTTTCGCGCCCGCCACGCCCATCACCGCGTCCTCCACCACGATACATCGTTCAGGCGGCACGCCCACCCTTTCCGCCGCCCACAAAAACACGGCGGGATCGGGCTTGCTGGGCAGGTTTTCGGCGGACACCAACGCATCGAAGTACGGATCGAGTTTTAATTCGGCGATCAGCGTCTGGACGTTTTCGAGCGGTGCGGAGGAGGCCACGGCTTGTTTCCAGCCCGCCGCGTGTAGGCGTGGCACCCAATCGCGCACGCCCGGCAAAGGTTGCACCTGCCCGCGCACCGCGGCGCGAAACGCGGTCTCTTTGCGATTGGCAATGGTCGTGGCAAGTTCCGGATCCGGCGCACGCCCTAAGAGATGCGTCAATGTCCCCATATTATTCATGCCAAACGTTTTACGAAACAATTCGCGCGAATACGGAATGCCCGCCGCACGCAAGGTCTCCATCCATGCTTGAAAATGAAATTCGCCGGTGTCTACCAGCACCCCATCTAAATCCCATAAGACAGCGTTGAGGTTCGCCATAGTGGATCAGTTCGATACGGTGCGATGCGTCACGGCGCGCCGCACGGTTCGGGCCAATTCATCGGGGGTGAAGCGGCCCTTTTGCAACAACCACGCCGCCCCAGCCTCCAGTTGCGCGCGTTCTTCGGCGGTCACTTCTTTTGCCGTGACGACGACCACCGGCAGATCAAAGGTGAGGGGATCCGCGCGCAAGTGAGTCAACACTTCAAAGCCGCTCATCCCCGGCATCATCAAATCTAACACGACGACATCCGGCGCAAAGTCTTTGACTAAGGCCAAGCCCGTCGGGCCATCTTGCGCGGTGCTGACCTGATAGGTCATCCCGCCGAGGATGCGCCGGAAGATCTCTAGCGCGTCTAGGTCATCATCCACGGCCAACACCCGACTACCGGGCCGGGCAAATTTCCCCACCACGCGGCGCAGTTCCTCGCCATCTACGGGCTTCATCAGATAATCGTTGGCCTGCAACGACAACGCCTGTTGATATTCGCGGATCACACTACACACCACGACCGGGATGTCTTTGGTCTGCGCGTCGGACTTCAACAACCGCAACACTTCCCAACCGTTGATATGGGGCATCAAGACATCGAGTACGATCACATCCGGGCGCGCCTCGCGCGCGCGAGCCACTGCCAAGCGGCTATCGGCCAAACGCAAAACCTGATAGGTCTGCTCCAGTTGTTTCGCGATGGTCTCGCGCGCGCCGTGATCATCGTCAATGACCAACACCCGCGCTTCGGTTAAGTCGGGCTCTGGGCCAGCACTTTGCTCATCGGTCGGGGCGATATATACCGGGAGAGTGAAAAAAAACGTCGAGCCTTGTCCCAATTCGCTTTCGGCCCACATCTTCCCGCCGTGCAATTCGACAAACCGTTTGCTGATGGGCAACCCCAGCCCCGTGCCGCCCTCGCGACGGGTGAGATGGTCGGCCAATTGCACAAACTCGGCAAAGGCGCGGGGGATGTCTTCGCGGGACATGCCCAAACCAGTGTCTTGTACGCTGACCGTCACCCAATGCGTGTCGGCGTGCGCTATGACGGTGATCGCGCCTTGTTCGGTGAACTTCGCCGCATTGGAAAGCAGGTTCAGCAACACTTGGCGCACGCGTGTCAGGTCAACATGCACGGCGGGCAAATCGGCGGGTAAGTCCGCATGGAGTTCGACTGGCTTATGGCGCACCAAACTGGTGGTGGTGGCGATCACGCTGGCGACCAGATCGGGCAAATCCACGACTTCAAAGACCAAGTCCAACTTACCCGCTTCGATCTTGGCTAAGTCGAGCACATCATTGATCAACCCCAGCAAATGCCGCCCCGCTTCACCGATGCGATTCAGCAAATCTTCTTGGCCGGGCGTGAGCGGGCCTTCCGCGCCAAGGGAGATGAGATAGGCAAAGTTGATGATGGAGTTGAGGGGCGTCCGCAATTCGTGTGACATATTGGCCAAGAATTGCGATTTGAGCTGATTGGCCGACTCGGCTTCGGCACGGGCTTGCTTCACGGTTTGGAACAAACTCGCATTCTGGATCGCAACGGCGATCTGGTCGGCGAGGGTCTGTAAGACTTGCGCGTCTTCCGGGCGGAAGGCGTTCAGTCGATCACTCTCCAAGTCGAGGACGCCCAGCACTTCTTCGCCGACTTGCAAGGGCAAGACCATTTCTGAACTCGCGCGTGGCAAACGGTCATCAAAATAATAACCGGGGTAAGACGTCACATCACCCACCACCAGCGGTTCACGGTTCGTGATCACATAACTAAAAAAGCCTTCCAAATCCGCCAAAGGAAAATGCAACCCCTTGTCCATCAAGTCCACCAGCTCTTGTGTGTCAGCGGCACGCAACTGAAGTACCTCGGCGGAGTGGTCAACGAGCAGGATCAACACGGCATAATAATCAAAAGCGATGCGGATGGAGGTGGCGATGGTGGGCAAGAGCGCATCGAGGTCGCGCAACAAGGTGGCGTGCCGCCCCACGCGATTAATCAAATCAATCTGTTCGAGGCGTTGCGCGAGTTGATGCGTGCGTTCTGCCACCCGCTGTTCGATGTTCTCAAACAGGCGCGCGTTTTCAATAGCGACCCACATGCTCTCGCCCATCGTCATCAGCAAACGCATATCGGCTTCCGTGAAAGCATTTTCGCGTTGCATATTCTGAAGCGTGATGACGCCTACCACTTCGCCGCCCACCAGCACTGGCACACTGAGCCAACTCTTGGGCAAGTTACTCCCTACCAGCAGTGCGCCCAATTGCGCGGCACGGTTGGGGATATCGTGATTGATCATCAACGGCTGACGCGAGAAGATCACGACCGACGTCAGGCCTTTCCCTAACGGGATGGGCGTGGTGTCAACCCGCTCCTCGCCCGCCAGGAAATAGGGGAAGCGGATGAGGTTCGTTTGCTTATCGTAAAGCGCAATGTATAAGCTGTGGGCGTCAAAAATCTGATGGATTTTTTCGCCCACCAATTCCACCACCGCATCCAGGCGCAACTGCGAGGCCAGCGTTTGGCTGAGGCTGTTGATGACGCCGAGTTCAGCGATGCGTTGGCGGGCCTCGGCGCGTTGGCGGATGCGGGTAAGCGCGGTGGCGATGTGTTGCGAGACGAAGGTGAGTAGTTCCGCTTCGGGCACGCCAAAGCGGCTTTCGGCGCGGTAGCTTTGCACCACCAGCACGCCCAAAATTTGCTCCCCGGAGCGCAAAGGGACGCCCAGCCAGTCAATACTATCCGCCCCAACTCTTTCGGCGTCACCGGCCTGCACCAGTTGATCAAACACTTCGGGGGAGGCCAATAGAGGTTGCCCAGTGCGTAACACATAGGCGGTTAAACTTTTGCCAAGCCCTTGTTCCAAATCAATCCACTCTTCAGGGTCGGGGATGTCGGGGTCAACCTCATCCACATAGAATGGAAATTTAACGCGGCGGGTGGGGGCGTCGTAGAGCGCGACAAAAAAATTCCGCACATCCATCAGGCCGCCCAAGATCGTATGCACCGCCGGATAAAACCCAGGCAGGTCTTCGGTAGAGCTCGCGAGATCGGTAATCCGATAGAGTGCGGCTTGCACGCGCTCGGTGCGTTCTTGAGTCACCTCGATCGCTTCCAGTTCGGCGATGCGTTGCCGTGCCGCCTCCAGTTCAGCGATGAGGGCCGCTTTCGTCTTGCGTTGATCTTTCATATTCAGAGTAACGTTAATGGCCTGATAACATCCCTACAACGTCGCAAATCCAAATCCGTGTAATCGGTGGTTATCCAATTTTTTCGGAACCACCGCTTGCACAGATTATGGCTCAATTCTCTGCAACCACTGCAAGGCATCTACTTGAATGCCACCGACAAACATTTCCCAGTGTAAATGCGCGCCGGTAGAAAGCCCAGTGTTGCCGATCCGCCCAATGATTTGCCCAGCCTGCACAAAATCGCCGACGTTCACTTTGATCTGCTCTTGATGCCAAAAACCAGAATACACACCCCAACCATGGTCAATGAGCGTGGCGTTGCCGCGCACCGTGAGGGCTTCGGCGAGTACCACCACGCCCGGCGCGGGTGCGAATACATCCAGCCCACCGCGCGCCGAAAAATCCGTGCCGCCGTGAAAGGAATCGAACGGCCCGCCATTGTAACTGCGGCGTGTGCCAAACGCCGAGGTGATCCGCCCCACCGCTGGACGTTGAAAGACAGTTGCCCAATAGCGTTGCGTAGTGATCGGCGCGACCACGCTCAACACCTTTTCGCGTTCAGGGATGACCAAATTTGGATCGAGGAGTTGCGACTTTTCGGGGGACAGGGTGAGCGTTTCCCGCGCGTAGCCGCCATCGGCCACGCGCACCTCTTGAGCAATCCGCGTCACCTGACCCGCGTGATCGGTCAGCGTTAACGTGAGCGGATATGAGCCGGGAGCGGCCAACGCATAAATGCCGACCAAGCCGATAAAACGCTCACCCTCGCGGAAGAAGCGGATCGGCCACGGGCCGAGCGCGCCCGAAGCTGAAGCGAGGTCACTTGCTGGGAGAGCCAGGAACATGGTGCGCCCTTGTTGGGGCGGGTTGGGCGATAAGGTGAGGCCCGCGAGCGGTGTTGGGGCAGGCACCAGCGTCGCGAGGGGCGTTGCGCCATCCGGGATGATCAGCCTCTGCCCGACAAAAATCCGCGCGGCATCGCTCAAATTATTCACTTGCACGAGAGCGGTCACCGTCGTGCCATTCCGCGTTGCGATCCGCGACAAGGTATCGCCACGCTGAACGATATAGGAGCGAGGGCTAGTGGCCGATGGTGTGGCGGTTGCCGTGGTGGTCGGCGCGCACCCCGGCAAGGCCAAAGTCTGCCCGACGAAAATTCGGTTGGGGTTCGTCAGCCGATTGAGGGCGATGAGATCAGCCGTGGTCGTTCCAAAGCGTTGCGCGATGGCAAATAGCGTGTCGCCCGCGCGTACTGTATACAGGTTGGAAGGTGGGCAATCGGTTGCACTGACCGGGAGCGCCCCCCAACTTATGAGACTAAAAATGAAGACGAGACGAAGTAAAAGAGAAGGCCGCATAGTCAGACCCGCGCGTCCAGACGGACACCCGCAAGTCCTTACGGCGCGAAGGAAGTAGATTGGCCGGGCACTTTTTCACCATGCCGCGCCGATTCGACCGAGCGCAACAAGAGCATGACGTTTGGATAGACCATCTGCAAACGCTGTAAGGCGGGTGCCGGCAAGGCCCAGAGTTCACTCAGCGTTTGCGCACGTACCGAGGCGTTGCGGAGCGTACCATAAAGCGCGGCGCGCCCGCCAAAGAATTCGCCTGGTTTTTCAAACTCTTCGATCAAAATATCATTACGATTAATGATCCCCACTTTACCAGAAACAAGCAGATAGCTTTCGTAACCCGGTTCGCCGTAGCGAAACACATAATCGCCGGCGGCGTAGCGGCGCGGTTGAAAGTCAAGCGCGAGGTCGAGCACCGTGCCCCAGGGTAGCTGATGAAAGGCGGATAGGGCCCACAACCAATCAGAGCGCGTGAAAGCGTCTATCAACCCCAACCCCTCGGCGATGGGACGGAAAATTTCGGAGGGGAAATCGAGCAGGCTTACTGCGCCGCGCGCATGCAAGGTGCTGATGCGGATGCCGCCTTGCAACGCGCCTCGTTCACCGACACTGTTGCCGCGCCCCATCATCTGCACCACGCCCTTGTCCTGTGTTGTCACCTCGACCAAGCCTGAGTGGATCACAAACATATGTCCGTCGGAGGGCGCCCCTTCTTGGACGATCATGGCGTCACTCGGCCAGCGAACGATGGTGACTTGATCGGCGAGCGCCACGCGTTCGCCCACCGAAAGCCGCGCGAAGAGCGGGCAGGCCGAAAGCGTTTCGACGATCTCAATGCGCTCCGTATTTTCATCATTGGCAATCGCCTCCCCCATTGCCATCACATGCCCGCTATCGGCAAATTCAATCTGCGCGGTGAGTTCCGGGTTGTCCGTGGGGAGTTGATGTTTGCTGGTGTGGGCCAGCACTACTTTACGGCTCTTGGAGGCGAGTGACTGCAACAGGGCCGGCGTGAGCGTGGTGTGGATCGCGCCGCCGCCTGCGTCCTGCACCAACACGCCAGCGTCATCGGCGAAGTGTGTGAGTTGATCGCGCCGTTCGGCGGAGAGCACCCCACTCCGTTCAAGTTCTGCAAACCACTGCTCGTCATAGCGCATATCGCCGGAATAACACAGCGCGTTCACCCGCACCGCAATAGTGGGGATGGAATGGACGGCGTAAATTGATTCATAATGTCGCCCATCGAGCATGAGCGGTTTGCCCGGATTGAGCGGGTAATAATCGAAGAGCGCCGCCGCTTCACTTTCGGGCACGGCCAACATGGCGCTGAGCGCGCGCAACAACCCTTCGTACACAATATCCGAAGTCAGCAACCGCACCCGATGTTCGCCCATGAGCAAGAGTTCGGGCAGACCCGCGAGGTGATCTTCGTGCAAATGCGAGAGGACGACTTCGGATATTTGGCGGGTAGAGATGCCCAAGTTGCCAAGGCGCATCCGCAAATAAGCGGCTGAATCAAACAAGGTCGCATGGGTTTGAGTGGACGACCCAAAATAGGCTAAGAAGCACGTCGTGATGCCGGTCGGATCAAAACCATCGCTACCGCCGATAAATTGCAGTGTTAATTCTTGGCGCAGGAGGGGCCGGGGGGGCGCTAAGGTGAGCGGCGCGGGGGTATGGGTGATGAGCGAAGAGACGCGCGCTACTTCTTGACCATTCTCGCTGAACACATAGTCATCCCCTTCCAGCCGAATGGCCACGCCACTGGCTAGTGTGCCTCCCCCCATCTCCAAACTGGTGATCCGCACCATATCGTCTACGCGGGGCTCGCGTCCCAACGGCGGAAAATGCCCCACTGCAATACACTCTTGCTGGAGCCAGGGATAATTTTGATAGGCCTCGGCATTATTCGGGCCGTTGATCGTCTCATCTAAGATCACGCGAATACGGCGCGCCTGATCCGCGGTCACGGTGAGGATCTGCGTTATCAACCGCCCGCTCGCGAAAAAGTTGGAATACATGAGGAATTCGATGCTGGCATAGTTAATGCCCTGCCGCACGAAACCGCTCGAGCCCAACTGCTTCCCCATCGGCATATCAGGCGGTAGCAAAATGAACTGCGGGGTTTTGATCCCCTTGGCCATGAGATATTTAAGTGTTTCGGGGGGGGAGTTGACGAGAATCGAACCCGCCACTGTCTCAACGACATAGATGTCGTTCGGCAGGCTATGCACGCGCGGCACAGAGACGGTCGGCTGTGAGTGGTCGCTCATGATGATGGCGGTAAGTATACAATAATTTCAGAATTCAGAACTCAGCATTGGAATTCAGTAACCAACAACTAATCAACCAGGCGCACTGCGTGCGAGGGTTACGGGGCACGATTTACGATCTCGTTAGCGCGTTGTAGTTCCCATTCAGCGTCGAGTTGTTTAAAGATCGCTTGCGCGCGGGCGAGTTCGGCTTGGCGTTCAGCCCCAGTGTCGTGTCGTCCCAACTCGTAATGCAACAACCCTTGTTCATAAAATAAATTGAGCCGTTCGGCGACAACCAAACTTTGCCGCCACATGGTTTGCGCTGGCATCGGCTTGCCCTCTAACCACAAACTCAACCCGGCCCACACCCCAGCGCGGGCTTGCGCTACCGGGAAGATGTGAGCAAAAGCCGAGAAAGCGCGGCTGGCGCGCAACGCAAAAAATTTCGGATCGGGCACACTACTCGGCTGAACGCCTTCTTCCCATAAACGCAAAAAAGTTTCCACGACGCCTGAATAGCCATCCAAACTTAACACGGAGGTTGGGCGTGTCTGTTCGATGAGTTGCAACGTCGCCTCCGCAGTCTGGGCGGCGATATCGTGATCCGGTTCGCGCAAATAAACCCGCGCCAACACGCCGCCCAATCGAATCTTGTTGGTGCGGTCGAGGCTGTCGGCCAAAATATCTTGGGCAGTCTTCAATAGCTTTAATGAAGTTTCGACTTGGCTCGAGGCGCTAAACGACAAGGCCGAGGCCACTTGCCCCACCAAGGCCCAGGCTTGTGTCTGCACATCGCCTACGCGCCGCGCTATCGGATATAACTCGGAGACGCCTTGATGGGCGCGAATGAAATGTCCTTGATAGTGATGGGTAAGCGCGATCAGCCCGGCGCATTCTGCGGCGCGGCGGCGGTCGCCAAGTTGTTCAAACAAGCGCCAGGCTTCTTCAAAAGCCTCCCGCGCTTTTTCTAATTGTCCCAACCCCATGTGATACACGCCGTTCGTTTCAAAGACCCATGCCAACGCTGGCCGATGACCAACTTTAAGCGCCGTCGCGCGCGCACGTTGCAAATAGGCTTCGGCGAGCGCCGGCCAGGGCCACACACTGGCCGCGATGCCCGTGTTGGCATATAAGCGCGCCAACTCCGGCGAGGGGCCCAAGGCCTCGGCTAAATTTAAGCCACGCAATGTGGTAAACACCGCCGGAACCGTCTCGCCGGTGAAGTAATAGGTCTGGCCTAAGTTCTCGTAGGTCAACACCACTTCTTGCAAAATATCCTGCGCCATCTGTTCCCGTTCGATGACCGCAGCGCGCACGGCTTCACGATAGACACCCGTAAAGACCGATGGCCACGCTCGGTGCATTACCTGAATCAAGACCTGCCGCCATAAACTGAGCGTGCTCCGGGCGCGGTGCATTTCTGGCACCGGCCGCCCCAACAACCCCACCGCCTTATGCAAATGATGCAGGCTCTCCGAGAGTTCGCCTAGCCCCAGCAACGCCTCGCCCATGTGCCGCTCCCAACGCGCACGTCGTAATTGCCAAGCCGAGATGGGTCGCAACACCGAGGGCCGGAAACGTTCCGTCGCGCGCAGATGTTGATCATGCCCTTGGCCTAACTCATACGCGGTGCGAAAGAAACTGAGCCCTTCTCGATAAGCGCCATTGAGCAGAGCCTGCTCGCCCGCCTTCTCCAAATAATTCAACGTCTTCACCACCGGCCCCGAGTCAGATGACCCGCCATTGACCACACTGCGCCAGTGGTGAGCTAAAGTGGCATAGTGCGCCGACAAGTCATCTTGATACGTGCGCTCGTACCACTCAGCCACTGCGCGATGTAATTGCTGGCGTTGTGAAAACAGCATCAGGTTGTAGGCCACTTCTTGCGTGATCGTGTGCTTAAACAAATACAGGCCATCGGTCTCTTCCTGTGCCACTAAGCCAGCCTGCTGTAAGGTATCGAGGTGTTCCATCAATTGTGGACGGTCAGCTTCAATGGGATAAATCTCACGCAACAAGCGGAGCGGGAAGGCGCGCCCGATCACACTCGCGATCTTGACCGTCATTTGTTGTGCGGGCAGGAGCCGATCAATGCGGCTCGTGATAACGCCCTGCACAGTATCGGGGAAATGCAGTTGGCGTAGATCGCCCGCGCCCGGCGCTAAGCGGCAATCGCCTTCGGTGATCATGATCAATCCCGAATCGCGCAACGCATACGTAAGCTCTTCAATAAAGAAGGGATTGCCCTCGGCCTTATCACGAATGAGCGCCTCGACGACGGGTGGCACAGCGGTCACCCCCAAACGTTGGCAAGTGAGCGCGATGGCTTCATCGCTGGGCAACGCATCCAGCCGGACATACACTAACTCCGGCGCTTGCAAGAGCGCCCGATATTCAGCCGGAACCGGCTCGGCGATGGGGCGCGTGACCAACACCAACAACAAGTGGGGCAGTTGCCGTGCGATGCGCGCCACTAACGCCCAGGAGGCCGAATCTAACCAGTGCGCGTCTTCCACGATCACCATCTTGGGCGAGCGTGTTAACGACGCTTGCAAGGCTTGTACCAACACATCACGCGTGTTGTCACCACGCGTCTGCCCGCTCATCTGCGCGGTTAATTCGTTGTCGGGCAGATCCAACATCAACACATGATTGAAGAGCGGGGCGAGGCGTTCCAACTCCGGCTCGATCTCTAGCAAGTTCAAAGTATGTTGCCGACGGGCGCTTTGCTCGGTGAGCAAATTGAGATCATAGAGTTGATTGAAAATGGGTCGCCACGCAAAGTAGGGCGTGGATTTTTCGACGGCGTCGCCTGCGCCGGAGAGCACGCCGAGGCGCAAATTGTCAGCGTTGCGGCGCATCTCGCTCACCAAGCACGACTTGCCGATCCCGGCTTCTCCTTCCACTACGATCACGCCCCCTTCCCCACTCCAAAACAAATTTTGGATCTGCTCGGCCAGCAAGTCGCGCTCACGACGTCGCCCGATGATGAGCGATTGCGAGCGGCGGTCTGACACGAGATCGGCGCGCACGACTTGCCCACGGGGGCGATAGACCGGGATGAGATCGGTGCGCCCCTTGACGGTGATCGGTGGCAAAGTGTCAAACGCCAGATGGCTTTGCGCGGCTTGATAGGTGGCGGCATCGCACAGGATGTCACCCGGGGCGGCTTGCATCAGGCGCGCGGCCAAGTTGACCACGCTCCCCACCAACGCATATTCGCGGCGCTGAGCGCTCCCCACTGACCCGCAAAAGGCTCGGCCAGTGGTGACGCCGATGGCGGTGTGAATGCCCAGATCGCGAAGGGCGGCTTGCATGGCGAGGGCGGCTTGCGCGCCGCGCGCGGCATCGTCTTCGTGCGCGAGGGGCGGGAGACCCAACGCCGCGATCAGCACCACCCCCTTATCGTCTACGATAAACTGCCGCACACTCCCCTCATAATGATAGAGCGCCTTTTGCAGGGCTTGCATCACGGTGTGCATTTGTTCCAACAGATCGGGCGCTTCAAAATCGAGGCCAGTGAGTTGGACAAATAAGACCGTCACCCGGCGGAGTTCGGCCAACCAATCTGAACGATCAACATGGGGTTGAACTTCACTGTCATTTGAAACGTCGCCCTGGGTGGCGACCAAACGCCGCACGATGGCGGCGGGGATATAGGCTTTGAGCGCGCGTTCGGTCTCAGTCGGGATGGGTGGCAATGGTGGCGCGGGGCGCGGCGTGACCGGCACGACCGAGGCCGTCAATTTGTAATAGTTATCATTCAGACGCTCACCCCGACAATGGGTGCGGACTAATTCCCATGCCTCAGGGGAAAGGATGACTTCACCGCTTTGCGCGAGATGCTCGGCCACAGTAGTATCCGCCACCGGCTGACCCATCACCAAAAACTCCCAGCGGTCAAACAAGCCGCCGACATGCGCGGCCAAAATCTCCCCCGCGCCGATGCCCACGCGCACGAAGAGGCGCACATCGTCGGTGACGGCATAGTTGTTGAGTTGGCGCGCGACCGATAGCCCGCATTGCGCGGCGCGCAGAGTCGCGGTGCGGAGCGAAGAGGGGATGAGCGTCGTTGAGCCATCCGGTACGAGCCGCAGGCGCGGCGGGCGTGGCGCACCTTCTTTAACGGGTCGCCCCACCGGCCAGATCGCCAACAAGGCATCCCCTGCAAATTTAACCACCTCGCCCCCATGTTGGCTGATCTGCTCGATCAATTGGCTGAAATAAGCGTTGAGCAAACGAACTAATTCTTCCGCGCCGCTTGGCCCGTGGCTGGCTAGTTTTTCGGCGAGGCGCGTGAAGCCCGAGATATCGGCGTAGAACACGACCGCATCAAACCGCTCACCGAGTGGCTCGGTGAGGAGGAGGGGTGTCTCCACAAAATGCCGCGCCACAATGGGCGGGACATAGCTGGCGAGGGTGTCAAGATACGTGGACACAGTGGAGAGTATAGGCCGAATAGGGAAGGGCAACAAGCGGAATCACAGCCAGAGGTCTGTTGCTAAGTCGTTACTAGCGATTGATGTTACGCGACCACAGGCATAATTTCAATCACCTCAGAAAATTTGCCAAAGAATTATGCAATCGCCCGCTAGTCGAAATTGAGCCACACCTTGTGATAAACTCGCCCCAATCGCTAAACTCTCAACGAAAGCCTCCCCTATGTCCCTCGACTACGATGTCATCGTCATTGGTTCTGGCCCCGGCGGGCTGACCGCCGCCCTCGCGCTCGCGCAAGCCGGGAAGAAAGTGCTGGTGCTGGAACAGCATGACCGCCCCGGTGGGTGGACGCACTCGTTTACGCTGGAGGGCTATCGCTTTAGCCCCGGCGTGCATTACATCGGCGGCATTGAACCGGGCGGCCACATGCGCGCCATTTATGAAGGGTTGGGCGTGTCGGGCGATCTGGCGTTCGTCGAACTCAATCCGGATGGCTACGATCACATCATCGTCGGCGACCGGCGCGTGGATTTCCCCAAAGGCCAAGCCCAACTCATCGAACGGCTCAAGAGCCACTTCCCACGCGAGGCGGCCGGCATTGACGCTTACTTCAAATCGCTCACTGAGTTAGTGGAAGGCGTCTCGCGGTTGGGCAAACTCACCAGCCCCAGCGCCGTAAAGGGCGCGGCTTCGGTCTTGCGTTGGTTGCGCGCCAGCGGTCAAGACTTGGTGGAGGCCCACGTCAGCGATCCCGTGCTTCAGGGCATATTGGCGGGTCAAGCGGGCGATCACGGTCTGCCCCCCTCGCGCGTCTCGGCCTTCTTCCACGCGGGCGTCACCTATCACTATTTCAACGGCGGCTACTACCCACTGGGCGGAGCCTACGTCATCCCGCGGGCCTTCGTCCGCGCGCTCAAACGCGCCGGGGGTGAGATTCGATTGAAGAGCCGCGTCAAACAAATCCTGCTCGAACGCAACACCATCCTGGGTGTGGAATTGGAAGGTGGCGAGACGATTCGCGCTGGAGTGGTCATCTCCAATGCCGACCCCGAAGTCACCTTCGGCCAGCTCATCGGGCGCGAGCGGCTCTCAACGCAGTTGCGCCGCAAACTCGACGCGGTGCAGTATTCCACCTCGGCGCTCAGCCTGTTCTTCGCCACCGATATGGATTTGCGCGGGGCGGGCCTCGACTCGGGCAATTTCTGGTATTACGAAAATGCGGAGGTTGACCGAATTTACGCCGAGGGCCAAACCGATGCGTTATTGCGCCAAGAGACTCCGCCGGGGATGTTCTTGACCGTCACGACGTTGAAAGACCCCTCCAAGATGCACAACGGCCAACACACGTGTGAGGCGTTTTCATTTGTGAGTTACGCCGCCTTTGCCGAATACGCCGCCAGCCACTATGGGGCGCGCCCAGCTGGTTATGAAGGTCTCAAAGAAGACCTCGCATGGCGAATGGTGCGCGGCTTGGAACAACGCGTGCCGGGCCTCAGCAAGCGCATCACCTTTTGGAGTCTGGGCACGCCGCTGACCAACGCGCACTATCTCAATGCGACGCGCGGTAACTTATACGGCACGGACAAACTGCCCGGACAGATCGGCCCGTGGGGCTTTAGCGCGCAGACTGAATTTAACGGGTTGTATTTGGCGGGCGCTAGCACGCTCAGCCACGGCGTAGCGGGCGCGACGAGTTCGGGCATAGACGCCGCGAAGAAGATTTTGGGCGTGCGGGCGCGCGAGATATTGCGCCAGCATGGGCCAACGTTGGAAGTCTACCCCTCGGAAGATATTCGCCAGTGGCCGGAACATTTGCAAAAGAAGATCGGGCGCGCAGAGAAGAGCCGAGCGGAAGAGGAGATGGAGGTGTGAGGCGGTCAGATCAACGGGTGCATTTCAATTTGGTGGTGGTTTTATCTACAAACAATTATTTCGGTAATGTTGCTACGCTAACCCGCTACACGGGTTGGCTACTGCGTAATGCGCGTCAGTGGCTTAGCACTTCAACCAGCATCTTAGCCTCATCATACGCCACCTGATACCGATAGCCTTCCCCATCACATTCCGCCAGGCGCAACGCGGCGCGGGCGTGGTCAAGGGCGCTCAAACCGGTCGGGTCTTTAAGACCTGACTGGCTTAGCTCCGCCAACAACAAATGTGCGTCCGCCCCCTGCAACACATACCCACTCCGCTCGGTGATGAGCAAGGCTTCATGCGCCAGTCGCCTGACTTCCTCATTAAGACTTCGGAAGTCGGGCGATGCGGCCTCGGTTAAACCCACGTCTTGTCGCCCGACTTCCGAAGTCTGGTACTGCGCCCACCACAGACGCGCTATCTCTAGTAAAACATCAACTTCATAGTCAACCGCATTGATAGCACGAGCGCGTTGCAACGCTTCCGTCAGATGGCGCTCGGCTTCCTCCAATTGCCCCGCCGCCCGCAGACCCGCGCCGAGCAACCAGCGGGCACGGATGAAGTCGCGTTCAGTTGGGTATGTGAGTTGGGCGTCTTCTTCGGCAAGGGTGAGGGCGCGCTTCGCATTGTGGATGGCTGATTGTTGATGGCTGATCGCCCCTGCTGATAACTGCT
>Ga0315912_10002248_pt1 | contig 21042 bp, 17 predicted proteins | sample VfabasoilMG_FD_204469 | JGI IMG/M metagenome (GOLD analysis project Ga0315912, IMG submission 204469) | Garden soil microbial communities collected in Santa Monica, California, United States - V. faba soil | ecosystem: Environmental > Terrestrial > Soil > Garden | place: USA: California...
CCGTACACACCGTTGTTCTCGTTGATGTAGGCCATGTTGAGGTTGCGGCGGATGGCATGGCAGAACTGGCCGAGGCCGATCGACAAGGTGTCGCCGTCACCCGAGACACCCACGTAGATGAGATCGCGGTTGGCGGCATTCGCGCCCATGGCGATCGACGGCATGCGGCCATGCACGGAGTTGAAGCCGTGGCCGCCGGACACGAAATACGCGGTGGTCTTCGACGAGCAGCCGATGCCCGACAGCTTCACCATGTTCTGCGGCTCGATGTCGAGACCCCAGGTGGCCTCGATAATCGCGGCGGTGATGCTGTCGTGACCGCAGCCCGCGCACAGGGTGGACAAACCGCCCTCGTAATCGCGGCGCGTCAGGCCCAGCGAATTCTTCGGCAGCGACGGATGGCGTACCTTGGGTTTCGGCAGGAAGGTCATGCGGCACCTCCCGAGCTCTTGGCCGTCGCCGGCACCACCTCGGGTTTGCGGGTCTTCGGTTCCACTTCGGCGAGCACACCTTTGACGATGAACTCCGAGGAGATCGGCAGGCCGCTGTAGTGCAGCAGCGAGCGCAGTTTCGATTTCTCGACGCGGGTTTCCAGCGTCAGCAGCGAACGCATCTGGCCGTCGCGGTTCTGCTCGACCACGAACACCAGCTTGTGCGCGTCGAGGAACTTCTCCACGTCCTCGCCGAACGGGAACGAGCGCAGGCGCATGTAATTGGTCGTCAGCCCGTGGCTGCCGAGCAGGTCGCGCGCCTCGCGCACCGCGCCGTCGGAGCTGCCGTAGGCGACGATGGCGATGTCGATCTTCGCATCGTGTTCGATGGCCGCCTTCGGCACCAGTCGTTTGGCGGTGTGGAACTTGCGCACCAGGCGATCGAGCACGATTTGGTACTCGGCGGAATCCTCGGTGTACGCGCCGTACTGCGTGTGACCCGAGCCGCGCGTGAAATACGCGCCCTTGGGATGCACGCCGGGCAGTGTACGCCACGGAATCCCGTCGCCGTCCACGTCCAGGTAGCGGTGGAATTTCTCGAGCTTCCTGATTTCTTCGAGACCCAGCACCTTGCCGCGGTCGGGGACGTAGCTGTCGTCCCATTTCAGGTCGGGACACATCCAGTCGTTCATGCCGATGTCGAGATCCGACATCACCATGACCGGCGTCTGCAGCCGCTCGGCGAGATCGAAGGCATCGCGCGCGAAGTAGAAACACTCCTCGGGATCCTTCGGATACAGGCACACGTGCTTGGTGTCGCCATGCGAGGCGTACGCGCCTTCCATGATGTCGCATTGCTGCGTGCGTGTCGGCATGCCGGTCGACGGGCCGACGCGCTGGATGTCGAACAGCACCGCGGGCACTTCGGCGTAGTACGCGAGACCCAGGAATTCATTCATCAACGACACGCCCGGACCCGAGGTCGCGGTGAAGGCGCGCGCGCCATTCCAGTTGGCGCCGAGCACCATGCCGATGGCGGCGAGCTCGTCCTCCGCCTGGATGAAGGCGAAGTTTTTCCGGCCGGTTTCCGGGTCGACGCGCAGTTTGTCGGCGAAGGCCTTGTAGGCGTCCATCAGCGAGGTCGACGGCGTGATCGGGTACCACGCGCCGACGGTTGCGCCGGCGAACACGCAGCCGAGCCCCGCGGCGGTGTTGCCGTCGATCATGATGTGGCCGCGGGTCTTGTCGAGCGGCGCCACCTTCACCGGCAGCGGGCACTGCAGATTCTGCTTGGCGTGGTCGTAACCCAGCTGGATGGCCTTCATGTTGGAGTCCACCAGCTGCGGCTTCTTCGCGTAAGTCTCCGCGAGCAGACCGCGGATCTTCTCCACGTCGAGATCCAGCAATGCCGCGAGCACCCCCGCGTAGCAGATGTTCTTCATCAGGATGCGCGTGCGCACCCCGTTGAAGTTCTCGTTGCACAACTTCGCCAGCGGCACGCCGAGCACGGTGATGTCGTCGCGCGCCAGCAGCGCCGGGCGCGGCCAGGTGCTGTCGTAGATGAGATATCCGCCGGAGCTCACTTCGCGCACGTCGCGCGCGTAGGTCTCGGCGTTCATCGCCACCATGATGTCGATTTTCCCCGAGCGCGCGACGTAGGCGTCGCGCGTCACGCGGATCTCGTACCAGGTGGGCAGGCCCTGGATGTTCGACGGGAAGTAGTTCTTGCCCATCACCGGGATACCGCTTCTGAAGATGGACTTCATCAGCAGCGTGTTGGCGCTGGCCGAACCGGTGCCATTCACCGTCGCGATCTTGATCGCGAAGTCGTTGACTCTGTCTGTCATGGTCAGGCGCTCTTCGGAAGCTTCGCGGCACTCGCTGCAGCTTCATCCTCGGCATGCGGCCACTTGACGAAGGACTTCTGCATGTCCCACGCCGCCGTGGGGCAGCGCTCGGCGCACAGGCCGCAATGCACGCACAGGTCCTCGTCTTTGACCATGACCCGGGCCGTGTGTTTCAGCGGCGGCGATACGTACAAGGCCTGAGTGACATTCTTCGCCGGCGCCTTGAGCCGGGTGCGCAGCTCGGCTTCCTCGCCGTTGTGCGTGATGGTGAGGCAGTCCACCGGGCAGATGTCGATGCAGGCGTCGCACTCGATGCACAGCCTGGTTTCGAACACCGTCTGCACGTCGCAGTTGAGACAGCGCTGGACCTCTTTTTCGATCTGCTCGGCGGTAAACCCCAGCTCCACCTCGATATTCAGCTTCTTGAATCGTTCCTTGAGCGAGACATGCGGCATCAGCCGCCGCTCGGCCGGGTTGTAGTCGTTCGAGTAGGCCCACTCGTGCATGCCCATCTTGCGCGACTGCAGGTTCACGCCCGGCGGCAGGCGTTCGGTGGTGTTTTTGCCGCTGCAGAAATTGTGGATGGAGATCGCCGCCTGGTGCCCGTGTTCCACGGCCCAGATGATGTTCTTCGGTCCGAATGCGGCGTCGCCGCCGAAGAACACGCCGGCACGCGTGGACTCGAAGGTCTTCGTATCCACCTTCGGCACATCCCACTTGTCGAACTCGATGCCGAGATCGCGCTCGATCCAGGGGAAGGCGTTTTCCTGGCCGATGGCCAGGATGACGTCGTCGGCTTCGAGGAATTCCTCGCCGGTAATGCGCTCGGCGGTGATACGTCCCTTGGCATCGATGTCATATTCCATGACGTCGAAGGTCATGCCTTTCAGCTTGCCGTTCTCGACCACGAAATTTTTCGGTGAGCGGTTGATCACGATCTCGACGTGTTCTTCCTCGGCGTCCTCGAGTTCCCACTCGCTGGCCTTGAAGAACTGGCGTGGCTTGCGCGCCATGACCTTCACGTTGTCCGCGCCGAGCCGCAGCGAGGTGCGGCAGCAGTCCATGGCCGTGTTGCCCACGCCGATGATCAGCACTTTCTTGCCGATGGATTTCACGTGGTCGAATGCCACCGATTCGAGCCAGGTGATGCCGATGTGGATGTTGGCCGCGCCTTCGGCTCGGCCCGGCAGTTTCAATTCCTTGCCCTTGGGTGCGCCGGCGCCGACGAACACGGCATCGAAGCCGCCCTGCCCCAGCAGTTCACTCATCGACCGGATCGGGTGATTGAGTTTCAGGTCGACGCCCATGTCGACGATCTGCGCGATCTCGTCGTTGAGCACTTCGGCCGGCAGCCGGAACGACGGGATGTTGGTGCGCATCAGGCCACCGGGCACGCCGTACTGCTCGAAGATCGTGACCGAGTAGCCCAGCGGCATCAGGTCATTGGCCACCGTGAGCGACGCGCAGCCCGCGCCGATCAGGGCCACTTTCTTGCCGTTCTTGAGCTTCGGGATTTTCGGCAGGCGGCCGCGGATGTCTTCCTCACGGTGGTCTGCCGCCACGCGTTTCAATCGGCAGATGGCCACCGGTTTGTCTTCGACGCGGCCGCGCCGGCATGCCGGCTCACAGGGCCGGTCGCAGACTCGCCCGAGTATTCCCGGAAAGACGTTGGAATGGCGATTCACCATGTAGGCATCGGTGAATCGGCCCTGGGCAATAAGTCGAATGTATTCGGGAACGTCCGTGTGTGCCGGGCAAGCCCATTGGCAATCAACCACTTTGTGAAAGTAGTCGGGTTGCGATGTGTCGGTCGGTTGCATATCCCCCCGAGTCAAAACGCCGGTTTTCCCCCTCCGGCGCGCCGCCGAGTATAGGCTTCACGGCCGTTTATGAATAATCCGACCGAAATAAAGCTCAGAACCCGCTCGCGCGTGCTGGAAGTGGCGTTCGAAGATGGTGCGCGTTACCTGCTGCCGTTCGAATACCTGCGTGTGTATTCACCGTCCGCTGAAGTAAAGGGACACGGGCCGGGGCAGGAGGTTCTGGTGCTGGGCAAGCAGAATGTCGGAATCCGCGCCGTGGAGCAGGTCGGCCAATACGCCGTGAAACTGGTGTTCGACGACGGCCACGATACGGGTTTGTACTCGTGGAAGTACCTGCGCGAACTGGGCGAAAAGCACGCCGAGAACTGGGCAAGGTACGAGGCCAGAGTGCACGCTGCCCAACAATGACTCATGGAGCCGGCCGCAGGCCGGCATTGAGTTCGTGGCGTCAGCCACTCGAACAGAAGGCCGGTCCAAAGACCGGCCTTCTCCAAGACCCCCGCTCGAATAGTTGGGCTTTGTAACGAATGCGTGCGGGAAAAGCCAGTGCTTTTATACTGGCCGCCCTGTGACTGATTCCAAACAGAAATCCGACACCGATTTCGGCTACGAGCGCGTGCCCTGGGAGGAGAAACAGAGCCGCGTACGCGGCGTGTTCGACTCCGTCGCCGGCAACTACGACCTGATGAACGACCTCATGTCCGGCGGCGCGCACCGGCTGTGGAAGGAATTCACGCTGTCGCTGACCGGGTTGCACACCGGCCAGCGCGCGCTCGACGTCGCGGGCGGCACCGGCGACCTGACTACCGGTCTCGCGAAGCAGGTCGGCAAGTCGGGCCTGGTGATCCTGTCCGACATCAACGCGGCGATGCTGGGCGAAGGCCGCGACCGCCTGCTGGATGCCGGCACGGTGGGCAACGTCGCCTGCGTGCTGGCGAACGCCGAGAAGCTGCCTTTCGCCGATTCGCAATTTGACTGCGTGACCATCGGCTTCGGACTGCGCAACGTGACGGACAAGCCGGCGGCGCTGGCGCAGATGCGCCGCGTGCTCAAGCCCGGCGGCCAGCTGCTGGTGCTCGAGTTCTCGCACCCGGTGTTGCCGTTCCTCAAGCCGCTGTACGACCTGTATTCCTTCCGCGTACTGCCCCTGATCGGCAAGCTGGTCGCGAAGGATGAAGACAGCTACCGCTATCTCGCCGAGTCGATACGCATGCATCCCGACCAGGAGACCCTGCTCGGCATGATGAACGACGCCGGCCTGGAAGATTGCCGCTATCACAATCTCACGGGCGGCATCGTTGCCGTGCATCGCGGCTACAGATACTAGGAGCCATCATGTTCGCGTACGTCATCCTGGTGGGCGGAACGGTTTTCTGGCCGACGCTGATCATCGCCATCGTGCAGTTGCGCGCCCCGCTGCGGGCATTCGGGTTGGCCGCTTCGTTCACCGTGGGAGCCATGCTCGGCTCCTGGGTGAGCCTGCTCGCCGCGCGGCCGCTGTTCGCCGCGCAGTCGGGCGACGCCCGCACGTACTACATGTTCGGGTTCGCCGCGCTGGGAGCGATCGCCGGCGGCCTGATCGCGGTCTTTCTGCTCAGCAAGATCGCGGGACCCTCACTCTGGCGGCGGTCGTGAGCGCGTGACGGCATCGTGCTGACCCAGGCCATCGAGAACCTGCTGAATCGCAGCCTGCCGCGCTCGCCGCGTGCGCAGGAGCTGTGTATCGCGCTGAAGGGCAGAACGGTGCGCATCGAGGCCCGCGGGCCGGGCTGGACATTGTTCATCGAGTCACTCGGCACGTCGCTCCGGCTCGTGAAGAACGACGCGCCGCGCGAACCGGACGCCGAGATCGCCGGTAGTTTGATCAGCCTGGCGGCGCTCGCCGGGCGCGATCCGGAAACCGTCATCCAGCGCGGCGACGTGTCGATCCGCGGCGACGCCGAGGTGGCGCAGAAATTCCGCGAGCTGGCGATGCTCCTGCGGCCGGACATCGAGGAGGAACTCGCGCGGCTGGTCGGCGATACGCCCGCGCACCAGGCCATGCGCCTGGCGCGTATGGCCGGGGATTTCGGGCGGCGGGCGATGCGTACCGGTGTACGCAACGCGGCCGAGTATTTCGCGCACGAACGTGGCGACCTGGTGCCGCGTGCCGAGGCCGAGGACTTCTACCGCGGCGTGGAACGGCTGCGCGAAGACCTCGACCGGCTAGACGCACGTGCGCAACTGCTCGAACAGGGTGAAGAAGCCGCGCCGGAGACGCAGCGATGAAATTGCGCGTCATTGCCCGGCTGATCGAAATTCAACGAGTACTCGTGCGGCACGGACTCGACGAATTCGTGCGCGCCACGCACTTGTACCGCCCGTTGCGTTTCCTGTTCCTGCTGTCGCCCTGGACCTGGGCGGTGCGGCGCCGCGAGGCGCCGCGCGCCGAACGGCTGCGCGAAGCGCTCGAGGAGCTCGGCCCGATCTTCGTGAAGTTCGGCCAGGCACTGTCCACGCGGCGCGACCTGCTGCCCACCGACATCGCCGATGAACTGGCGAAACTCCAGGACCGCGTGCCGCCGTTCGACGGACGCATCGCCCGCCGGATCGTCGAAGACGCCTATGGCCGCACCGCCGAGCAGGTGTTCTCGACCTTCGACGAGAAGCCGCTGGCCGCGGCGTCGATCGCCCAGGTGCACGCCGCCGAGCTGCGGCCCGAAGTCACGCTCAATGGCGCCAAGACCCGCGAAGTCGTCGTCAAGGTGCTGCGGCCCGGCATGCACGAGGTCATCGGCCGCGACCTCGAGGTGCTGCACGCGCTCGCCGCGTTCGCCAACTCGAACTGGGAAGGCAGCAAGCGCCTCAAGCCGATGGAAATCGTGCGCGAGTACCAGAAAACCGTCCTCGACGAACTCGACCTGATGCGCGAAGCCGGCAATGCCTCGCAGCTGCGGCGCAATTTCGAGGGCTCCACTCTTTTATATGTGCCGGCCGTGCACTGGGATTTCTGCCGCAAGAACGTCATGGTGATGGAGCGCATCCGCGGCGTGCAGATCTCCAACATGGCGCGGCTGCGCGAGGCCGGCACCGACATCAGGCGCCTGGCGGAGAACGGCGTGGAGATCTTCTTCACGCAGGTGTTCAAGCACAATTTCTTCCACGCCGACATGCACCCGGGCAACATCTTCGTGCTGATCGACAACCCGTCGCAGCCGAAGTACGCCGCGGTGGATTTCGGCATCGTCGGCACGCTCGATCCACGCGACCAGTACTACCTCGCGGAGAATTTCCTGGCGGTGTTCGACCGCGACTACCGCAAGGTCGCGATCCTGCACCTGGAGTCGGGCTGGGTGCCGGAAGGGTCGCGCGTCGACGAGATGGAATCGGCCATCCGCACCGTGTGCGAACCCATCTTCAACAAGCCGCTCAAGGAGATTTCGTTCGGTACGGTGCTGCTGCGCCTGTTCGAGATCTCGCGCCGCTTCAACGTCGAGATCCAGCCGCAGCTGATCCTCCTACAGAAGACGCTGCTGAACATCGAAGGCCTGGGCCGCGACCTGTACCCCGATCTCGACATCTTCAAGACCGCCGGACCCATCATGCGCGAGTGGGTGCGCGAGAAGATGAGCGGTCGAGCCATCTTCGAGAACGCGCGCGCGCAGCTTCCCGAGATCATCTCCAGCCTGCAGACGCTGGCGCCGCTGGTGCGCTCCGCCGTGCAGCGCGCGCAGGACGGAAGGCTGCGACTCGCGGTCGAAGCGCCCGAGATCGGCGCGCTGCGCAACGAGATCAAGCGCACCAACAAGCGCCGCGACCGCGTGACCATCGCGTCGGTCGTCCTGCTGGGTGGCATCGTATGGCTGGCGGTGGGACACAATCCGCAGTGGCCCGGCTGGGCTCTGGCGGGAGTGGGTGCGGCATGGCTGATCGCGATGATCCGGCGATGAAGATCGCCGCGGGCGCCATCGGGTCGTTGCTGCTCGCGGTCACGGCATCCGCGCAGGCGCCGCAAGGCCGCGAGCGCGAAGCGAATTCGGTACGCTGGATCGAACGCGTCGAACGCAGCGCCAACGAGTGGCAATGCGGCAGCCCCAAAACCGCTTGCACGACGCTGCAGCTGGTCGTCGAGAACAAATCGAAAGAGGAGCTGACCTGCCGGGGCTCGGTGCGTTATCCGCAACCCAACGCCAACGGCATCGCGGACTCGAAAGAGAAAACGGAACAGGTCGAGGCGCGTGGCACCAAGGTGATCGTGTATTCGATGGCGCCGACCGGCCTGCAGCCGGCGTCGTTCGAAACCGAATGCGCGCCGGCCGGCAAGCTGCCGCCCTCTCCGGGCACCGCCATCCGCGACGTCACCTGCAAACATGCGGTGGTCCAGGGTGTGAAGATCGAGGACTACTACCCGCCCGCGGCGAAGGCGGAGAAACGTGAAGGCAGCGTGCTGTTCGAGTTCACCCTCGCCGAATCGCCCGGTTCCCCGACGGACATCAAGTTGCGCCAGTCGAGCGGCCATTCCGACCTCGATGCCGCCGGGCTGCGTGCCATACGCGCCATGAAGTTCGAGACCACCTGCCCCGGCGATCGCAGCAAGTACCTGCTCAATTTCCGGCTCGACTGATTCGCTTCAGTTGGTCGGCCGCCGCCCGACCACGCTCCACATCGTGGGCGAAGGAATCGCGAAGTCGTCGCGCTGCAGGGTGGCGAGATCCGCGTCGATCTGCTGGCGCGTGATCAATCCCGCGGCGATGATGTCGGCGCCTATCTGTTCGAAATTCACGCGCATGAGATCGGCGCCACCGTTGGGACGGGTGAACATCACGCTGCGGCCCTCGGCCTCCACCTGCGTGAGGCAGAGCTCGCGAAACCGGCCATACAGGCGGCGGCCGAAGTAGCCGTCCTGGTTGCGTGTGAGGTATCTGCGCACCGCCTCCGAAGTCGGCAGCGGCGTTTCGAAGCGGTTGATGTCCGCATCGGGCTGCACCGAGGCGGAGTCGAAATCTTCGATGACCAGCCAGCCACCGGGCTTCAGCGCAGCGACCATCTTCTCCAGCGCATGCTCGCGCTCGATGACGTGTATCAGCACCAGGCGCGCGTGCACCAGGTCGTACGTCCCGGCCGGCAGCGGATCGCGCGCGATGTCGTGACGCTTCACCTCGAGGTTGGCCGGCGCGGCGGCGCGGCCGAGCTCGATGATGCGCGTGTCGAGGTCGGTGCAGGTCACGTGTCCCGAGGGGCCGACACGCCCGGCGAGCCAGCGCGCCACGCTGCCGCCACCGCCGCCGACCTCGAGACAACGCCAGCCGGCGCCGAGGCCGACACCGTCGATCACGCGCTGCGTGGTCGCATCGAACAGGCGCGCCAGGATATCCATGCGCGGCACGGCCTTTTCATTGGCGTTGTCCAGTGGATAGGGGGATTCGACGGCCATCTTCGATCCTCGGGTCAATCTTCGGGTAGTTCGGTGCCCGGCTCGGGCAGCCAGCGGCTGGCGATGAGCGCGATGATAGTCGCGGCCACCGCCACCAGCGCCATGGAATGCGCGAGTTTCAGGGCATCGGTCGCGCCCGGCATCACGGTGGCGAGATTTGCCGTGATCAGCGCCATGAAGGGCGCGAAGGTGCGGGCGCCGATGCTCATGGCGAAGCTCTCCCCTGTGCCGCGCAGGTGCAGTGGGAAAACACGCGGCAGGTAGTTGCCCCAGAAGCTGTACTGGATTCCGACCACCAGGGTCACGGCCAGCACCGCGTACTTGAAGACCTCGACGTCCTGCATGGCCGGTCCCAGGAATACCAGCGGGAACAGGCCGAGGCCGATCACCAGCAGCCAGCGAAGCATGGGACGGCGCGCGACGAACCACACCACCAGGCCCGCGAGGATGAAGCGACCGATGAGTGCGCCGGTGTCGACGTGCACGTGCACCCAGCTCACCCACTGCTGCTGTGCCTTCGGCGGCAACACCGCCACCTGCGGCAGTCCGGGTACCAGGCCGGGAATGTGCTGCAACATGCCAAAAGCCAGCGCGTAACAGCAGCCGACCAGCAGGGTCGTCAACAGGGTGACGCGACGCAGCCGCGGTGTGAACAGCTCGCGAAAACGCGGGCGCTGCAGGGTTCCCGCCGCTTTCTTCTCGCGCCACAGCGGCGATTCGGGCAGGAACGGCCGGATGAGGATCAGCGGAATCGCCGGCAGGGCGCCGTACAGCAGCGCGTACCGCCAGGGCGAGTGCCCACCGTGGATCGCCGGCAGCGAATCTCCCCAGGTCACGGCGGCGTACCAGGCGCCCGCGATCATGAAATTGCCGACGGTGGCGCACACCTGCGCGTAACCCAGCATGGCTTCACGCCGCTTCGGATCCGGATAGAGCTCGGTGAGCCAGGCGATGGCGGCGACGAACTCGACGCAGGCGCCGGCCACCGTGATGCAGCGCCAGAACATGACTTCGTACAGCGAGGTGGCGAGCCCCGACATGAACGCGGCGATCGCGTACAACAGGATGCTCCACACCAGCACGCGCTGGCGGCCGATGCGGTCGGTCAGGTATCCGCCCGCCAGCGCCGCGAGGCCGCCGATCACCGTCGGCAGGAACAGGAACATGCCGCGCCAGTGGTTGAACACCGCCGTTCCGGGCTGGTAGGGGCCCAGCTCCATCAACAACGGCCGGACGATCGTGGCCTGCACCACGATTTCGTACATGTCGAAGGCGAAGCCGATGCCGGCCGTGATGAAAATGAGCCACTGCTTGCCGCCGAGCGGCGCGCTGCGCGCGTTGAGTGTGGCTTCCATGTTGCTCAGAATGGCTCAGCTCCCCCTGAATGTCCTGCCCGGTTCCTGAATTGTTCTGAAGTGGGTATGAACGACGCGGCACCTGTCATATATGAGTTCGCCGGCCGGCGGCTCGACCCGGCGCGCCGCCAATTCGTACATGCGGGCAAAGCCGTGCCCATGTTGCCGCGCTGCTTCGACGCCCTGCTGCTGTTGATAGAGCGCCGCGGCGAACTGCTCGACAAGGATTTCCTGCTGAAGGCCCTGTGGCCCGACGTGATCGTGGACGAGAACAGTCTCGCCAAGGTGATCTCCGAGCTGCGGCGGGCGCTGGGCGAAGCGCCACGGGGCGCGGGCTGCATCGAAACCGTTTCGCGGCGCGGCTACCGATTCATCGCGGATGTTGAAGTACATAAAGAAGCCGATGCCGCGCCGGCACCGAGAGGTACCGCGACCTCTCGCGGCGAGATTCGCGCCCTCGCCATCCTGCCGTTCAATATCGCGAATCCGCGCGGCAGCGACGACTCACTGGGCGTCGGGCTCGCCGATGCGCTGATCACGAGGCTGGGACAATTGCAGCGCACGCTGCTGCGGCCCAGTTCATCGGTGGCGCGATTCGCCGGCACCGGCATCACGCCGGCCGCGGCCGGCCGGGAGCTCGGCGTCGACACGGTCATCGCCGGCAACCTGCGGCGCGTGGACGACACGGTGCGCGTCTCGGTGCAGCTCATCGCCGTGGCCAGCGACACGGTGACCTGGGCCGAGAAGTTCGACCTGCAGAGCGGCGACGCGTTGGCGCTGGAGGATGCCATCAGCGAACGCGTCGCGGACGCGCTGACGCTGGCGCTGGCGCGCGGCGAACGGCCGCCGGCGCCGCGACGTTTCACCGCCAGCGCCGACGCCTACGAGCATTACATGCGCGGGCGTTATCTCTGGAACAAGCGCACCCGCGACACCCTGCTGCAGGCCATCCAGAGTTTCGAACGCGCCATCGCCATCGACCCGGGATACGCGCTGGCGCACGCCGGCCTCGCCATCGCCTGGATCCACGCCGGCGTGCGCGCCGCGATTTCGCAGAGCTTCCGGCCGCGCGAAGTCATGCCCAAGGCGCGAGCCGCGGCGGAGAAGGCGCTGGCGCTCGACGACACCCTGTCGGAAGCACACGCCGCGCTCGGCCAGGTGCTGTTCATCTACGAGTGGCGGCGCGACGAAGGCATGCGCGAATTGCGGCGCGCGCTGGAGCTGAATCCCAACGACCAGAACGCCGCGCACTGGTACGCGATGGCGCTGGCGGGCACCGGCAGATTCGACGAGGCGCTGGCGCAGATCCAGCGCGCCCGGGACATCGATCCGCTGGCGCCCATGGTGCACGCCAACGTGGGTTTCATCCTGTATCGCGCCGGCCGGCACCAGGAGGCGGTCGAACAGCTGCGCAACTTCGTGGCCATCGAGCCCGGCTTCATCATGGGCCGCTACCGGCTGGGACTGGCCTGCGAGGCCTGCGGTCTTTATGACGAAGCGCTGGAGAATTTTCGCGCCATGCGCCCGAGCGCCGACGATCCGCTGGCGTTCACGGCCATCGCCCGCACCCTGGCGCTGATGGGGCGCCGGGACGACGCACGGGCGGAGCTCACCCAACTGCTGGAGATTGCGCGAACTACGTATGTGCCGGCGGCGCTGATCGCCGGGGTCTACGTGGCGCTCGGCGACGTCGAGCAAACCTTCGTCTACCTCGAGCGCGGCGTCGAAGAACGCGCCATCACGCTGATGTGGTTGCCCCTCGACCAGCACTGGGAATCCCTGCGCGGCGACCCGCGCTTCGCGCGGCTGTTAGCCAACATAGGACTTAAGGGCTAGGCTGGGAAACCACTGACAAATTGCGGCGGCGCGACGACTTGGAGTAGTTTGGCTCGCCATGGTCTCTGCCGGGAGCTCCGACTCGAGCCGTTTTCTCGCACGATTCGCGGCATTCGTCGCAATCATCGTCGGCGTGTTCGTGCTCATGGGGTGGTGGCTGGACATGGAGCCGCTCACCAACATCGTGCCGGGCTGGCCACGCATGGCGCGCCTCAGCGCGATCACCTTCATCCTCGCGGGTATCGCGTTGTGGCTGGCATCGCGGGGCAGGACACGTCCCACGTGCGTGGTCGGCGCACTGGTGGCGGTGATCGGCTTCGCGGGCCTGCTGGAGCAGGCCACCGGCTGGCGCTCGCCGCACGAAGACTGGCTGCTGACACTGGTGCCCTCGCGCATCGCCGGTCACGACCTGGTGCGCATGGCGGCGCCGACTTCGCTGGCGTTCCTGCTGCTGGGAACCTCACTGCTGCTCGCGTTGTTTCCGCGCACCGGCAAACTGCACCAGGCGCTGGCCATCGGCGGATTCCTGGTCGGCTGGGTGGGGTTGTCGCGTTACCTGTTCGGTGGCGGCGATTCGCTGTTCGGCTTCGCCGACATGGCGGTGCATACCGCACTGCTGATCCTGCTGCTGTCCGCGGCGGCGCTGACATTGCGCACCGACGTCGGCATCGCCGAATTGCTGGCGAGCGACGGTGTCGGCGGTGGAATCGCGCGCCGCCTGCTGCCCGCCGCCTTCATCGTGCCGCTGATCGCCGGCATGCTCACGGTCCACTACGAACGGCGCGCGACCTTCAGCTTCGAAGCGGCCGTGGCGGTGTTCGCCCTGTGCAGCGTCGTGGCGTTCGTGGCATTCATCTGGATCAACGCGACGCGCGGCGAACGCGCCGACCGGCTGCGGCGCAGGGCCGAAGCCGCGCTGCGTCTCTCCGAGGAGCGGCACCAGCTCAACTTCGAAACCGCGCTCGACGGCATCGTCATGATCGACCGTACCGGCCGCATCACCGGCTGGAACAACCAGGCGGAGGCGATCTTCGGCTGGCAGCGCGACGAGGCCGTGGGGCGCGACCTGGCCGAGTTGCTGATTCCCGAACGCGACCGCGAGGCACATCGCCACGGCATGCGGCGTTATATCGCGACCGGCCAGGCGCGGGTGCTCAACAAGCGCATCGAACTGGCGGCGCTGCATCGCGAGGGCCGCGAATTCCCGGTGGAGCTGGCGATCACGCCGATCGGCTTCGGCGACGAACTGGTGTTCACGGCGTTCATCCGCGACATCACCGAACGCACCCGCGGCGAAGTCGCATTGCGCGAAAGCGAGCTGCGTTTCCGCACCACGGCGAACGCGGCGCCGGTACTCATCTGGATGAGCGGGCCGGACAAACGCTGCACCTGGTTCAACCAGCGCTGGCTGGATTTCGTGGGCCGGGCCATCGAACAGGAGCTCGGCGACGGCTGGTGCGACAACCTGCACCCGGCGGATTTCGATCGCACCCTCGATACCTATCACGCGGCCTTCGACGCGCGCCGGCCGTACGAAATGGAATTCCGCATGCAGCGCGACGACGGCGCGTGGCGCTGGCTGCTGGAACGCGGCACGCCGAACATCGGTCCCAGCGGCGAGTTCGAAGGGTTCATCGGCACCTGCATCGACATCACCGAACACCGCGAGACCGTCGAGGCGCTGCGCGAGAGCCGCGCGCGTTTCAAGACGCTGACCGAGTCGCTGCCGCAGATGATCTGGACCTGCACGCGCGACGGTTACACCGATTACCTGAGTCGCCAGTGGCTGGACTACACCGGCCGCAGCGAATCGCAACAGCTCGGCAAGGGCTGGCTCGAACAGGTGCATCCCGAGGATCGCATCAAGGTGGACCAGGAATGGTCCAGGGTTGTCGGCACCGGCGACACGTTCGACATGAGTTTCCGCATCCGGCGCATCGACGGCGTGTACCGCTGGTTCAAGACCCGCGCGGTGCCGCTGCGCGATCCGGCCGGTCGCATCCTCCGCTGGTTCGGTTCGAACACCGACATCGAGGATTTCGTGGTGGCCAGCGCCAAGGTGAAAGTGCAGCTCGAGCGCATGCACCTGCTGGACCGCACCACCAGTGCCATCGGCGCGCACCAGGAGCCGCACAAGGTGTTCGAGGTGGTGTTGCGCGCGCTCGAGGAAAACCTCGGCGTGGATCTCACCCTGATATTCACCTACCAGTCCGAACCGCAGGTGCTCACGGTGGCGTGCGTGGGCGAACGCAGCCAGCCGCTGGCACGGAAAATCGGGCTGCAGCAGCGTGCGCAGATCGACGTGGATGAGAATGCGCTGGGCCGCTGCGTGCGCGGCGAGCTGGTGTACGAGCCGGCGCTGGAACACCCGGAATTGCCGTTTCCGGCACAACTTGCGTCGGGCGGACTGCGGGCACTGGTTGCCGCGCCGCTGACCATCGAGAACGAGATCTTCGGCGTGCTCGTGGTGGCCAGCCGCGTGGAAAGTTCATTCACCAGCGACGACTGCGAGTTCCTGCGGCAACTGTCGAGTCACGTGGCGCTGGCGGCGAACCAGGCGCGCCTTTACGACGCATTGCAGGTGGCCTACCAGGACCTGCGCCAGACCCAGCAGACCGTCATGCAGCAGGAGCGGCTGCGCGCACTCGGGCAGATCGCCAGCGGCATCGCGCACGACATCAACAACGCCCTGTCACCCGCCGCGTTGTACACGCAGTCCCTGCTCACGCACGAGCCGAACCTGAGCAAGCGCTCGCAGGAACACCTGGCGGTCATCCAGCGCGCCATTGAAGACGTGGCGCAGACCGTGCAGCGCATGCGCGCGTTCTACATGCCGCGCGGCGCCGAGCTCACGCTCGCGCCCGTGGACGTCAACCAGATCCTGACCCAGGTCATCGATCTCACGCGCGCGCGCTGGCACAACATGCCGCAGGAACGCGGCATCGTGGTGCGTGTCGAAAGCGAAATCGCGACCGACCTGCCCCGCATCCTCGGCGCCGAGAATGAAGTTCGCGACGCGCTCACCAACCTCATGCTCAATGCCGTCGATGCGCTGCCCGAAGGCGGGCTGATCAGGTTCCGCACGCGCTACGACGCGCGCGACCGGCGCGTCCTCGTGGAAATCAGAGACGACGGCGTGGGCATGAATGAAACCACCCGCAGCCGCTGCCTCGAGCCGTTCTTCACCACCAAGGGCGATCGTGGCACGGGCCTCGGATTGCCGATGGTGTTCGGCATGCTGCAGCGCCATGGCGGTGAGCTCGACATCGAGAGTGAACTCGGCAAGGGCACGACGGTGATGCTCAACTTCCCGGCCGCGCCCACCGGCATGAGCGTGGGCGACATGGAGCGCCAGGCGGAACTGCCGCCGCTGCACATCCTGCTGATAGACGACGACCCGCTGGTCTTGCGCTCGTTACGCGATGCCTTCGAGATCGATTCGCACCAGGTGGAAACCGCGGAGGGCGGTCAACTGGGCATCGACGCCTTCGCGGCGGCGCGCGCCGCCGGCCGCGGCTTCGACACGGTGATCACCGATCTCGGCATGCCCTACGTCGACGGCCGCAAGGTCGCGACCAGCATCCGCCAGCTGGACGGCCGCGTACCCATCATCATGCTGACCGGCTGGGGCCACCGCCTGATCACCACGGACGACAAACCCGAACACGTGGACCGCGTGATCAGCAAGCCGCCGCGCATGGCGGAATTACGCATGATCATTGCCGAGTTGCTGCGCGAGAAGCAGTCCGGTTGAGCGGGCTGCGCAGCGGCTTTTCGTGCGTCAGTCGACGCAGCGGGTGTAGTCGACGGGAAGCACCTCTTCCCTGCCGTCTTTTCCCGGACCCGCGATCTCCGCATGTAATCCCGACTCGGTACGCCGGATCTCGATGCGCGTTGGGAAGTCGTGTTCGGGATTCTCGAAGCGCGCCCAGTGTTTACCCGAAGCGGTGAGTTTGAATGCGGTGGGCGGCTGTCCCTCGAGGACGGCGATGAAACTGGTCACGCCGTCACGCGTGACGATGCGCATGAATTCGTGGCTCACGGTCTTGCCGTTTTTCACCGTGCGGCCGACACCGATGGCGATGTCGCCGGCGGCCGGCAGCCAGAATTCCTCGATCACCTGGTCGCCGGATCGGCCACACCAGTGGCCGCTCAGCCAGTCGAACTCGCGGGCCGGGGAATCGGCGGCAAGGATCGCCGTGGGAAGCAGGCACGCGGCCAGTAAACAGATCTTGTAGTTGCGCATGGGTGAACTGTGCCGTAATCGATTTCGGTACGCTTGAACAAATACGCAGTCTCGACCCCGATGCTCTACCGCGAGTTCCCGCCGCCCGCCGCCCTCGCCGCCCAGGTGCAATGCGCCTGGCGACTGAGCGACGCCGCACCCGCCGGCGGCGCGCGCACCATCTTTCCCGACGGCCGCTGCGAACTCATCGTGCATCTCGGCACGCCACCGCGCTGTTGGGACGTGGTCGACGGCTGGCACCCGCAGTCACGCACATTGTTTGCCGCGCAACGTGTCGCCGCCGTGCGCCTCGAGGCGGCGGGGCCGGTGGATTGCGTGGGCGTGCGGCTGCAGCCGGCCGCCTGCGACAACCTTCTGCCGCGGGCCGCGGCGCGGCATCGCGACCGCATCGTGGATCTCGCCACGCTCGACCGGGCCTTCAGCCGTTCCTTGAGCAACGCGGCACGCTCATTCGCCAACGGTTCGGACGCGGCATTGTGGAAGTTGCTGGCGCGACGCGCCGCCGGAACACGAATCGACACGCGCATCGTTGCGGCCATCGCACGCATCGAATCGAGCGACGGCCGCGTGCGCATCGACACCCTGGCCCATGCGGCGTCGCTGAGTTCGCGCGGATTCCAGAATCGCTTCCGGGCGGCGGTCGGACTCACACCCAAGGAGTTCGCGCGGCTCACGCGCCTGCAGGCCACTTTGCGGGCTCTGGATGCGGAAGACGCGGACATCGCGGCGGTGGCAAGCGACCGCGGGTTCGCCGACCAGGCGCACGTGACGCGCGAATTGCGCCGTGTCACCGGCCTGACGCCGGCGAGACTGCGCGCAGAACTGCGGCGTCACCTGGCCGGCGAGGATGACGGCGACGCAGCCGTGCGCATGGCGGCCGCATTCGTGCGCGGCACGAGCAATGTAATGGATGCTTGACGTACCGGAGGGTCACGGGTAACGTTAAGCATCCTTTACATCCGGGCGACCACATGGAACCCGTCGAATTCAGATTGTTGTTGCGCTTCTGGTTGCGGCAGTTCGGCTGGTGGTTCTTCGCCTATCTGCTCGCGTACGCGGCCGCGATGTGGGCGCTGCTGAGCCTCGAGGCCGGTCCGCTGAGGACGGTGCTGGTCCTTTCACCCATCACGCCCGGGCTCGCGATGGTTTTCGCGACGGTGGTCGCCTACCGGCGCGGCGACGAATTCGTGCAACGCGAAATCCTGATCGCCACGGCCATGGCGGCGCTGGTCACCGCCGTCTGGACCCTGGTGTATGCCTATGTCGAGGCCCTCGGCTTCCCGCATGTCAACGTCGGCTTCGTGCACACCTTCGGCTGGCCTGTCTTCCTGTGGCGCATGGTGCGCCTGATGCGGCTGCGTGAAGAATAATCTGCCGGCATTACGCGCCGAACACGGCTGGACGCAGGCCGAGCTCGCCGCAAGGCTCGGCGTCTCGCGGCAAACCATCATTGCCATCGAGACCGAACGCTACGACCCGAGCCTGCCGCTGGCATTCGCGATCGCCGATGTCTTCAAGCGGCCGGTCGAGGCCATCTTCTTTCGCGAACGCGGCTCGAGGAAATGACCATGAGAACATCTGCACTGATCGCCGCCGCCGGCACCTTGTTGGTGGGCGGTGAAGTGTTTGCGGCCAGCGTCGCCGAAGTGACCGCCGCCCGCGGCATGGTGGTGACCACCACCGGTACGGGCGCCGCGGCCGCCGGCGTCGAGTCATTGAAGAAGGGCGGCACGGCCATGGATGCCGCGATGACAGCCGCGATGCTGCAACCCTGCCTCGCCGCGGGTTCGTACGTGAGTTACGCCGGCATCATGAACGTCATGTATTTCGAGGCCGCCAGCGGCAAGGTGTTCAACCTGGATGCGTCCTACAACACCGTGCGCGGCGAAACCGAGCCGCTGACGATTCCAGGCATCGACCCGGCGGCACTGGCCACCGATGGATTCAATGCCTTCAAGTCCACACCCAGCGGCCGGACCGCGCTGGTGCCGGGTTTCCTCGCCGGCGTGGAAGCCGCGCAGCGCCGCTTCGGCCGGCGGCCGTTCGCCGAGATCGTCGCACCCGCGATACGTTGCGCCGAAGAAGGAGTGGTTCTGACTCCGGAACTGGCGGGCATCATGAAATCGCGTGAAGCCGTGCTGACGCGTCGCACGGACACGCGCGCCGTCTTCACCCGGCAGGACGGTGGCTTCCCCGCGGCCGGCGATCTGTTCCGGCAGCCCGCGCTGGCCGCGACGCTGCGCGAGGTCGCGCGCCAGGGCGTCACCCCCTACATCTACCGCGGCGACTGGGGCCGGCGCCTGGTCGAGGCCCTGGCCTCCGAGGGCGGCAAGATGAGCGCCGCCGACCTCGAAGCCTATCTACCCGCGTGGATCGAACCCGTCCACGCCCAGTTCAACGGCTTCGACGTGTACGCGCACGGCCTGCCGGCGCTGGGCGGAGTCAGCCTCATCGAGAGCCTGAACCTGTCGAGCGCCGCGAACCTGGCGGCGCTGCCGCCCTACGCCGAGTCGCCCCTGAAGTTCTTCTGGCAAACGCAATTCTCCAAGGTCGGCGCGATCCTGGGCGCCCCCGGGGTCGCGCCGCAATTCGGCAAGATACTCGGCCTGGACCTCTCGCCGCAGTCACGGCTGAAGCCCGAAACCGCCCAGGCCTTGTGGAAACTGCTGGAAAGCGGCCGCATGCCCTCCGTGCCGGCACCGCACCTACAGTCCCCGAAACATTCGGACGCCGTGGTCGCGGTGGATACGAATGGCAATGTCGCCGCGGTGGTGCACTCCATCAATACGGTGAACTGGGGCTCGACCGGCATTTTCGTCGGCGGCATTTCGATTCCCGATTCGGCATCTTTCCAGCAGGCGGCGATTGCCGCCGTGCCACCGGGTTCGCGCCTGCCGGATCCCACCAGCCCGGGCATCGTGCTCGAGAAAGGCAAACCGGTGCTGGGATTCAGCGGCATCGGCAGCGGGCTGGCGCAGCGCACGCTCGGCGCGTTGCTCGACATCCTGGCGCACGGCAAGTCGCCGCAGCAGGCCATTGCCTCACCCGCGCATGGCGGCTTCGACTATTCGAAGGCGGCCTCCGGTGAGATCGCGGCGCTGGTCGGTGCACGCGAATTCAGCGCCGACTACCTCGCGCGGCTCACGGAGCTCGGGCAGAACACCCGCGAGGACGATGCGCAGCGCGGCTACTGGATAGGCATCGCGGTGAGCGGCAATGCGCCACGACTGCACGGCGGCGAGCTGCGCGAGATGAAAATGGGCGGCGGCGCGGCCGGCTACTGAGCGGCCAATTCGCCGCGCGCATGCCAGCGGCCCGCCAGGGCGAAGCTGGACGCCGCGACGATGGTGTAGCCCAGCGACGCCCACGCGACCCAGTGCAGCTGCGACTGGGTGTGCGGCGACACGATGCCGATGGTGAACGCGGTGACCAGCAGCGCAACGAACGACTGCCCCGCGGCCGCGGTGCCGCGCGCGGCGGGAAACAGGTCGAGCATCTGCAACGTGAGTACCGGGAAGGCGAACTGCGCGCCGAATGCGGCGAAGAACAGCTGCGCCTCCTGCACCGGGATCGGCACCCGGTCGAGGGCGAAATGCAGGACGACGCGTAGCAGTGCGACACCGAAGGTGAATGCCAGGCCGAAGCGCACCTGGCTGGCGAGCGTATATCGCCCGGCGACGCGGCCCGAGCACCAGGCGCCGATGAGGATGCCGGAGATCACAGGCACGAACAGCCAGCCGTAGGAGGTGACGGTCATCCCCCAGTGCCGTTCGACGATCTCGGGCGCCGCGCCGATGAACACCGCCACCGAGGAGAAGTTGGTTGCGGCGGCGATCGACAACATCAGGAATTCACGGTGACGCAGCACGGTGAGCGACGTGGACACCAGGTTGCGGGCGCTGAACGGGATGCGCGCCTGGACGGGGTGGGTTTCCGGCAGCTTCCACCACGCCGAGAACGCCAGCACCAGGCCGCAGACCACCATGATGGCGAATACCGCGCGCCAGCCGAAGGCCACGTGCGCCCAGCCGCCGATGATGGGTGCCGCCGCCGGCGCCAGGCTGAAGATCATGGTGGTGATGCTCATCAGG
>Ga0315912_10002249_pt1 | contig 21040 bp, 15 predicted proteins | sample VfabasoilMG_FD_204469 | JGI IMG/M metagenome (GOLD analysis project Ga0315912, IMG submission 204469) | Garden soil microbial communities collected in Santa Monica, California, United States - V. faba soil | ecosystem: Environmental > Terrestrial > Soil > Garden | place: USA: California...
TGGGAAGGCCAATAACTCAGTCTTGGAGACGTAGTCACTGCCTGCCAAAGCAGGGCCATTCAAAGTCAAATAACGCACGGTCACGGTCTGTGGGCTAACCGCCGACAAGGTCGCGGTGAAGAACAACTCGTGCGAACCGTCGTTCCCTTCCAGCGTGCTGGCGTCACCCACAGTAAGCGTTGGGAGATTGGCATTTGTATCATCGTTGATAATTGTCCCAACAGCGCCTTCGCGCAGGAGCGTGGCGTTGACCGCGTCGTTCAATCGCACGTAGAAATGTTCATCGGGTTCCACTTGCAGATCGCCTGAGACGATCACGGCGAAGTGGCGGGTGGTTTCGCCCGGCGGGAATATCAACCGCTCGGTCTTGGAGACATAGTCACTCTCAGCCGAAGCCGTGCCATTCAAAGTCAAATAACGCACGGTCACCGTCTCTTGGCTAGCCGCCGACAAGGTTGCGGCAAAGGACAACTCGTGCGAACCGTCGTTCCCTTCCAACGTTCTGGCATCACTCACCGCGAGCGTTGGGAGATTGGGGCTCTCGTCATCATTGAGGATCATCCCAACCCCGCCTTCGCGGAGGAGCGTGGCGTTGACCGGGTCATTCAACAGCACGTAGAAGTGCTCATTGGATTCCACCTGCACATCACCCAAGATGCTCACGGCGAAGTGGCGGATGGTTTCACCGGGCGGGAACGTCAACGATTCGGTCTGGGTGACGTAATCACTCTCAGCCGAAGCCGTGCCATTCAAGGTCAAATAACGCACTGTCACCGTCTGTTGGCTAACCGCCGACAAGGTCACAGTGAAGTACAAGCCGTGCGAACCGTCGTTCCCTTCCAACGTGCTGGCGTCGCTCACCGCGAGCGTTGGGAGATTGGGGCTCTCGTCATCATTGAGGATCGTCCCAACACCGCCTTCACGGAGCAGGGTGGCATTGACCGCATCGCTCAACCTCACGTAGAAATGTTCATTGGGTTCCACCTGTAGGTCGCCCAAGATGCTCACGGCGAAGTAGCGGATGGTTTCACCGGGCGGGAACGTCACCAGGTCAGTCTTGGTGACGTAATCACTGCCCGCTAACGCTGGGCCATCTAGCGTCAGATAACGCACGGTCACCGTCTGTTGGCTAACCGCCGACAAGGTGACAGTGAAGTACAAGCTATGCGAACCGTCGTTCCCTTCCAACGTGCTGGCGTCACTCACCGAGAGCGTTGGCAGATTGGGGCTCTCGTCATCATTGGTAATCATTCCAACAGCGGCTTCACGGAGGAAGGTAGCGTTGACCGCGTCACTCAACCGCACGTAGAAATTTTCATTGGATTCCACCTGCAGGTCGCCCAAGATGCTCACGGTGAAGTGGCCGATGGTTTCACCGGGCGGGAAGGTCACTAGGCCGGTCTTGGTGACGTAATCACTGCCCGCTAACGCTTGACCATTTAGCGTCAGATAACGCACTGTCACCGTCTCTTGGCTAGTTGCTGATAAGGTCACGGTGAAGGACAAGTCATGTGAGCCGTCATTCCCTTCTAACGTATTGGCATCTTCAATCGAAATGGCAGGCAACTCTAATAGACTAACCTCATTGAGTTGAAGGTTAGGTTTAACGGCAACGGTTGTTTGAGGCGACAAAAAACGGGCTGCTTCGTGTTGTACTGGAGCGGCCCGTGCGGGTAATGGAAGAAATAGTTGTAAAAGCAAAGCCAAAATGCTTATGAAATGAGGCGATGTCAGTCGAAGTTGGGGTGAGCGAGACATAAAGAGCTCCTTTTGTGAATAAGGTTTACTACTAACTATAAGACGCGCGAAGAGAAAGGGAGATACGAACGATAGTCAAAATATCGGTGCAAACGGGCGTCGTCGAGTAACGCTCCCAACCCACCTCTAGTGAAGTGAGTGCCCAGACGAAACTTTCCACCCTACGACCAAGCGCTCTTCGCCAGGGTGTCATTTCACGACCCCTCCCAGATGGCGTCAGCTGTGTTGTGGCTTGCGTGCTATCGCTAAGAGGCTCAACCCCAGTGGCAGGTTGAAGCGCCGTAGCCAAAAGCGCTCGGCGCTGAGCAGGGTTTGCAAAATTTGATTGAGCGGTGGCGCGGGCAAGGTGACATCGGAGTGGGGGGCATGGGTGCGTTCGATGAGGCGGCTGACCACCGCCAGCGGCCAGAAGGTGATCCCGACGCTGGTTAATTTCACCAGTTGTAAGCCCGCCGCTTGAATTTTTGTACGGAGTTCGTGGGCTTCGTACCGATGGCGAGTATGCACTTGGCGGTCGTGCGCGCCGCGCAACCAATCGTGGGCGGGGACACGCACCATGAGCCACCCACCGGGACGGGTCACTCGCGCCAACTCATGAAAGGCGCGGATATCATTAGTGACGGCGAGGTGATAGAGGACTTCAAATGACGTGACGAGGTCGAAGGTGTGAGTTGGAAAAGGCAGTTCTTGGATTGAGGCCCGCGCGACGCGGGGCGACTGGCGTACCGAATAGCGCACAGCGAGGGGGTGAAAATCAATGCCAGTCGTTGACCCAAAGGCAGAGAGCCAATGCAACCCGCCGCCCACGCCACACCCGGCGTCGAGGATTTGGGCGGCGTGAGGCAAAGGCAAATCGCGCACCAGCGTGGCCGCGATCTGGCGCATCCCCACATACCACCAGTGGCGGTCTTCTAGTTGAGCGATGTTGGCGTATTCGGAGGCTTCCACGTAGCAAATAGCTAAGCTATTGCAACGCGGCTTTGGCCGCCGCGATCACCTCAGCATAGTTCGGCTCTTGACCGAGATGCGGCATATAGGCCACATAGGTCAGCACCCCAGCGCGGTTCACGATGAACACCGCGCGTCGCATGTAGCGCCGCTCTTTGATCAGTAAACCATACTTGACCGCAAATTCGGCTTCTAGCACATCGGACACGACTTTCACTTTGTCCACACCTGCCGCGCCACACCAACGCTTTTGCGCCATCGGAAAATCGGTACTGAGGGTATAGATGATGATGTCCTCGCTCAGTTGAGCGGCTTCTTCGTTAAAACGGCGTGTCTCCCGATCACACACTTCGGTATCCAGCGAGGGCACGGCCGAGAGGATGATCACTTTGCCCCGGGCTTCATCGAGGGGGGCAATTTTAGCCCAGCCCGGCACCGTGACGCTAAAGGCGGGGGCCGTTTGCCCCACGTGCACATCTTCGCCGATGATCGTCGCGAAGTTATCGCCTAACTTAAAAAAATCTTTACGTTCGAGGGTCATAAGGGGTTCTCCACAGGATAGTGAATTTAGGCGGTGGTCGCCACTTTCCGCCGCTTCCAAGCTTCGACGACACACCGAATTTCACTGTAGGTGGTGAAGTCATCCAACTTGGCCTTGATCGGTGAGAGATACGCGCCAGAGCCAACGGCTTCAATGGCGGCGATCACTTTCTGTTGCACGTCAGCCGTGACGACCGCGTTCACCTCGACCCGCCCTTCAGCGATGAGGGTGGCGAGATGTGAGTAGATGGTCGCTTCGGTGAGGCCACGTTCGGCGGCGATCTGGGTTGGGGTAAGGCCGCGCTCTAATAACTGTGCCGTGACCGCCACTGTATCACCTCCTAACTGACGCCGCAGGGAAGCCTCCGGGCGCGCGGGACGAAGCGCAACGGCAATGGCGGCGCGATTCCGCAAAGCGGTTTCACCCAATGGAGTGAGTTGCACGACAGGATACATCCCGCCACCTTGTTGCAAATGTCCCGCGTCAAGCAGTTGATCGATCAGCGCTTCCACTTCCTTCACGCGCAAATTGGCGAACTTGGCGTAATAGGGGCGGTCTTGGAACTGGCTCACGCCTTCGGCCTGCGAGCCGTGTAAAAATTGAGCGAGGCGGTTGCGGCCCAGCGCGGGCCGGAGTTTGCTCACCGCGTCGAGGACGATGAGGGCGGCTCGCTCGGCGCGGGTGAGACTATTTAGCGTTGCAGGAATGGCATTCGGCGCAACAGCGATTGGAGCGTGCTCCGCTTGCGCCGCGCAATTGTCGCAACATGCTTGAGGCGGAAGGTCCACCACTGCGTGATCGCCAAAATGTTGCAAAAGCGTCCGACGCCGACAGGTGGTCGCTTGGGCATAATTCACCATCCGCCCCAGCAAATCGAAACGATGCTTGGCGCGGGCTTGGGCGTCACGTTCGAGTTGGCGAAGCGCGGTGTCCGTGAGAGGGGCGGCGGTCAGACGCACCCGCCCATAGGCTTCATCCCGGCGTTGCAGCGCCTCCACCGATTCCAATTGTTCGAGACCAACGCGCGCTTTGTTGTTTTTCAACTGCAAAGCTTGTTCGATCTCAGCGTAACTAACCGACGCGGTGAGCGCCTGCGCGTATTGGTGTAACGAGCGGAGTTCAGCGGTGGTGAGCGAGGCGCTCTCTATAAAAAATTTGTGCAGGCCGGCGTCTTTAGGCGAATAGAGGAGGAGCGCCTCGGCGGGCAAACCATCGCGCCCGGCGCGTCCCGCTTCTTGATAGTAGGCTTCGAGCGTGCCGGGCAAGGTAAAGTGCAAGACAAAGCGCACATCGGGGCGGTCAATGCCCATCCCAAAAGCGTTCGTGGCGACCACCAATGGCAAATCACCCGCCATAAATTCGTCCTGAATGCGCGTCCGATCTGGGTGTGGTAATCCCGCATGATAGCACGCGACGGGGCGGCGATGCTGATCACGAATGTAAGCCGCAACGTTCTCAGCTTCGCGGCGCGTGCCGACATAGACCAAACCCGCGCCGGTCAGTTGCATTAGCAGTTCGTTCAGCCGCGCTGTTTTATGCGCCTCCGTGCGAGTGTGCATCACGGTAAGCGATAGATTAGGGCGATTGAAACCCGTGATGATGCGTTCAGCATGCGTTAGGCCAAGTAAGGCGAGGATGTCATCTTGCACGCGCGGTGTCGCCGTCGCCGTGAGCGCGAGGGTGACCGGCGGTTGCAGTTGCTGTCGCATCTCGGCCAGGAAGAGATAATCCGGGCGGAAGTCGTGTCCCCATTGTGAGAGGCAGTGCGCTTCATCCACCGCCAACAGGCTCAGGCGAATTTGCGCGAGGCTGTTCCGAAAGTTCACACTGCGAAAACGTTCTGGTGCGACGAGGACGAGCTTGTACTCGCCCTTGACCAACGCGCGCAGTCGGCGATTTTGTTCAGGCAAATCGAGGGCAGAGTTAATGAAAGTGGCCGGCAGGTCACGGCGGGTGAGGCTATCGGATTGGTCTTTCATCAACGCCACGAGCGGCGAGATGACGAGGGCCGTACCTTCCAGACACAACGCCGCCAATTGATAGATGATAGATTTGCCCGATCCAGTGGGCATGACCACCAACGTATCGCGCTGGTGGAGGAGATGCGTCAACGCCTCTTCTTGGCCCGGTCGAAAGGCAGGATAGGCGAAGTGTTCGCGGAGCGCGGCGCGGAGGTCAACGGGCATGAAGAGATTTTACTTTAACATCGCCAAAACAAGTCAGGCGGCTCAGCGCGTAATTCGCATCTCGCCTTCCGCCATCGTCCATAACTCGTTGGCGAAGCGTTCGATGAAATACCGATCGTGCACAATCGCCAACACCGTGCCGTCAAACTCCGCCAGGGCTTGCTCAAAGCGCGTGCGTGACGGAATGTCCAGATGATTAAGCGGCTCATCCAACACGAGAAAGTTGCACCCTTGTGCCACGAGCGTGGCGAGCGCCAAACGCGCGCGTTCGCCATAACTTAGCTCGGCGATGGGCGTGAACACCATGTCATCCTTGAACAAGAAATAGTGTAAAAAGTTACGGAGTTCTGTGTCGCTTTGCGCCGAAAAGCGTTGGAGCGTGCTGAGCGCGTTTAACTCAGGCCGCAACAGTTCCTGCTCTTGTGCGAAGTAACCCAGCCGGACGTTGCTCCCCAAACGCACCCGCCCGGCGAGCGGCGGCAGTTGCCCGGCAATGGTGCGCGCCAGCGTGGTCTTTCCCGCGCCATTCGACCCGATGAGCGCCACGCGTGCGCCATAGCGCAACGTCAGGCTCATATTGGTGAGCAACGGGCGCTCATAACCGATGCTGGCATTCTCGATCACCAACACATCCCGCCCGCTGGGGTTGTGCTGTTCAAACGCCAATTTCATCTGCCAATCGGCTTTCGGTTTTTCCACGCGCTCGTCGGCGGCCAAGTATCGGTCTAGTTTCTTCTCGCGCGACAACGCTTTGCGCGCCACTTTTTTAGCGAGGCGGCGCACATTGGGTTGACGCGGCGTCGTGCTCCGTTCCACACTCAGCGAGTGCTCTTTGGTGCGCGCGATGTCGCGCCGCATCCGTGTGACCTCGGCTTCTTGGTCACGCCACGCGCCCCATTGTCGCTCCCGCTCCGCGAGTTTGTTCTCCAGATAGTCGCTGTAGTTCCCCGGAAAAGCGCGCGCGGTATGTTCGGCGGGGTCGAGTTCCAAGATCGTGGTCGTGGTGTGATCCAAGAACGCGCGGTCATGGGAGACGGCGAGGACTGCGCCGGGAAAATCCACCAGCCAATCTTCTAGCCACTCCAACATTTCGAGATCGAGATGATTGGTTGGCTCATCTAACAACAACAATTGCGGTTGAGCGAGCAAGGTCAGGGCCAACGCCAAACGCGTCTTTTGCCCGCCGCTTAGCGTAGCAAGCAACGTTTCGGGAGGTAGTTCGCCAAGACCGAGTTGTCTCAACGTCGTTTGCGCCTGTCCCAGATCAACCGCGGCAATAGTTTGTAGCGCGGTCAAAGCCGTATCGTAACGCTCGGCCAGCGCCGGGGTCGAGGGCTCAGCGGCGAGGCGCACGGCCAAACGCTCCACTTCCGCTTCGGCTTGCGCCAAATTGCCCAGCGTGGCGTCAAGGCCATCTTGCAGAGTGGCCTGTGCGGGAAAGACGCGCTGTTGTGCCAAATACCCCACCCGCAGATGTGGAGCGCGTTGTACTTCGCCCATATCTGCCGCCAGCTCGCTGGTCAGGATGTGGAGTAGGGTCGTCTTGCCGCATCCGTTGGGGCCGATCAGCCCGATCCGATCATGAGGATTGATGATGAACGATACATCTTTTAAGACGATGACGTCGCCATAAGATTTTGAAATTCGATTAGCACTTAGCATAGCAAACGCTCCGCAGATTAAAAAGAAACAGCCGCTGGGCGGAGGCCACAGCGGCTGTGTAAAAGATAGGACACGCAACACAACGTCAACGACTGGGCAATCGCCTAGAAAAAGTGGAGGAAGAAGTAACTTTGCGAATCACAGCGTTTAATCCTGCTCGTTGAACAGCCTGATTATAGCATTAAGCGTTATCGGTGTGTTGCATTGGATGGGTTCAGGTGAAGGCTAAATTTCATGGGTGGGCAAGGGTTAGACCAATCTGCTTAAGAATTCTCTATAATCGGCTAGATTCTTATAGATGAGTTATAATCCCCCCGCTTCCACTTCTGCCTGAAAGGAATTTCCTGCATGAAAATCACCGTCACCTCCGGCGCGCTGGCCGAGCAAAAGGCCGATGCGCTCATTGTGAGCCTGCTCGAAGGCGCGGCCGAACTCACCGGTGCCGCCCACACCCTCAACCAAACGCTGAACGGCGCGCTTCAAGAATTGATCACCAACGGCGACTTCACCGGTAAACTGAATGCCACCGCCGTCGTTTACACGCGGGGGCTCATCGCCTCTCCGCGCGTCATCCTCGTGGGCTTGGGCAAGGCCGAAAAATTCTCAACCGACAAGGTGCGGCTCGCCAGCGCCACCGCTACGCAAAAAGCGCGTGACCTCGGCGCGAAACGGGTGGCGAGCGTCGCACATGGGGATAGCCTTGAACCCAGCCGCGCCGCGCAAGCCACAGTGGAAGGCGCGCTTCTCGGCGCGTATGAATATCAAAAGAATGGCACGCAGCCGGGCAAGCAACTTGATGAGTTGAGCCTAGTCGAAGCCGAACCCGCCCGCCTCGCCGCAGTGCAAACCGGTGCGCAGGCTGGGCAACACATCGCCGAGAGCACCAACTTCGCGCGCGACCTTGTCAACCAGCCCCCCAACATTTGCATCCCCGAATATATGGCGAGCAAAGCCCGCGAGATCGCTCAAGAGGTCGGCTTGACTTGCAAGATCATGGAACCGGCCGAGATGCAGGAATTGGGCATGGGCGCGTTGCTGGCAGTGGGCGCGGCCTCCGACATCCCAGCGCGCTTCATCATCTTGGAGCATCGCCCAGCGGGCACCGATAACATGGCACCGGTCGTGTTAGTGGGCAAAGGCATCACCTTTGACAGTGGCGGTTTGTCCATCAAACCTGCCGATAGTATGCCGGAGATGAAATCGGATATGGGCGGCGGCGCGGCAGTGTTGGGCGCGATGCGTGCGGTGGGCGCGTTGAAATTGCCCTTGCCGATCATTGGCTTAGTGCCGACCACCGAGAACGTGATCGGCTCGACTGGTTTCCGCCCCGCCGACGTGTTGCGCGCCTCCAATGGCAAAACGATTGAGATCATCAGCACCGACGCCGAAGGCCGCTTGATCTTGGCCGATGCGCTGGTCTATGCTGGGCGCTACAAACCGGCGGCGGTGATTGACCTCGCGACCTTGACCGGGGCGTGTATTGTGGCGCTGGGCTCAGATATGGCGGCGGGCCTGTTTGGGAGTGATGATGCGCTGATGGCGAAGTTGCGCGCCGCGAGTGACCGCACTGGCGAACGCATCTGGCCGTTGCCGCTGTATGAAGAATATCGCGAGCGCATCAATAGCGATGTGGCTGACCTTAAGAACAGTGGTGGCGACCGCTTTGCCGGCATCGGCATCAGCGCTGCGTTCTTGCAAGAGTTCGCTGAAGGCTATCCGTGGGCGCATCTCGACATCGCCCCGATGGCCTATCTCAGCCGTCCCAAAACGCCGTGGGCGAAGGGCGGTACGGGCTTTGGGGTGCGCTTGCTGGTAGAGTTGTTACAAAGCTGGAAGAACTAAGCAAATAAAAAATATACGACCCAAGACCTACGCTGTTTCCAGATTAGGTCTTGGGTCGTGTAGATTGCAGGATTGTTTCAAGAGACACTTTGTGAATCCTCAACTCACCGATCTCAAGCATCGCCTGATGCAAATCTATGATCTTAACGGCGCGAATGCGTTGCTGAATTGGGATCAGACGACATATATGCCACGCGGTGGCGCGGCGGCGCGTGGGCGGCAAACCGCCTTACTGGGCCGCTTGGCGCATGAGTGGTTCACTGACCCCGCTATCGGTAAATTGCTGGAGACGTTGCGTCCGTATGAAGAGAGCTTGCCGTATGATCACGATGACGCCAGCCTGATCCGCGTCACCCGGCGTGACTACGAACGCGCAGTGCGCATCCCGCCGGACTTCGTCGCCAAACTCAACACGCATCTGACCGAGACGTTTGAATTGTGGCTCAAGGCGCGCCCTAGTAACGATTTTTCGCAAGTGCGCGCTGGGTTGGAAAAGACAGTGGACCTGAGCCGCGAGATGGCGAATTTTTTCCCCGGGCGGGCGCACCTCGCCGATGCGCTTATTGAATATGCTGATTACGGCATGACCTCCGCCTCGGTACGCCAACTATTCGCTCAACTGCGCGAGCAACTGGTGCCGCTCGTCAAGACTATCACCGCCCAACCCCCGGCTGACGATAGTTGTCTGCTCAAGTTTTACCCAGAAGACGCGCAACTGGCGTTTGGTTTGGATGTGATCCAGCAACTTGGCTATGATTTCGAACGCGGGCGGCAAGATAAAACGTTCCACCCGTTTATGACTAAGTTCTCGTTGGGCGATGTGCGGATCACGACGCGCGTCAAAGACCATGACCTGCGTGAGGCTTTGTTCAGCACCATCCACGAAGCGGGGCATGCAATGTATGAGTTGGGGATCAACGCCGGCTATGAAGGCACGCCGTTAGCGAATGGCACTTCGGCGGGCGTCCATGAGAGCCAATCGCGTTTGTGGGAAAATGTGGTTGGGCGGAGTCGTGGCTTTTGGGAACATTTTTATCCACACTTGCAGGCGACCTTCCGCGAGCAATTAGGCGAGGTGTCGCTCGATACGTTCTATGGCGCTATCAACAAGGTGGAGCGTTCGCTCATCCGCACCGATGCTGACGAAGTGACCTACAACTTGCACATCATGGTGCGCTTCGATTTTGAATTGAGTTTGCTTGAAGGCTCATTAGCCGTGCGCGATCTGCCGGAAGCCTGGCATGAACGCTATGAAAGCGATTTGGGCATCGCTCCGCGTGATGACAAAGATGGTGTCTTGCAAGATACCCACTGGTTCAGTGGCGTCGTAGGCGGCGCGTTTCAGGGTTACACGCTGGGCAATGTGATGAGCGCGCAATTTTACGAAGCCGCGCTACGTCAACATCCCACTATCCCTACCGAGATCACGCACGGCCAATTTGGCACGTTGCATGGTTGGCTCAAGACCAATATCTACCAACACGGGAGCAAGTTCACGGCGGCGGAGGTCGTCGAACGCGCCACCGGCGAGCCACTGAACATCGCCCCCTATCTCCGCTATCTCAAGACCAAATATGGCGCGCTGTATGCGTTGAGTTAATCGGCGCGTCGGGGTATAATCCCGCCGTTCCCGATTTTAAGTTTCCAATATGGAGGAAGTTCGCAGTGAGTGATGAGGCGCAAGCGGCGCAAGAGTCAACCACGCCCACCCGGCTGGAAGATTTGAAGCCCAAAATGAAGATCACCGGTACGGTGAAAAAGATCGAATTGTTTGGCGCGTTTGTAGATTTAGGTGTCGGGCGCGATGGGTTGTTACACATCTCGGCGCTCGGCCCGCAACGGGTCAACAAAGTGGAAGATGTCGTCAAACAAGGCGATAGTGTGAATGTCTGGATCCGCAAAGTGGACGCGCAAGCTGGGCGGATTGACCTGACCCTGATCGAACCATTTGCGGTGGACTGGGAAGAGCTTAAGTCAGGCCAGGTCTACAAAGGCAAAGTGACCAAGCTCGAAAAGTTTGGTGTGTTTGTGGATATCGGCGCGGAACGCCCCGGTTTGGTGCATGTCAGCGAAATGGCGAGCTATCGCGTCGAAGACCCCTCGGAGATCACCAAAGCCGGTGAAGAGATCGAAGTGAAGGTGTTGAGTTTTGATGCCCGCAAGAAGCAGATCAAACTCAGCATCAAGGCGTTGGAAGATCACAGTCTGGAAGAAGAGGACACCGCCGAACCGATCACGGCGATGCAAGCCGCCTTCCAACGCGCGCAAAACGCGGAGACCCCGGCGGCCGGCAACAAGGCTGGCAAGAAGAAACACTCACCCAAAACGCGGGCGCAACAAGAAGATTTGTTGAGCCGCACTTTGGCCAACAAACGCCAATAAGGTTAAACACAAAAACGGGCTGAGTAAGCCCGTTTTTTGTTTGTCGTCTGTACCGTGGCCGGACAGGGAAACAATCCCGGCGGTCGCCGGTGGTTAGCGTGCGATATGCAATTGGAAACGCCCGCTCGCTAGTATTCTTCTTCTTCGTCATCCCATAAATCATCCTCCTCCTCGTCATACTCTTCTTCATCTTCTTCTAATTCGTCATCGAAATCATCTTCTTCCCATTCTTCTTCTTCTTTAGGCTCTTCATCCACGCGCGAATAGGTAAGACAGCCCACTTCGGGCTCGATCTCGATGGCGGCCGCGCCGCAATAACCCTCCTCTAAAAACACGCAATCTTCATACTGGCAACGCACACGGGGCATAACGTCTCCTTACCTCAAGGGGATTCTGGCTCAACCAGCGGCCGCCACAAACGCCAAGCCGCTAGCAACAAAATCAAAGTGATGACAATCGCCGAGATGACGCAATAGGGACAAACTGCATAGATCACGAACAATTCGATATAAGTAAGATAAGCCGAATATAAGGTTCCTGTCAATGCCAAACCGAAAACCGCCAACGGGCCATAGTCGGTCAAGACCGGGACGTTCGCCTCTAACGCAAGACAGAGCAGGATCAGCAAGTAGGCTCCCAGCCCTAGCACAGCAATCGGCACGCCGTTGATCTCAGAATAGATCGAATTGTTAACCGTTTCGCAATCGCCGACCCCCGAACAGAAGGCCTTGGTGTTCGCCACCTTGATCCACGTCAGGTAGATGGCATCCATCGCCCCGACCACGGCCAGCGCGAGGCTGGCCCAACGCCGCCAATCGGCACGCACAGTTGCCCACCATGCCGCCATTAGCCGCCTCCCGCGACGACCAACGCCTGATCTAAAACGTCTTTCAGTCCCGGCCCGTCGGAGCCCGCTTCAAACGAGAGCGCGCCCTCGTATTTAACGCCGTTCACGATCAGGGTCGGCGTGACTTGAATGCCCGCGCTTTGCGCCGCGTTCATCGCTTGCCCCACCTGTGCCTTGTAACGTTGCGTGTCAAAGCAATTGGTGAAGGCAGCCATATCACTGACGCCGGCCGCTTGGGCGAACTCTAAAAAGCGTGCTCGCCCATCCGGGTTGTTTTCGGGGGCTTGGTTCGTAAACGCGACATGCCGGAATTCCCAATACTTGCCTTGTTCGCCCGCGCACGCCACGGCTTCGGCAATCGGCACCGAGGCCGGCCCCAATAACGGGATGATACGGCTCTCCGTCCGCACCAACCCAGCCTTGACGTATTGCTCGATCACACTGGGCTCGGTCTGCAAAAAGTAGCGTTGGCAAAACGGACACCGCAAATCTTCAAACTCGATCAGCACCACTTTCGCCTCTAAACTGCCGCGATAATGATGCCCATCAGCAGTGAGGCCCGCCGCCACTGCGTCGGGCGGGGGTGTCGCTACCGTCATCGGGGCATTGCGTTGCCCAAATTGCACCAAGACTGCCACCACCAACAAGGCAATGGCCACGATCCCCGCGATGACCCACGGGCTGGTCTTTAGATCAGCACTACTCCGACTCGTTCGTTTGGACACAGAGGTTCCTCCAATAAAAATTGATATTCAATCCGAATTTTGATTAGCCCGTCATGCTGAGAGTGCGAAGCATCTAAAGGATATCTCGATCAAGCTCCGCTACGCGGCTCAAGGTGACAGAGAGCAGACAAGTCGTTAATCCAGCACCCACGCTTCGAACTGCTCACCGGCTTTGGCTTCGGTCACGCCTTCGGGCAAGATGAGGAGCGCATTGGCTTTGACCAACGACGTTAGCACCGCCGAACCTTGATCACCTGTGCTGTGCGCCACATATTCCGCACCTTGGCGGTGCAAGACAACCCGCACATAACTTTCACGCCCATCAGAACTCAACGGCTCGGCAAGTGTAGCGCGTACCGCGGGGCGCTCCCATTGTCGCCAACCACTCATCTTTAAAATCGCGGGGCGCAGAAAAATTTCAAACGTCACCAAAGCAGACACCGGGTTCCCCGGCAAACCTGCAAATGGGATGCCGCGCGCCTGTCCAAAGGCGACCGGTTTGCCCGGGCGCATCCGCACGCGCCAAAAATCTAACGCGCCCTGACTCTCCACCGCCGCCTTGACGACATCATACGCACCCACCGACACGCCCGCCGACGACACGATCAACTGCGCGCCGGCCGCCTGCGCCGCGCTCAACTTGGCTTGTGCCTCTTCCACTTTGTCGCGGGCAATGCCGAGGCGCAACACTCGTGCGCCACACTGCTCAATGGCCGCCGCTAACGTGTAATTGTTAACATCGCGGATCTGCCCCGGTGCGGGCGTCTCCGTCACTTCGCATAATTCATCGCCAGTTGAGAAGAGCGCGACGAGCGGCGTGCGGTATACACTCACTTGCGCCTGCCCCAGCGCAGCGAGTACGCCAATGGCCGCTGGTTGCAGGAGGGTGCCAGCGGTGAGGATGACCTCCCCCGCTCGAATGTCTTGTCCGATGGGGCGAACATTGGCCCCCGGAAAAGTATCTCGAAAAAAACGGATCACAGCGGGTGGCGCTTGCCCGACATGCTCACGCCGGTCATCTGTATCTTCAACTGGGATCACGGCTTCGGCCCCTGCCGGGAGCGGCGCGCCGGTCATGATCCGCATCGCTGTTCCGGGCTGCAAAGGCGACACCGCCAACGCCCCCGCTGGGACATCACCGCTCACGTTCAATTCAATCGGCTGAGTGCGCGACGCCCCTTGCACTTCACCCACGCGCACCGCGTAACCATCCATGCTGGAATTGGCGAAGGTGGGTACTGAATGCGCGGCGATCACCTCCTGAGTGAGAACACGCCCAACGGCCTGCGCGAGGGGGATGGCTTCGGCGGGGAGGGGATAAAAAACTGCCAGCAAGCGCGTGCGGGCTTCCGCTACGCTCAACATATTGGCCGAAGGGGTCATGCGCCGCACTGCCTCGCCGCGATCATGGCGGGCATTATAACTTAACCGCGCCCTCACCCTTTCGAGCGGCGCGCGTCAATCACGTTTGGCACTTGCTCGATGCGCGCCAGCACCCGCGAGAGTTTGGTCACATCCGAAATTTCCATCGTGGCTTCGATGGTGGCGATGCTGTTCTTGGTGTTCGCATTGAAGGAGGTCATGTTGATCTGCTCTTCGGAAACGACCGTGGACACATCGCGTGTCAAGCCATCGCGATCATAGGCCGTGATCCGCACCAACACGGGATAGGTCTTTTGCGCCTGCCCCCACGTCACCTTGATCATGCGTTCCGGCTCTTTTTGGTCAAGCATATTCGGGCAGTCTTTGCGATGCACTGTGACGCCGCGTCCGCGCGTCACGTACCCCACGATCTGATCACCGGGCACGGGTTTGCAACAGCGCGCCATGTTCGTCAGCAACCCTTTGGTGCCCAACACGCTCACTTCTTCGGAATGCACTTCCTCTGTGGGATGCTCGGTGGGCAATTCCTTCTTAGGGGCTTGGCCTAGTTCGTCGAGCGTCTCGCCTTCGATCATTAAGTGGGGCGCGATCTCACGCCCGTGAATCTCACCCACCCCTAACGCATATAAGAGATCATCGGGTTTGCTATAGCCAAAGCGCCGCGCCAACACTTCTAAGCTAAAATCATCTACCCCCCAGCGTTTGACTTCGCGCTCCAACACCTCGCGGCCTTGCACGATCAACTGTTCGCGGTCTTGCACGCGGAACCAGTGCCGAATTTTTTGGATGGCCCGTTGCGATTTGACGAGGCCTAGGTCAGGGTTGAGCCAATCGCGCGAAGGGCCGCCACGTTTAGCGGTGAGGATTTCAACTTGCTCGCCGTTCTTAAGGTGATAATCTAACCCCACCAATTTGCCGTTGATCTTCGCGCCCCGACACCGCGCCCCGACCTCGGTGTGAACCTGATACGCAAAATCAATCGGCGTCGCGCCCAGCGGCAGGTCAATGATGTCACCGCGCGGGGTGAACACATAGACTCGATCCCCAAACACATCGCCCTTCATGGCATCTACAAACTCATGCGGGTCATCTACATCCTTCCGCCACTCCATCATGGACCGTAGCCACTTAATGTGTTTCTCGTAGGCCGCGTCATGGCGCAACCCTTCTTTGTAGCGCCAGTGCGAGGCAATCCCATATTCGGCGTTCTCGTGCATTTCGGGCGTGCGGATTTGCACCTCCAAGTGTTTGCCGTCATCGTAAAACACAGCCGTATGCAACGATTGATACAAATTATCTTTGGGTGCGGCGATGTAATCGTCAAACTGATGCGGCACCGGCTTCCAAACGTTGTGGATGATGCCCAGCGCAAAATAACAGGTGGGGATGTCTTTGACGATCACCCGCACGGCGCGCACGTCATACACTTCGTCGAACGGCACAGTCTTGCGATCCATTTTTTTGGCGATAGAAAAGATGTGTTTGGGCCGCCCCGAAATTTTGGCGTCTAAATTGTGTTCCGCCATTTGTTGTTGGATGCGCTGGGTGATCTCATTCATCACCCGCTCGCGGTCGGCTTGCCGCTCTTGCACCAGCCCGGCGATCTCGCGATAGCGATCCGGCTCGGTGTAGCGAAAGCCCAGGTCTTCCAATTCCCATTTAATCTGCCAGATGCCGAGGCGGTTGGCGAGGGGGGCGAAGAGTTCGAGGGTCTCACGCGCGATGCGTTTTTGTTTCTCGGCGCGCACATAAGCCAGGGTCCGCATGTTGTGCAAGCGGTCGGCCAATTTAACCAGCACCACCCGCACATCGTCGTTCATCGCCAAAAACAACTTCCGCAAACTTTCGACGTTGTGGTCGAGGGGGGTGTTGCCGTCTTTCGAAACGCGTGGCAGTTGCGCGAGTTTGGTCACGCCATCCACCAGTGAGGCTACCTCTTCGCCGAAGTCACGGCGGATGTCGGCTAAGGTCAGGGGGGTGTCTTCCACGGTGTCATGGAGCAACCCCGCCATGATCACGCTGGATGGCATGTGGAGGTCAGCCAAAATCTGTGCCACGTTGAGGCAGTGTTGCACATACGGCTCACCGGAGGCACGTTTTTGGCCTTCATGCGCCTGAGCCGCTACGGTATAGGCCTTTTCAATATGGGCTTTATCGCGGGCTAACAGATTGGGGGGCAAACGGTCGAGGACATCTTCAATTTTCATGGTTCGTTTATCCTTCCCCTTTTTTTAACTTACGCTGTAATTCAAGTATAACGAACGCAGAAAAGAACGACAAGAGGTATAATCCGCGCCATTCGGCAACGGGAACCGGCATGCCCTTCAACCTCGCGTCACTTCAAGACTATATCATCCTCACCCTTGCTTTCTTTGGCGCGTTCCTCAGTGCGCTCTGGTTGAGCTTGGTCTTCTGGACGTTCCGCGACATGCGGTCGCGCAGTCGTGATATTCTGGCGCAAATTCTGGCCGCGTTGGTGGTAGGGGTGCTCACCTTGCCCGGGTTGATCATCTATTTGATCGTGCGCCCGCCCCGCACCCTGGCTGAGACTTATGAACAGAGTTTGGAAGAAGAAGCGCTCCTGCAAGAGATCGAAGAGAAGCGCGTTTGCCCCGGTTGTGGGCGACAAGCGCACGAAGCGTGGCGCGTTTGCCCCAACTGCCACACCAAGCTCAAAAAGCCCTGCGCCCAATGCGGACAACTGATGGAACTACCGTGGACGCTCTGCCCCTATTGCGCGACACCGGTGGAGGGGATGCGCGCCGCCGAGAGTGAAGCGGCTAGCGGTTAAGTTCGTTTTCATCTCATCCCACTATCAAATAGCATCTGCACCTGCACCATCTGACCCTCCACCACCGTCACGGTTTGTTCTTCGGCGCGGGGGAGCATTGCTTCGCTCACAACACCATTTTCAACCACCGTAGCGGGAAGCGCCGCTATGGTATATATCCCCGGCCTCAACTCAACTTTAAACTTCCCTTCGGCATCTGTCTGAACTTGCGTGACCAGTTGGCGGTTCTGATCGTAGATGGCGAGGGTCGTCTGATAAGGTTGATCCGGGCAAGGCTGATCAATCTTAACGACCGGACAGGTTGGCCCGATGAGCGCCTGCCCTTCAATACTACCCATTATCACCGGGCGCACTGTCGGCGCTACTGTTGGCGCTGAGGTGGGCGTGAGTTCGATGGGCGTGGGGCCAGCCATCGGCGTGCAGGTGGACAATAGAGAGATGAACAAGAGGCTGAGGAGGAGGGGGAAGTTGAAGTGTCGGATAATTTTGGTCATGTTAACCACGCATAGTCTGTATTTGAGTTGATTGATCAATGTCACTGCGAGCCGTGTCCTTCAGCGGTGAAGCAGTCCCCCAACTATTGGGGAGACTGCTTCACTCACAAAAGTTTGTCCTGAGACTTCGGCGTGAGCTCAGTCGAAGCGCAAGCGGCGCTCGTTCGCAGTGAACCGCAAGATTTACACTTGGCTAATCACGCCAGCCTTGCGGCGTTTGCGCGCCAAGAACGGCAACGCCACTAACCCTAACACAAAGTATGGCGCATTGCAGATGCCGTTGCTGGGAGGAGTTTGACCAGCCGGGACAGGTGTCGCGGCGGGGGGATTGCCCACAACGGTCGTGACCGGAACAGGCGTGCTTTGCGCTACCACGGCCGGGGTGTAAGTGGGCGGCACAGTGAGCGTGGGCGTGCTGGTGTTCACCACCTCATACGCCGTGCCATCCGCGGCGAGGGCGATGACGCGTCCCCCCAGCGCAAAGGCCGACGCTAACTCTGGGCGCGCTGAGAGCAAATTGAAGTAGTCGGTGCTGGCGAATTCCACGGGCGTAGCCTTCATCTTGGTCGTGTCGAACGCTGTATCCACCCACTTGCCATCCGCGAACAGGAACGTGCGTCCGCCGATCTGTTGCACCACATTCGCCACCGCCTCGTCTTGGCTTTGCACGGTCGTGGCATCCTGCAAGGCTTGTTGCTCTTGCGCCTTTTGTACTGCGCCCGCGCCCGACGCTGGAGCCGGGGCGGCGTTGGATTGCGTTCTAAATTGATCTTGCGCCACTTGTTGACGGCCTTCTTCGCTTAACACCTGCGCGCCTTCCGTCACGAGGTAAGACGTATAGGGTGTGACGATCCCATAGCGCACGCTCAACGCGACGACTTGATCGATCACTTCTTGATTCTCGCCGTGGAGTCGAATTTGATTCAGCAGATAGCCGATCTTGCGCGTGGCCCACAACTGCGGGATGAAGTTGTTGCCGCCCGCGCTGGTAAAGGTTTGCGCGGGATAGGCAAAGGTCTGAGGCTGGTCGTTCACCAAGCCGGAGAGCTTCACCGCTGTCGTTCCCGGCACGCGATAACGTCCGACCATCACCAACTGCGCCCCTGCAAACAGATCGGGCAAGGGGTTGGGATAATAATCCGACACTAACACGTCACCGAAATCTAAAGCCACGTTTGATAACACGGGCGTGCTGACTTTAGCATAGAAACCCGAAACGGCTTCATCAATCCGCGCTTCGGGGGCGACATAACTGCTCGCGCCGTGATTCTGTTCCACTAACGTATCCAGCAAGATCGTGTCTACATCGTAGCCCACGCCAAAGGCAAACAGGCGCACGTTGGAGGGCGCGGCTTGCCGCACATTGTGCAAGATGTTTTCGGTGCCCGTCTCGCCTTCGGTGGCTAGGCCATCGGTAAGAAAGATCACGATGGTCGAGCGTTCCCGATCCGCCAGGCCCAGGGCTTCGAGCAAGGCCAGATTGATGTTGGTGCCACCCTGCGCGACCAAACTATCCACCCAGCGGCTTGCTTCGGGCGCATCAGCGGCGGGGCGCAAGCCCGGAGCGTAGTGTTGCGTGCCCGTGCTAAACGCGACGATGCTAAAGCGGTCAGCCGGGTTCAAGTGATCCAACACATATTTGAGCGCTGTTTGCGCTTGCTGGAATTTTTCGCCCTCCATTGAGCCAGATTGATCGAGCACGATGAGCACGTCTTTGGCGACCACTTTGTTAGAGTCGACGGTGACGCTCGGCGCGGCGAGCAACACAAAGAACCCATCCCCACCGGCTGGGTCACGATAGGTCAACAAGTTTAGGCCAATGTCCTCGGCCGAAACCGAATAGAACAGATCAAAATCTTTATCCGGCAAAATGCGGTTGGCTTCATAACCAGCCGAGAAACGCGTCTCGCCCTCGCGAGCAATCGCCACGTTATGCGATGGTGAGTAGATGGCGCGCACGGCTTCATTCGACGCGGCTTTAACCGAAATGCTCAGTTGCTCAATGGGTTGCGTGGAAAACTTCGCCACATTGAGCGGATAGCGATAGTGGATCAACCCCTGTTCGGCCTTTAAGACTTCGGTGTAATCAATGTCTACGCGGCGCGTGGACTTGGGCGGCACCGGGAAGATATTGGCTTGCAACGCGCCTTGCCCAACGTATTCCAGCAAGGCTGGGTCGCGTTGTTGGCGCACGATCTCATCATAGATGGCGCGCGCTTCGGTGGCTGAGAGCAATTTGCCCTCCAACTTCTGCCCGTCCACCCACATATCAAAATCACTCACCGCCGCGCCGAGGGGCAGTGGAAACAAATAGGTGCCTTCGGCGACGATGTCCATATCGTTGCGGAAGACTTGCTCGATATGGGTTGTGGCGATTTGATTTTCGATGGAAACGGTGACGTGCAGAGATTGAATGGCGAGGGGGAAGAACGGATGGCGGATGGGGCAATCGAAACAGGGTGGGCAGTCGGGGCATGGCCAGGGAGGGAGTGGGCATCCCGGCCCAATACAGGGCGGCTCGGGTTGCGCCAACGCCGCACCGAGAGGTGACGCGATCAACATAAGCAAACACAACGCGGATATGAGGTGAGTTAAGCGACGCATGGTAGCCTCCGATGAAAAGGGTTGTCATACTGTAGACGCTTTCCCTGAGAAGAGAGTTCCCCGTTGTTAATTCAGGCTTCCGGTAATATGTAATATAATGAAGGCATCCCCTAATTCACTGGAGGCAGTCTATGCGTCTGGTCACACGAGCCGATTGGGATGGTCTGATTTGCGCGGTGTTGTTATCCACCGTGGAACACATTGAAGCCATCCAATTTGCTTACCCGAAAGACATTCAAGATAATAAAATCACCATCCCCGTAGATGCCGTGATCGCTAACCTGCCGTATCACCCCAACAGCCTGTTGTGGTTTGACCACCACATTTCGGAAGAGACGCGGGGCGCGCACAAAGGCCAAGCGTTTCGCGGGAAATTTGAATTGGCCCCCAGCGCGGCGCGCCTGATCTACGAATTCTATAATCATGACCATCGGCTAAGGCACTTCGCCTCTCTGGTGGATATCACCGACCGGATTGATAGCGCCCAGTTTACGCTAGAGGATGTCCTCGACCCACAAGGGTATGTGTTGTTGGCGTACACGATGGATCCGCGCACCGGGCTTAAAGACATTGACCGCCAGGTCTATTTCTTGCTCTTACAAGATTGGCTCAAGTCGAAAACGGTAGATGAGATTTTGGCTATGCCTGAAGTGCAAAAACTGATTGACCGCCTGCGCGCCGAAGACCAGGCCTTTCGGCGTGAACTCTTGCACCGCTCGCAGGTGGATCAAAACGTCATCGTCACCGATTTCCGGGGCCTAGAGAATATCCCGGTTGGCAATCGTTTCTTGGTGTACACTCTTTTCCCCGATGCGAATGTGTCGGTGCGGTTGTTCAACAGCCCGGATGGGCAGACCACCACGGTTTCGGTGGGGCA
>Ga0315912_10002250_pt1 | contig 21028 bp, 17 predicted proteins | sample VfabasoilMG_FD_204469 | JGI IMG/M metagenome (GOLD analysis project Ga0315912, IMG submission 204469) | Garden soil microbial communities collected in Santa Monica, California, United States - V. faba soil | ecosystem: Environmental > Terrestrial > Soil > Garden | place: USA: California...
CGCGCGGGTGTTCCCGACTCCAGTGCTCTGCACGCACGAGGTCCGCGAGGAAGACTCGCAACACGTCCGGGTGTGCCTCTGCGAAGGCGTGGGTCGTGGTGAGGAAGTTGGTGGTGTCGCGCAGCGCCTCGCCATCCAGGAGCACGCGCCCGCTGCCGTTTTGCACGGCTCGCGTGACAAACGGCTCCCAAACGAACCAAGCGTCCACCTGGCCCTCACTGAAGGCCGCATGGGCGTCTGCTGGTGGCAGGTACACCGATTGCACGTCGGAGATGGCGAGGCCCGCCCCCTCCAGGGCCCGGACCAGCAGGTAGTGACCGATCGATGCCTTCTGGAACGCCACCTTCTTGCCGCGCAGGTCGGCGATACCTCGGGCTGTCGAAGCCTTGGGAATGAGCAGAGACACCGCTTTGCCGCTGGGAGGCGTCGCCGCGAGATAGACCAGTGGCGAGCCCGCAGCCTGTGCAAAAATCGGAGGCGACTCCGCCGTCGACGCAATGTCGAGCGCGCCCGCGCCCAGCGCCTCGAGCTGTTGTGGCCCTGCCGCAAACTCGAGCCACTCCACCGCAAACCCGAGCGGCCCCAGGTCCCTCTCCAGGGCGCCCTGCTTCTCCAGCACGCTAAGCCCGGTCAGTTGCTTCGGGCGGACCACGCGCAGCGACTTCACCGGAACGGGTCCCGACTGTTCGGAAGCGCTCGGTCCACGCGCGCACCCGGAGCCGCCCCACAGGCTCGCCGCAACCCCCAGGGCGACCGCGAACCTGCGCCAGAGCGCCTGCGTCGAAACCAGCCTCAGAACTCCCGACCTCATCGTTGACCTCACCGCGGCGCTCCCGCTGAACCAGTGCCCGATCGGACTGTAATGGAATTTATTCTTCTAAAGTGTCGCCCATCGCATATACTCGTGCGCATGGGAACGGATTTTCTCTGGTATCTGCCCAGCCACGGGGACGGGCGAGATTTGACCACCGGCGCCTTTCATGACGCGCGGCGCGGCCATCGGCACCGAGCTCCGGATCTCGACTACTTGAAGCAGGTAGCGCTGGCGGCGGAGCGCGCCGGCCTGCTGGGCGCGCTCATTCCCACGGGGACGTTCTGCGAGGACGCCTGGATCGTGGCGGCGGCCATTGCTCAGCACACCTCGCGCTTGAAGCCGCTCGTCGCCTTTCGACCCGGCTTCGTCCTGCCCGCCGTCGCGGCGCAGACGGCGGCGTCCTTGCACCGGCTGATCGGTGGGCGACTGCTGCTCAACGTGGTCACCGGCGGCAGCACCGCAGAGCAGCGCTCCTTTGGCGATTTCCTGGATCACGACGCCCGGTATGCACGCACGGACGAGTTCCTCAGCGTCGTCAAGGGGGTCTGGGCGGGAGGTCGTTTCGACTTCGAGGGTAAATACTACCGCGTCGAGGGCGCTGCGCTCGCGGTACCGCTCGCGCAGACGCCGACGATCTACTTTGGCGGCGCGTCCGTCGCGGCACAGCAGGTGGCTGCCAAACATGCGGATGTTTACCTCGCCTGGGGTGAAACTCCGCCGATGCTGGCCGAGCGCATCACGAGCATGCGAGAGCAAGCGGCGGCACACGGCCGAACGCTGCGGTTTGGCGTGCGGCTGCACATCATCTCGCGCGATACGGAGGAGGACGCCTGGCGGGAGGCGAGCCGCCTGCTCGACGGCATTCCCCCCGGCGCGGTGGAAGCGGCGCAGCGGCAGCAGTCGGCGACGGAATCGGTGGGTCAGCACCGCATGCAGGCGCTGCTCGCGACCAAACCCAACGACGTGCGCGATCTGGAGATCTATCCCAACCTGTGGGCGGGCGTCGGGCTCGTGCGGGGTGGGGCGGGCACGGCCATCGTGGGCTCTCACGAGCAGGTCGCAGCGCGCATCGCGGAGTACGAAGGTCTCGGCATCGACACCTTCATCATGTCCGCTTACCCGAACCTCGAAGAGGCCGTGCGCGTCGGGGAAGACCTGCTGCCGCTGGTCCAGCACCGGGCCGCGCAGCTGCGCGAGCTGCCGCTGGCGGCCGCATCGTAGCGGCTCGCGCCCCGCGCGCAGAGCGGCGGCGCAAATGGGAGCGAGCAGGGACACCGTTTCGTCTTTGTTGCGCGAGCGCGCGCCGCAGCGGCCCGACGGGGCGGACGCGCTTTGCTAGACCGATGTCTTGTACACGAGACAGGTGCGGGCGAGCTCGGCGGGGCTACGCAGGACAATCACTGCAGCGGGGAGAGTGAACGAGGGCCGGTGCGCCTCTCGTGCAGGGCCGCTTCGCCGACGCCACAAGAGACATTGTCTACTTTAATGGACAGCTGCTAGTCTGTCCGTGGAGGTCGCCGCAGATGACACAGACCCAATCTTTCGAGACCGTGCCCACCACCCGCCCCGCCGTGATCGAAGCAAACCTGAATTACCTGCTCTTCACCGGTGAGCGCCCCCGCAACTACGCCATCCCGGCGCCTGCCGGTGAGCCCCAGCGCAGCGGGGCAACCGACACCCACCGCGTGCGCATCCGCGACGCTCGCCGCGCGAAGGAACGCTTCACGCTGGATCAGAACGGCTTCGAGCTCAGAGCACATCAGACCGCCCTGGTCGACTTCTCGAACGACGAGGCGATCAAGAACGTCTACTATCCGGAGGCGATCGCCTTGATCCGGGAGGTCACCGGCGCCTCGAAGGTGGTCGTGTTCGATCATACCCGGCGTTTCGCCCAGCCTGACCATCGCGAGGCCGGCGTGCGAGAACCGGGAAATCGCGTGCACAATGATCAGACGTTTGTGTCCGGGCCGCGCCGGGTGCGCGACCACCTGCCGCGCGAAGAGGCCGAAGAGCGCCTACACCGTCGGCACGCCATCATCAACTTCTGGCGCCCGATCGGCTATCCCGTCTACAACTGGCCGCTGGCGCTGTGCGACGCACGCAGCATCGACGCGCGCGATCTCGTGCCCACCGATCTGGTCTACGCCGACAAGGTGGGCGAGACGTATTCGTTCGTGCACAACGCGAACCACCGCTGGTTCTACTTTCCCGAGCTGTCACCTGACGAGGTGCTACTCTTGAAGATCTTCGACTCGAGGACGGACGGTACGGCACGGCTGACCGCACATACCGCCTTCGACGATCCGAGCTCGCCACCCGGCGCGCCCGCCCGGCGCAGCATCGAGCTGCGCGCGCTGGTGTTCTGGGACGACTGAGCGAGGGCAGCGGCCTAACCCGCGTTGCGCCGACTCGACACACCCGCAGCCAGTACAACTGGAACATCCAGGAAGCCAAGCGCTTCGGTCTGATTCGCAACACCTTCCGCTTCGAGGACTGGTACGAGCCAAAGTTCCTGAAGCAGGCGCTCGCAGACCTCCAACTCGAGCACTACTGGAAGCCGGCAGACAAGGACGGCAAGCTCCAGGACTGAGCCCAGCGCGGGCGCGCCGCCGTGAATCGGTACGGTTGCGCCGCTGTGAATCGCAGTCACGACTGTGCCGGCGGCGCATGACGAGCGCATGCGCCGCCTCGTGCCGGTCCGCAGCGCCCCGGCTCAGACCGCACTCGCAGTGCCGCCGTCCACGTTGATGCTCGTGCCCGTGACGTAGCTCGCGGCAGGTGACGCGAGGAAGGCGATCACGTTGGCCACCTCCTCCGCTTCCCCCACCCGCCCGAGCGGTACGGCCTTGCCGATCTCGGCGTAGTGCCGGTCGAGGTCGACGCCCAGCTTCCGTGCCCTGCGCTCGTGCTGCGCGCTCTTGCTTGTTCATCATCGAGCGGGGTTCGATCGTGGCGGTGCTGCGCTCCAAGGAGCAAGATCCGGGCGTGCTGCTGAGCATCGTTGACGAAATGGTTTCGGGGACAACGGACGAGCACTGCTGCGTTGCATCCGCGGCGAGCTGACGCCCGACCGTTCTCGTGGCGCTACCGGCCAGCTGCTCGCGCGGCGAGCCACCTGGACGAGCTGGCTCGACCGAGAGACGTTGGAGCTCCGCTACCAGAGCACGAGCGGCACGCTGGACCGAGCGGAGCTCGCCCAAGCCTCGGCTACAACCGCTTCAAGCCCTTCGCAACCGAAGCCTGGGCAGCTTCGGCGCGCGAGCGCTGAGCCATGGCGATCGGCCGCGGGGCGTTCGCGCGCGGCACCAGCCTGCCGAGCTCATCTCGCTCGAACTTTGGTTCGGCCGCGAGTGCAGCTTCGGGTACGGATGCGGGCTCTGCGATGGGCTCGGAGTCTTCTTGCACACCGAGGTGCGACAGGAGCAGCCGGCGCAGCGCCACGAAGCGAGGATGATTGCGCCGCCGTGGCGCAGGGATGTCGACGGCCAGGTCGGCGATGAACCGGCTGCCGCCCGGGCGGCCCTCCCGCGCCAGCTCGGCGGAGGACAGTACGAGCACGCGATCGGCGAGCAGCAGGGCTTCATCCACGTCGTGCGTCACGAGCAACACGGCAGGTTCGTGCAACCTCCAGAGCTCACCGAGCAGCGCGTGCATGCGGATGCGCGTGAGCGCGTCGAGCGCGCCAAAGGGTTCATCGAGCAGCAAGAGCTCGGGCTCCCGAACCAGAGCGCGCGCCAGCGCCACGCGCTGTGCCTCACCGCCCGACAAGGTGAGCGGCCAGGCTAGCGAGCGTGCCGTGAGGCCCACTTCACCGAGCGCCGCCAGCGCTCGCTCGCGCCGCGCCGCCCCCCTCAGGGGCAGCCCGAGCGCCACATTTTTCCAGACCCGCTTCCAGGGGAAGAGCCGCGGCTCCTGAAAGACGACGGACTTGCGAACGGGCAGCTCCAGGCTCCCGGTCGCGCCGGGATCCAGGGCCGCCAGGGCCCGGAGGAACGTGCTCTTGCCCGAGCCGCTCGGTCCGAGTAGCGCGACGAACTCACCCCGGCCGATGTCGAGGTCCAACCCGCCAAGCACCTTTCGGCCGGCGAAGGTCCGCTCGACGTTGCGCACGCGCAGCGTCGGACCTGGCTTGTCGGATGTGCTCATTGCCCTGCCCTTTTTTCGCGCTCAACGCCCGGCGAACGTGACGCGCCAGGCGAGCACGTGCCGCTCCAGCTCTCGCACCAGGGCGTCGGTGAGCAACCCGAGCAAGCTGTATACGACGAGCCCGACGACGATGATATCCGTGCGCAAGAACTCGCGCGCGTTGGTCATCAGGTAGCCGATGCCCGCCGTGGCGTTGATCTGCTCGCTGATCACCAGGATCAGCCAGGCCACGCCGAGCGAATAACGCAGCCCCACCAGCGCGGACGGCAGCGCGCCGGGCAAGATCACGTGCAGGATGAGCCCCTTGCGATCGAGCGAGAGCGTGGCCGCCGCCTCGACCAGCTTGACGTCGATGCCACGGATGCCTGCGTACGTGTTCAGATAGATGGGGAACATGGTGCCGAGCGCCACGAGCGCCACCTTCGGGGTCTCGCCGATGCCGAACCACAGGATGAACAGCGGCACCAGTGCCAGTACGGGCAGCGTGCGCAGCATCTGGATCGGCGGATCCAGCAAGTCTTCCCCGAGGCGAAACAGACCCGCCAGGAGCGCAAACCCAACCCCGGCTGCGACACCCAGGCCGAGCCCGCGCGCGACGCGCCCCAGCGATACCCAGAGGTGGTGCTGCAGTTCGCCGCTGGCCAGCAGTTGGTAGCCAGACTCGAGCACGGTACTGGGAGCAGCCAGTACACGCGGCGAAACCAGGCCGCTGCTCGACGCGAGCTGCCACGCGCAGAGCAACGCCAACGGCCCGAGCCAGCGCCGCCAGCGCAGGGCCCGCAGGCGACCCCAGCGGAGTTCCGTCTCGCTCACAGCGCTTGCTACCACAATGACCGAGTGTCTTTCAAAAGAGATTTTTCATGGCGCGACGGCCGGCGCAAATACCACCGGGACGGCGGCTCCCACCCCGCGGCTACCGGTTTCGACAAAAACTACTATACAAGACACTAGTCTCGTATAGTAGACTCCAGTCAGGAGACCCGCACATGGAACTCGAGATCAGCGTCGTCGACAGCTCACGCCCGGCGTCGAGTCCGGGCTTCAGCCTCGAACCGTACACCGCCAACCTCGGGGCGATCGTTTCGAGGCTCGACCTGCGGCAGCGGCCCGATGCAACGGTGCGGGCCGCGCTCCAGCTCGCCCTACGCCAGCACGGGGTGCTCTTCTTTCGCGATCAGGAGCTCGATCCCGAGAGCGTGCTGGAGGTGGCCCGCATCTTCGGTGAGCCGCTGCGCCACAATCCCTACCTGCCGTCGACGGAGGCGACGTCCGGGGTCGAGATCATCGAGTCCGGCACCGGCAAACGCCTGGCCAACGAATCGTGGCACGCGGACGTGACCTGGCGCCCCCATCCCCCCAAGGCGACGCTCCTCTACGCGGTGCAGCTCCCCCCCCGCGGTGGCGACACCGTCTGGGCCAGCGCTACGGGCGCGTACCGCTCGCTTCACCCGCTGCTTGCGGCATATCTCGAGACATTGACGGCAGTGAACTTCGTCGACGCCAACGGCTACCACCGCTCGGCAGCCAAGGACGAATACATCGAAGAGCTGCGCGCGAAGCATCCGCCGCTCGACGTACCCGTGATCAAGACCCACCCGGAGACCGGTGAGAAGTACATCTTCGTCAACGAGCTGCACACCACCTACCTCCAGGGCGTGAACCGGACTACCGGTGAGAGCCTGCTCCGCATCCTGTTCTCTGCCCTCGAGAACCCCGAGTTGCACGCCCGTTTCGTGTGGCAGCCAAAATCGCTGGCGGTATGGGACAATCGGCTGGTCCAACACCGCGCCATCCACGACTACGGGGACCAGCGTCGCGTTCTGTATCGCGTGACCATCGCCGAGCACGGCGCGCCCTCGAGGCTCGACTGAGTCATGAACGCTCACGCACACGCCTGTACCTGAGCCCCGCCCTTCGTTTCGGAGCCAGCGGGGCCGGATCTCCCTCTTGCGACCTCGATCGAGAGTCGCGCGAGAAAGGCGTTGAACACCATGGCAGTCTCTTCATCTGAGGTCGTGAGCCCCGCACGCGGCGCTTCCGGGCTGAAATTCGAACCGTACCGCCCGCGCATCGGCGCACTGGTCAGCGGAATTGATCTGGCGCAGCCGATCGACGATGCGACCGAGGCACACCTGCAGCGCGCATTGCTCGAGTATGGCGTGCTGTTCTTCCGCGACCAGGCCTTTGGTCCGCAGCGTTTTCTGGACATCGCTCGAATCTTCGGTGAGCCGTACAAACAGAACCGCTACTCGCACGAGCTGGCCGGCTTCCCTGACATCGAGGTGCTCGAGAACAGCGACCAGCGGCAGCAAAAGGCGGACGTCTGGCATGCCGACGTCACCTGGCAACCCAATCCGCCCAAGGCCACCATCTTGCACGCGCAGGACCTGCCCGCCGAGGGCGGCGATACCGTCTGGTCCAGCACGGCAGCGGCCTACGAGTTGCTGGATCCGAAGCTCGCCGCCTACCTGGAGACGCTCACGGCGGTGAACACCTTCGAGGTGAGCCGCCTGCAGGAGTACTTGCTCGGCACGTACGGCGGGAAGTTTCCGGCGCAGGGCGGCGAGCAGCGCCTGGCCGACGCGCGCGCCGCACATCCGCCCGTGGAGGTGCCGGTGATCGCTCGCCATGCCGAGACGGGCCGCAAGGTGATCAACGTCAACGAGGGCCATACGAGCCATATCAAGGGTGTGACTCGGGTGGCGGGCCATAGCCTGTTGACGCTGCTCTTCGACCTGATCAAGACGCCGGAGCTTCAGGCGCGCTTCAAGTGGAAGCCCGGGTCGGTCGCGGTGTGGGACAACCGCCAGCTGAACCACTACGGCGTCAACGACTACGGCGCCGGCTTCCGCAAGTTCCATCGCCTGACGATCCGCACGGCGGCCCCCTCCTGAGCGCCGTTGCGGAGCCCGCGCGGGGCACGGCTCAGCTGCCGTCGCTCCGCGCGGCTCTCGCTCGCACCCAAGTCTGGCGAAAAGGATCACACATGCTGCAGCGCGCGTCATATCGAGGCCGACCTCTGCCCCGCCGCTTCCCCGGCAGCCGTGCCCACTGTCCAACGCGCGCCGTTCGCGCGCAGGCCAGGAGGGCTCATGCACGATTCAGTTCAGAAGCAATGGCTCCGTGGAGTCTGGCGCAGCCTGCTCACGCTCGTCCTCTGCCAGGCGGGGCTCGGCTGCGAGAGCTCGCGCCCGGCTCCGCTGCCCGAGGCCGACGGGCTCGAAGTCGCCCAGCTGCGTTATCAGGGCTCCACGGGCAGCGTCACCTTCCCCGAGCTGGCGGAAGACCTCGGCTATCTGGCACCGCTCCGCCTCGAGCACATCGGCAACACCATCAGCGGGCCGCAGGATATTCAGACCGTCGTCACGGGTGACACGGACTTCGGCGCCGCCTTCAACGGCGCCATCATCAACCTGATCGCTGCCGGCGCGCCCATTCGCTCGGTGTTGGGCGTCTCGTCCATCGACGAGCGCACCTGGAATGGCTTCTACGTGCTCGAGGACAGCCCCATCCGCAGCGCTCGGGACTTCATCGGCAAGAGCGTAGCCATGAACACACTGGGGGCTCACTCGGAGTTCATGCTGAAGGAATATCTGCATCGCCAGGGCCTGAGCCGCACCGAGGTGCAACAGGTGACCCTGGTGGTCATCCCGCCCGTGAACGGCGAGCAGACACTGCGCGAGCGCCAGGTGGACGTGGCCGTGCTCGGCGGCATCTTCCGCGACAAGGCACTCGAACGCGGTGGGCTACGCGCGACCTTCTCCGACTACGATCTGTTCGGCGCCATCACTTCCGCCAGCTACGTGTTGCGAGAGGACTTCATCCTGACCAAGCCGAACGCCGCCCGCAAGTTCGTCGAGGCCACGGCCCGCGCGCTCGAGTGGTCGCGCGACACACCGGAGGCAGAGGTGGTCGCGCGCTTCGAGCGCATCATCCGGGAGCGCAAACGCAACGAAGACGCCAGCGCCATCAAGTACTGGAAGCCCACGCGCGCTGCCACCCGCGGCGGTCTGATCCAGCCGCGTGAATTCCAGATCTGGTTGGATTGGTTGGTACGCGATGGCCAGACCTCCTCGCGACTGCCCGCCATCGGGCAGCTCTACACGAACCAATTCAACCCGTACGCCACGCTGTCCCAGAACTGAGCGCTGCAGCGGCACCCTCACGATGCAACGTTCGGCTTCGGCGTAGCGAGGATGGCCCACGTGGTTGTCATCGCCGTGCTCGTTCGTACCGGTTCGGCGCTCTCGGCACTCTGCGGGCGCCAAGGCCCCGCGCCCCACTCCAACGGCGCCCCTCACCCAGGCCGCGCTCGCACCACGTACCGCAACGGCCCGCCCGGCAACGGCGCATCAAACGGATAACACGTCACGAGCGTGAGCCACTCCCCTTGCGCCGCGAGGAGGCGCGTATCGTGCTCGTCGACGACGCTCGCACTGTCGACGAAGTAGCGCTGCGCGGCGCCGCTCGGCAGCTCCATCCAGAGCGGCGCGCCCGGCGCCAGGTGCTCGAGGAAACGAAAGTGCGTGTCCCGATGCGCGGCCAGCACCACGTTCCCCTCGGCGCCGGGCAGCGCCGTGCCCTGCAGGTGGCCGGGACCAAACGCGGTGCTCGATCCAGTGGCTCCCTCGAGCACGATCAGGTCGACGCCGTGGGCGGGGCTCAGCAGACGCGCCACGGGCCAGGTATCGGCCCAGGGCCAGGGCCGCGCGCGCTCCTCCCCCGCCTGCGCCAGCGACCAGGCGCGGCGGAGCAACACCTGCGCCAGCGACGCCTTGGCGAAGATCCAGCTGCCCTGCGCAACGCTGGCCAAGCCCAGGAGCAAGAGCCCCCACACGAGCGCGCGTCTGAGAGACCATACCGGTAGGCCTAGTCGACCATAGCTCATCTCTCGCGCCTTTCGGGCATCTCGGCGCCCGGCGTGCTCGAGATAGCTCTGCTATCTCTGCGCGCCACCGGCCGCCGATCTGCACCGAAATTCGCTTCGGTCTGAGCCATGCTCTCCGGCGGCCTACCGATATGGGCTCTCAACATGCCCGCTGCCGTTTGTGGACGATCCACGCCGCGATGAAGGAGACGCCGCCGAGGAGCAGGCAGGTGGGCGCAGGCGTGGCCGTCTGAGGCATATTGCCGAACATGTCGTTGCCCGCGGGCAGCGCGTTGGCCACCGCGACGTCGGTGCCTTCCCCCTCCACCGTGCGCACGCGATCGACGGCGATCAGGCTGGTGTACTTGGAGAGCAGATGATGATCGAGGGCCAGCTGGGTCACCTCGGGCCGCAGCTCTTCCTCGCTCTGCCCGAGCACCATGCGATCCATCAGGGCTTCGATCTTGCGCCGCGCCCAGAGGCGGTGAATGCCTCGCTCCTTGCGCGGGGGCAACGCACCCTTCTGCAGGGAAGGCGCCATGGCGGTCCACACGCCGGGCTGCGCGGCGCCCGGCGCCGCCGGCGGCGCGAGAGCACCGAGCAGCGGCAGCTCGGCAGCAAACGGTTGCCCCATGCGGCGGCCCTGGATGCGCACGCTCGTGGCCTGCCCCGTGAGTTTGGCGACCACCACCAGCGGCTCGCCGCGGTACAGATCCGGCACGCGCTCGGGCCAGGTTTCCGCCTGGGGATCGCCCGGGAAGGCCAGGCCGAGTTGGCCCATCACCGGCGTGCTCAGCTTGGCCCAGAGCTCGTTCATGCGGGACGCGACGTCGCCCTCGGACGCGATCGAGGTGAAGGTCCCACGCCCAAAGCGCGCTGCGCCGCGCAGGAAGTATTGGTTGGGCGCCGAACCGATGCCGACCGTGAACAGGCGCCGCCCGGCGAGCTCTGCCTCGAGGAAGTGAAACACCTCCGCCTCGTTGCCCACGCTGCCATCGGTGACGAAGACGACCTGAGACAGGTAGTCGGGATGCGCGGGCGCCGCGAGCGCGAGCCCCAACGCGGGCAGCATCTCGGTGCCGCCGTCGGCGTCGAGCCCGCGCACCCAGCGCAAGGCCCGCTGCACGTGCTCGGGCGTGGCCGGCACGCTCTGCTCGAAGAGCCGATGCGCGGTGCTGTTGAACTCGATGACGTTGAAGCGATCCGCAGGCAGGAGCTTGCCGAGCCCGCTCTCCAGCGCGTCGCGCGCCTGCTCGATCGAGGTGCCCGACATGGACCCCGAGGTGTCGATGATGAAGCTGGTCTCGCGCGGCAAGCGACCCTGAGCGTCGAGCGCGGCCGCCGGCGGCAAGAGCATCAACAGGGCGTAGCGCTCGCCCTTGAATTGCTCTTCGAAGACGGCCGAGGTGGGCGCGCTGCTCGGCGTCGGCGCCCATTCGAGGCGGAAATCCCGATCGGCGAGCACCTCTCCGTCTTCGAGGGCGATCCGGACCGGTCCCTTGCCGGCGGGAGCTGGAGTCACCGTCAGCCGGTGGGAGGGGCTCGAGATGCGCTGCAGCGGCACCCCCGCCTCCAGGGTCACCGCCAGCTCCAGCGTGGGGCCACCGCCCTCGAGCGCGACCGGCGGCGTGATCCTGGTCGCGCTGGCTCCCGCGTAGCCCGGCACGTAGCGGGGCGTGAGCGTCGAGGGGAACGCGAGCGAAAATGCGCCGTCCTGGTAGCGCACGTCCTGTTGATAGCTGAGCCGCACCTGCACGATTTCATGCGGGCCGATGTTGGCGACGCGGGTCGTAAACAGATTGGGCCGCTCCTGCTCGACCAGAGATGCCTTCTTCCCCTGGCGCTGGGCCTGCTCGAAGCTGCGCGCCGCGGCAGCGCGTTCCTTGATCTCGCCCACGATGCGGCGCTTGCCGACCGTGAGCTCCAGCCCATCGACCGCCGCGGTCTCCGGCAGAGGAAAGACGTACAGCGCATGCACGATCTGGTCGCTCTCGTTCTCGAACGATTGCGTCAGCTGCGCGCGCGCGATGAGCCCGGTGACGTCGATCTCGACCTGGTTGGTGACCTGGGGCGCGAGCCAGGCATCGACGTCGACGTCCTCATCGTAGAACAGCAAGGCGCCGGACTGCACGTCACTCGGCAGCACTCGCGCCTGGTCGCGCGCCGGCTGGTCGCGCGCGGGCCCGTCGTGTGCAACAGCGGCGGGCGGTGGAGCCGCGCTCGCCCACAGGGGCCAGAGAATCAGAACGAAACCAAACACGGCAGCAAATTTCATGACTGGAACGATCTCCTCGTTCCTTCAGCCTAGAACTCCGCCATGCAACACCCCCGCAGACGCAGTGCCGGACCCCGGGAGAAGCAGTGCAAAACTCGTGCAAACGCCCCCTTTCGCGACACGTCCGCTCGCGACACGTCCGCTCGCGACACGGCAGCTCGCGACGCGGCAACTCTGGGCCCGGACGGCGTTGCGCCCTACGGCGCCGCTCCCCTACAGCACCATCCGAAAGCACGTACCCTGCGGCGACGTTTCAAAGCCGACCTCGCCCTGGCGGGCCAGCACGATGGCTTGCACGATGGAGAGGCCCAGGCCCGTGCCGCCTCGATCGCGCTCGGTCGTGAAGAAGCGCTCCCAGACCTTGGGTTGATTGCCGGGGCTGATGCCGCGGCCCTGGTCGCGCACCTCCACCACGAGCCGGCCTGCGGCGGAGCCGAGCGTGACGACCACGGGCTCTCCCAGGCCGTGGCGCACGGCATTGTCGACCAGATTGCCGATCGCAGACGCCAGATGGTCCTCGAGGATGGAGAGCTCGGCGGGGGGATCTCGCAGCACGAGCTGCACGCTGCCCGCGTAGCGCCGCAAGAGCCGTTCCGTGAACGGCACCACGGCCAAGGGGGGGCTCGGCAGCGCCGCCGCACTCTCGATCTTGGCCAGCGTCAGCAGGCGGGTCACCAGCCGATCCATGCGCTCGGTATCGAGCAAGATATTGTGCAGGAAACGCTGGCGCTGGGCGCTGTCCATGCTCTCGAAGTCACTGAGCAGCTCACTGGCGCCCCGGATCGCGGCGATCGGCGTCTTGAGCTCGTGGCTGACGGTGGTGGCAAAGTCGGCGACATATTCGGCCTGCGCCCGCAGCTTCTGGGTCATCACGTCCAGCGCCTCACTCAGGCTGCGGATCTCCGCCGGGGTGAAGCCGCGCACCGCGAAGCCACCCGGCGGATGACCCGCCGCCACGGCCTTGGCTTTGCTGGTGATGGCATGCATCGGACCCGCTATCGCGCGCGCAAAGAGCGCGCTCACGCCGCTGATCAGCGCCATCGCGACCGCCACTGCCACCAACAGGCCGCGGCGGATCTGCCAGAGCGAGGACAGCGCATCGAGCCCGGTGCGGGTCGCCGTCACCACCGCGACCACGCGCCCATCGGAGAACACCGGCAGGGCGGTGAAGACCTGCAGCGTGCCTCGCGATTGGATGTCCCCGAGCGGCGGCAACGGATCGGGCGGAGCGCGGTGCCGGGCCGCGGCGGAGTACTCGCCCCGGAGCGCGCGCTGGACCTCGGGCGCGGGCACCACACACTGGTCGGTCTGCCCGCCCGTGCTGGCCACCACGCACACGTCGGTGTTCAGCACGCGCACGCCGCTCAGGTTGAAGATCTGCGCACGCTGCAGCAGGCCCTCCACGCGAGCGCCAGCGCGGCGCTCCGGCGAATCCGCCGCCGGCTTCTCCGATCGCAGCTCGACGGAGCGATGCGGCTCGATGTCCCCGAGCACGTCGAGCACGGGCTCGATCGCGACATAGCGATCCCCGGCCCGGCTCGGCGGGCGCGGATTGTCCGCGACGATGCCGCGCTCCTGCCACCAGGCCTCGCGAAACGCTTCGGCGATCACCACCGATTGGTTGATCAGCTGGCGTTCCGTCTGACGCAGCAGATAGAGATCATAGGCGCGCCAGAGCAGCAGGCTCACCAGCGGCAGGGACAGTACGAACAGGTTCGCACCGAGCAGGAGCACGACGATGCTGGGGCCGCGCCGCATCACTCCCTGAGCCGGTAGCCGACGCCATACACCGTCTCGACCTGCTCGGCTTCCGCGCCGAGCTTCTGCCGCAAGCGCCGAATGTGGCTGTCCACGGTGCGATCGCTGATGTAGTGGCCGGCACCGTAGGCGTGTTCCACGAGCTGGCTGCGGGAGAACACACGGCCTGGCGCCTCCAGCAGCGCCCGCAAGAGCTCGAACTCCGTCACCGTCAGCACCAACTCGCGCCCGCCGACCCAACACTGGTGCCGCGCGCGATCGAGCACGACGCCCCCGTGCTGCAGGCGAACAGTAGGCTCGGGCTGGGCGGCTGGCAGCGCAGACGCGGAGGGCTGCGCGGGCACGGGAGGCACCGCGGAGCGGCGCAGCACCGCCGCCACGCGCGCCGACAGCTCCCGCGGACTGAAGGGCTTGGTCAGGTAGTCATCCCCGCCCAGCTCGAGGCCGAGGATGCGGTCCAGCTCCTCGTCGCGACTCGACACGAAGATGATGGGCAGCGCGCCCTGGGCCCGGATCTTGCGGCACAGCTCCAGCCCGTCCATCTCCGGCATCACGATGTCGAGCACCACGAGATCGAAGCTGTGCTGCGCAAAGAGCGTAAATGCCGCGGCGCCGTCCGCCGCCTCGCGTACGTGGTGGCCTGCTTTTTCGAGCGCGAAGCGCATCACCTCCCGAATGTGCGCGTCGTCGTCGACCAAGAGCAGGTTTGCCACGGCATCCCCCCTGCAGGTTCACGGAGTCTTGGGTTTCGGCGCTGCCGGCTCGGCAGGCTTGGGCGCTGCGGTCTCCGCGGGCTTCACCGCAGCCGCGGGCTTGCCCACCGGGGGCTGGGCTGCGGGCGCCTTGGCTGCGGGTGCCTTGGCCGCGGGTGCCTTGGCCGCGGGTGATTGCGGGCCTGGCTTCTTTGCCGTCAGCGACTTGTACGCGGCCTCGACGATGCCGTCGGGTTGGATGAAGTTGGGGCTGACCTTGGCGTCGAGGTCGGCGGTGGGCTTGGCAAGGATGGCTTGCTCGAGGGTCTTGCCTTGCTTGACCAGCTTCTGCACGCGCTGGCGCACCTGCTCCAACATGTCCCGCCAGGCCTTCAGCTCCGCGCGCCCGCCCACCTTGCCGTGGCCGGGGATGATGCGGGTCTTGTCGTCCGACACGGCCAGGATGGCGTCCGCGGCGGTGATGAAGCCCTGGAAATCTCCGCCGCTCTTCATGTCCACGAACGGGTACCCCTGGGCCAGGAACAGATCGCCCGTGTGGATCACGTTGGCTCCCGTGAAATGCACCACCACATCCCCGTCGGTATGCGCCGGCGGGACATGAAACACGTGCACGGTATCCCCGTTCAGGTGCAGGCTGACATCCTGCGCGAAGGTGACGACGGGCAGGCCCACGCCCGGCCTGGCCACGACCTTGTCCTTGGCCTGCTCCAGCTCCTTGGCACTCAGGCGCACGCGCACGTTGTCGTGGGCGAGGATCACGGCTCCAGCGCTGCCGAAGGCGGCATTGCCGCCGGCATGGTCGCCGTGAAAGTGCGTGTTGATGACGAAGCGCACCGGGCTCTTCGAGAGTTTGGCCAGTTCCGCCTGCAGCTTGGGACTCATCATCTCGAGCTCATCGTCGATGATGAACACGCCGTCGCTACCGACGGACACGCCGACGTTGCCGCCCGCAAAACCCTCGATGCCCTCGATCACCGAGATGCCCTTGGCCACTTCGCTGACCCCGAGCTTGACCTTGGCCGGGTCGGCATTTTGCGCGAACGTGGGCACCACGACCATCAGCGCCGGCACCGCCAGCACGGCGGCGAGCAGGGCGGTGTGCAAGGAAGGCCTCTGGATACGTCGGAGTTTCATCGCCGCGGCAGGATGCCCGACCCGCTGTCGGAATGCTACGTTAGAGGCGAGACCCGCGGGCGGCAGGTGCCCCGAGGTGTGCAACCGTGTCGTATGCTGGAGGCCCGGCCCACCAAGAACTGACGTTCGACGCGCGCGGGTTGATCCCTGCCCCAAAATTTTGACTAGACTCGGGCGCGTGGCACCGGAAATTCAGAATACGGGGAGAACCGTCGTCTACACGGATGGTGCTTGCAGTGGCAATCCAGGGCCCGGCGGCTGGGCGTGGGCCGTGCAAGAGGGCCGCTTCGAGAGCGGGTCTGCCGCACATACCACGAACCAGCGCATGGAGATCAGCGCCGCGTTCGAAGCGGTAAAGGCGCTGCCCGGGCCGATCGAGGTGGTCAGCGACTCGACCTACGTGGTCAACTGCTTCAAGCAGCGCTGGTACGCCGGGTGGCGCACGAACGGCTGGCGCAACAGCCAGAAAAAGCCGGTCGCCAACCGTGATTTGTGGGAGCCGTTCATCGAGCTGGCGCTGGCGCGCGAGGTGGCGTTTCGTTGGGTGAAAGGTCATGGCACCGATCTGATGAACGCCTGGGTGGATGAGCTCGCCGTGCTCGCCTCACAATCCGGACAGGGCCAGAGCGGCAGCGCACCGGCAGCGCGCCGCGGACGGTAGCCGGCGTTCGAGCCCACGTATGGTGCAACCGCCGGCCAGTGTCGAAGAGCTGCTGCTACGCGGGCGTTCGCTGGCAGGCCTGACGCTGGGAGCGCTAGCGGCGCGCTCGGAGACGGCGGTGCCCGAGGATCTGCGGCGCGCCAAGGGCTGGGTGGGCGCGCTCTTCGAGCAGTGTCTGGGGGCCACCGCCAAATCGCGCGCAGTACCCGACTTCGAAGCGCTGGGCATCGAGCTCAAGACCTTGCCGGTGAGCCTGGAGGGCAAGCCTCTCGAGACGACGTTCGTGTGCACGATTCCCTTGCTCGACATGGCCCATCTCGAGTGGAAGCAGTCCGGCGTGTTCAAGAAGCTCGAGCGGGTGCTCTGGATACCGGTGGAAGGCACGCGGACGACGCCGGTAGCAGCCCGCCGCATCGGCACGCCGCTGCTCTGGAGCCCGAGCCCGGAGGAAGAGGCCGACCTGCGCTTCGACTGGGAGGAGCTGGCGGGCATGATCGGCTGTGGCCGCGTGGAAGACGTGACGGGGCATTTCGGGCGCTTCCTGCAGGTGCGCCCCAAGGCCAAAGACTCCCACGCGCGGCGCCGTGCCAGCGCAGCAGACGGGGCCGTGTTTGGCGCGTTGCCGCGCGGCTTTTACCTACGCACGCAGTTCACGGCGCGCATTCTGCAACAGCACTTCGCGCTGGCACAGCGCGAATAGGATTTCGGCGCGCTGGCACAGCGCGAATAGGATTTCGGCGCGCTGGCACAGCGCGAATAGGATTTCGGCGCGCTGGCACAGCGCGAATAGGATTTCGGCGCGCTGGCACAGCGCGAATACCGCCGCGCGCTGGCGTCAGCGCTGTCGCGGGCTTCTCCTCCGGGCTGAATTACGCGGGCTGATTTGCACGGGGAAGAACGGGTACTGGTTGCCCTGACCCGGAACGCTCGGTATGAGCTTCCGTCATGCATGCCGTCTCGCCGCCGGGGAATGAGGATGTTCCCGCGGTCTCGCACTCCGCTCCGGCGCACCCCACGCGGGAGAGCCTGCGCGTCCTGGCGCTCGGGGCGTTGGGGGTGGTGTATGGCGACATCGGCACGAGCCCACTGTACGCCCTGCGGGAATGCGTTCACGGCTCGCACGCGCTAGCGACGACGAACGCCAACGTCCTGAGCCTCTTGTCGCTCATGTTCTGGAGCGTCACGCTGGTCGTGACCGTCAAGTACCTGGGCTTCATCATGCGTGCGGACAACGACGGCGAGGGCGGCATCCTGGCGCTGCTCGCTCTGCTGCCCGAAAGCAAGTCATCGGGTACGCCCGGTAAGCTCAGCGGGCTGGCAGCCCTGGCGCTGTTTGGGGCCGCGCTCTTGTACGGGGACGGCATCATCACGCCAGCGATCAGCGTGCTGTCCGCGATCGAGGGCCTGGGCGTGGCAACCCACGCGCTCGAGCATACGGTCGTACCGATCACGGTCGGCATTTTGCTCGGCCTGTTCGCCTGGCAGAAGCGCGGCACCAACAGCATCGGGCGCGTCTTTGGCCCGATCATGGTGGCCTGGTTCCTCACCCTCGCCGTGCTGGGCGTGCTCGCCATCAGCAAGTATCCCGCCGTGCTCAGCGCGCTCAATCCGTGGCACGCGGTACAACTCTTTCTGCGCACTCCGGGGCGCGCCTTTCTGGTGCTCGGTTCGGTGGTGTTGTGCATCACCGGCGGGGAGGCCCTGTACGCCGACATGGGTCACTTCGGTCGGCGGCCGATCCGGGTGGCCTGGTACGCGGCCGTGTTTCCCGCGCTGATCCTCAACTATCTGGGGCAAGGCGCGCTGCTCTTGTCCGCTCCCGAGGGTGCGCGTGCGGAGATCGCCGCCAACCCGTTTTATGCGCTGGTGCCGAATGGGCCCGCCATTTATCCGCTGGTCGCGCTGGCCACGGCGGCCGCGGTGATCGCCTCCCAGGCGCTGATCTCCGGGGCATTTTCGCTGACCCGCCAGGCCGTGCAGCTGGGCTTCATGCCGCGCACCACGGTGATCCATACCTCGAGTGAAACCGAGGGGCAGATCTACATTCCGGAGGTCAACTGGGCGCTGGCGATCAGCTGCATCGCGCTGGTGCTGGCGTTCCAAGACTCGACGCGCCTGGCTGCGGCGTACGGCATCGCGGTGACGGGGACCATGGCCATCACCTCGCTCGCGTTCTATCAGGTCGCTCGCAAACGCTGGAAGTGGCCGGCGCACCTGATCGGCCCACTGGTGACCGCGTTTCTGATCCTCGATCTGGCGTTCTTCGCCTCCAACGCTTTCAAGTTCCTGGACGGCGGCTTCGTGCCCATCGTGCTGGCGTTTGCGATCTTCTCCGCGATGCGGATCTGGAAGCGAGGGCGCGCGCTGCTCGGTCAGTACTTCACTCGCGCGACACGGCCGCTCGATCAATTCCTCGCCGGGCTGCACAACAAGATCTGCCGGGACTACGACGGCAAAGAGATCCCGATCGTGCGTGTGCCCGGCGTCGCCGTATTTTTGACGAGCAACCCGGAGGGCACGCCGCCGCTGCTCCTGCATCACCTGCGCCACGTGCACTCGCTGCACGAGACGGTAATTCTGCTGACCGTGGCGACGGACCGCGTGCCGCGCGTGGCCAGCGACCGGAGCGAGTTCGAACGGCTCAGCGAGGGGTTTCTGCGCCTCCGGGTGCATGCGGGTTTCATGGAGTCGCCGAACGTGCCGCGCGCGCTGGGCACCATGATCCGGCGCTACGAGCTGCCCTTCAACCTGCAAGAGATCACGTATTTTCTGGGCCGGGAGACACTGCTCGCCACCAGCCACGGCCAGATGGGGCCGCGCGAAGAATCGGTGTTTGCCTTTCTGACGCGCAACTCGCAAAACGCGACGCGCTACTTCGGCATCCCGCCGGAACGGGTCGTCGAGATCGGCATGCAGGTCGATCTGTAGGCGCGGCCACGGCGCTGGGGGGAGCCCCTGTTCAAGGGAGCTGTACGTTCAGGTCCGGATAGTGCTTGGCCAGAAATCCGAGCGCGAGATACGTATGGCAGTGCCGCACGTCGGGCTGCTGTGCGGTGGGGCAGTTACAACCGAGGTAGACGTCCGCGTGACGCGCCTGCTCGGCGAGGGCATCAAAGCCCGCTCGCGACTCGGCAAAGCGCGCCTCCAGCAGCGCCAAATAGGCGGCACGAAAGGCAGAAAAGCTCTGCGACGAGGGCTGGGCCAAAAATTGCGTCACCAGCTCGGCGCTCGGGCGAAGGATGTGCCGGGTATGTTTGCGCGTGTCCTGGCGCACGCCGTCGGGCAGTGGATCGTCGGCGGGCCGTGCCCCGCGCACGATGCGATATCGAGCCAACACGCACGCATCGTATCCTTGCTGGCGCGCCCTGCCGACGGGAAACGGCGCCCACCGGCTCCCCCACGCGCTGCCTGGATTCCAGCGCGTGACAAGCCCCTCCGCCTTGCTACGCTCCGGGGATGCACTTCACCCTGCCCCTGACGATGGCCGCCGTTTGCGTGTTGCCCGGGTGTTTCAGCGAGGGGCGGGCGGAGCGGGCTGCCGAGGCCAACCGCTCGAGCTGGGAAGTGGCGCCGCCCGACTTCTTTGGGGACGATCCGAGCACGCCCGAGTTCGATGCCCCTCGCGCCGAGCCGCGGGCCGTCTCGGTGCAGATGAACAACGATCTCCGCCTGCCCGTGTTGACGCCGCAGGCGAGTGTGGAGCTGGCAGCGTTCTTTCCGGCAAGCGCACAGCTGGTCGGCGTGGCGCTGGACGGTCGGGATGGCGCTCGGGAAGAGGCGGCGCCACCCTACGTGCTGGAGGCGCACAGCGGGTTGTATCGAGTGACGGAAGCGGGGGCCGAGCTGGTCTTCGATCTGCGCGCGAGCCGCGTGCTGGGCGGCACGGGCGATGGCTCGCCGCCGCCGGAGCTCACCGACGTCGCGTTCGATCGCGCGCGGACGAACGCCTCGGGCAAGCTGACATTTGCGGTCACGGCCGAGAACGACGGCTATGCGCTGGAGCTGCCGGGCAGCACCCTGCAGTCGTACTTTTGCTACTTCCCGCCGAGCGGGCCCGCTCCGCTGGCGGCACAGTCCACGAGCATCAGCCTGGAGCTGCGCGAGCAAGGCGTGCCCGTGGTCGAGCGTACGGAGGCGGTGGCGATCAACGAGCTCAGCCAGCAGATCGCTGCGCAGCCGCGCACGCTGCGCATCGACGACGGCAGCGTCGCCGGATCCGAGCTGTTCGCGTTTGATGCCAGCGGCGGCACACCCATCGGCACCTGGCGGCTGGACCGCACCAGCTTCGTCGCCGGCGGTGCCGCCTTCTTCACGCAAACGTCGCTCGCGCTCGGCGCGGGCCCGGACCTCTACTTCACGGGCGGATGGGGCCAAGACGTGTATCGTCAACTGTACTTGAAGGGCGTGCTGAAGATCACCGGCCTGGCCGCGCGCGCCAACGACGATCTGCTGGTGCTGGACGGCCCCAGCAAGCGCCTGTTCGAGGTCGGCCTGCAGCAGGTCGTGGACGCGCTGAACGGCAATTGAGTGCGGGCGCGACCGGGTGGCCCCGGGGCGTTGCCACCCCGGGGCTCCCACAGACCCGGACTTGCGGGTTTCCCGCATCCGGTTCCTCAAATCACGGCTTTGCCAAGTTTCGGTAGACCGAGTGCACGATGGT